>ERZ651776.5259-NODE-5259-length-11338-cov-18.935530_pt1 | contig 11338 bp, 16 predicted proteins | sample MGYA00514761_ERZ651776 | MGnify/ENA metagenome assembly ERZ651776 | reverse complement strand
TTAGCAATAACTATTAATCCAGAAGTATCCTTGTCAATCCTATGAACTATGCCAGGTCTTAGTTCATCACCTATTGTGGATAACGAGTCCTTGTTATAATGCATTAAGGCGTTAACAATTGTTTCATCATAATTTCCTGCACCTGGATGCATGATTATACCTGCTGGCTTGTTGATTATTAACAAATCATCATCTTCATAAACAATTTGTAACTTAAAATTATATGGTTTTAATGATGCTTCTTTAGGTTCTGGAATTTGAAGATTTATCTCATCTCCACTCAGTACTTTTTTTGACGGACTATTAATAATTTGATCATTTATTTTTAATTTTTCTTTAAGAATTAAATTCTTAATTCTAGTTCTGCTAATTAAGTTTTCTCTTTTATTGATGAATACATCAAGCCTGAGATTATTTTCATCTTCACCAACTATTAAATTAATGTTTTTTTCCATAAAATGTAATATTAATACTATATGCGCTTGTAGCTCAACTGGATAGAGCGCCTGACTTCGGATCAGGAGGTTCTGGGTTCGACTCCTAGCAGGCGCGCCATTAAAAGCAAGAGTCTTCTACGTTTTCCAATCATTAGAAAGAAAAACTATGTTTAGAACATTGGTGAACGAAGCATATACAAGTGAAGAAAGTAGAGATCGTTGTAGTCTTTTTGTAGTTCCGATCAATTATCTACTCAATGCGTTCGGTAGATGTTCTCAAATTGTAATTTTTCTTTTTCAAACTAACTATGAAAATGGATAAGGAAAAACATTATGGGCAAAATATCAAAGGCTAAGAAACTAACAGACGCAATATGTCGAGATCTACCAAGATTAGATAAAAATTATTTTAAACCTGGAGATTATCCTGGATTACAGTTTTGGGTTAAAACGGGTGGATCTAAAAGTTGGTTCTATCAATATCGAACTAAACACAAAAAATTTCCACAAAGAAAAAAGATTGGAAACTATCCTGTCATTGGTGTTGTTGAAGCTATCAAAAGAGCTAAAGATCTATCAACAAAAATTTATAACGGCGAAGATCCTAAAGAAGCAGAAACAATAGATGTTTTAAAAATGCAGTTTGGTGAAGCTATAAGAAATTATTACAGAGAAGAATTAACAACTGTAAATCAATATTCAGCTAGCACTATCGCGGGAATAAAAGGTGTATTTGGGCCTTGGGTTTTTAGAAATACTTACGATAAAGATATACTGGATAGGGTTAGTAAAACAGAAGATATCCAATATAAAAAACTGTCCTCAATCACACCGAAGATGTTTAAAAATTTATACAATGTCGTTGGTTCAAGATCGCCGATTAATGCTAATAGATTACAGGAATATTTAAGAAAATTTTGGAATGATTTTGTTAAGGCTCCGAACAATCCATTTGTATTAAAAAAGAAATATAAAAATACAGAAAATGTTTATTTAGATTATCTGGATAAATTAGAACTTCCTAGAGTTATGAATGTATTGGTCCAAATAGATTATAGAACTCAAAGACTCAATTATAAACACTACAAAGACAAAGGCCTGAAGCCGGTTTCTTGTTTAGTGCTTGCTTTGTTACTAACAACTGGAAGAAGATTAAAAGAAGTTGCAACTCTAACCTGGCCACAGTTTAAGCAAGGTGAAAGCCCTCGATTAGAATTGAAGAAAACTAAAACTTCTAGAAAAAATAATAAGTTAGTTTTTAAATTAGGTAACGACGCAGTTAATATTTTAAATTTAATTGCTAGAGACAGATTAAATAATCCAGAGTCCGCTTTCTATTTTTCTGTCGATGATCCTAGAAATAATTATATTTTTCCGTCTAAAGCTTATGGAAGAAATAATAAAAAAGGTAAGACTACTTGTCTGTATGTCCAGGATCCGGGAGCAACTTGGGATTCAGCATTGAAACTAGGTGGTGTTGAAAGACATATGAAAATTCATTCTACACGACACACGTTTGCTACAAATTTTTATAGAGTTACAAAAGACATTAAAGGTTTAGCAGAAGCACTTGGAACTACAGAAGCCCAGGCGTCGAGATATGCAAAACTAGATTTACCTGTGGAGGAGGGCATAAATAAAATTGATTTCTTTGGTGAGAAAAAAGTAATTTTAAAAAATATTATTTAGATACTTATTTTGTTCTGTTGTTCCTCGCCAGTCGTTCAAGTATAACTAATAATTATGGGCAAAGATAAATGGGAATATCTAATCAGGTACCTAGAAACAACAAACGCCAAACCTGAAAGCGTTTTAAATCTTGTAAAAAACACCTGGAAACCAAAAGGAAAATCTAAAGTTAAAACTGATGATTTTAATATTGTACGTAGAGCCTGGACCTTAATGGTAGTACACGGAATTTATAACAAACACGGTACACCAAAAAATAAAATAAAAACTGTAAGCATAACAAATCAAATTTTATACTTTGTTGAAAGTCAGGGATTTAAAATTAATTATAATTTATTTCACCCAATTAAAGATAAAAACAAAACAGAGTGGATAGAAAATAATGACAATCCTTATAGCAAGAAAACAATCTCACAACACGCAAAGAACTGTCGAAAATTATGGGACAGTGCTAAAGGAAAAGAAATTAGAAAAGGTTTAAAAAATTCAAAAGGTAAAATTCCAATTACATTTAAAGGTGAATTGAATCCTTTATTTGATCTTTAGTATCTACCGACCGCGTTCGGTGTATCACCCCTATATTGTTTAATAGATTTATTCACATAGATACAATCTATGAAAACAAAAAACATAATCGAAGAAATTAAATCTTTCGGAGTTGAAAAAAGAATGCCTGGACGTGGTGATCTTTCCGAGAAAGAAAACTTAATCCAAGTCGCGTCCGAAAGCGCTGCAGAAGAAAAAGAATTATCAGACGCGCTTGATATGAAATACCAGGAAGCACTAGATAGATTCTTAGATAACAATCCAGGTAAGACAGAAGAAGATTTTATAGAGTCTATTAGAAGAATAAAACTAGAGTCTGGTGGCAAAGTAATAGATTTTGCCAAGTACAAAAAAGACACTGATTGGCACAAAGCAGTTAGGAAATTAGATCTAGCCTCAATGTTTACAGAAGACAAAACTCTTAGCTCGTTAAGTGACAAAGAACGAGACGCCGTAAATAAACTTTTAAAATTAACACTAGGGAAAAATGAATAATGAAGAACCCACTTGATCAAATTGGAAAAAATTTAGCTAAAGCATACAACACATACGAGGACAATAAAGACAACGTTATAGTTGGTCCTAACGGCTCATTGATAATGGAGAGTGAGCTGAAAAAGGAAGAAGAAAAATTTTACAGCAAAAACCCACCAACAAAAAAACAATTAGAAGAAATGGAAAAGAAAGCACACCCAAATATTGATTTTGATAAAGCTAAACAAAAGATAGTTAAACCTTTGTTGCCTAAACAAAATTATGCAGACACATATAAAATATTAAAAGCTAGTGCATCAAAAGATGAATTAAAAGATTTTCCAGATGAAATTGAAAAAGCTAGAGCTAGAGAAGTTTATAAAAAGACAGACAAAGTTATAGCAGTAGCCAGATCTATTCCTGTTGACTTTAAACCCTTGCCACTCGCTTCTAGTACAAATGACCCTAGAGCTGATTACTTGGAGCAGAGATTTAACAAAATGATTGAGGACAAAAGACAAGAAGATTTAAGAAATTCAACACTAGGGCTTGCGGGATTGTTGGGGGTTAAAGATGTCTAAAATTACAGATCAAGACAGAAAAGAAATGGTGCAACACTTAAGAACCATAAACAAAGGTGCAATAAATGCTAATGCCAAACACTCTAAAAATATTCAAAAACAAATTGATCTTACAACTACGTTAGTCAAATACATGGGTTGGGACAAAGCTAAAATCGAAAGATTAGAGCGTGTTGTTGATATGAAACAGCGTGAAGTAGATGACTTGAACAAACAAAATACTGACTTGCTTTGGGACTTGTCCAAGCTCCAATTTGAAATGGGTAAAATAAAACAAGAACATGAAAATAATGAAAAGAAGAAAGCTCAGTATGAAAAAATCGCAGAGAAGTTTTACAGCGATAACTCGGTAGATAACTAATGGCTATTAAAATTTATACAAACACAAAACATTTAAAAGTTGGAAATACATATGTTTCTAAAATGTATGGGACTATCCAAGGTCCAATTCATACGATGCTTAAACACTATCCAAAAGAGTTTGCTTTTATGCGTCACGAAACAAAACGATCATTAAGACCTAGCGCGAGAGGTAAAAAAAATAAATGAGTAATAAAAAATATTTACGACCAAAAGATATAGAGGAATTGTTTTCAATAAAAGTTTCAACGTTATCTAAACAACGGCAAGGTAATTACGGCCTCCCTTTCACAGTTGTTGGACGTGCGAAAAATACTAATCGAGGCGGTGTAATTTTATACAATGTTGATGACGTCAACGAGTACCTAAACAGGAAAGGCAAATCGACTTTGTATTAACCATATAACTGAAAAGGAATATTACTTATGGGAAAATTTAATAAAGAACTATCAAAGAAAATAGCGTTAGAAACAACAAACGTTAGTGACGGACCTGCAGATTCTCAGGGAGTAGAAATAAAATCACCTGGCAAAATGTGGTGGTTTACAATCAAAGGCGAAACAATAGAGGACTTAATAGAAGTTACTACTACCAAGCTTTTTGATCCAGACGGTGAACAACAAGAGTATTTAATTCAAGCAGAGGATCCTGGATTAAGAGAAAAAATATTCAATAAAGCAGACGATAATATCAACGTAAAATTAATTGCCAGATGTTGTAATTGGTTCGGAACAGAGTTTCTATGGTTGCCGTCAATTAAGACTAAAGGTAATTCCAAACTAGCCTCATCTTCCGCTCGAAAAGGTATTGAAAGAGGTTTGAATAATAATTGGATCAAGTGCCAATGGAAAAGTAACTCAGTGGGTTGGCAATCCTGGTCACACCCTGGAGCCGATAAACTTCCTGAATGGTCCAAGATGACTGATGAAGAAATTATTGATCAAGTTTTTGATGGAAGAATTATTGAAAGTTTAGATCACGAGGCTTTAGTCAGAAATACAGGAGCAAAAGTATAATGAAAAAAGAAAAATTTATAAATTGCTTTGGTGAAACAATGACTAGAGATGCTGAGCCAACTGAAAGAGAAACAATAACTTTGTATGTTGAAGACTATGAAAAAATCAAACAAGTTATTGAAAACCCTACCATTGAATATGATCCAGAATTCTTCCACGAAGATTTAACTAATTTAATTAAGGACGGTGATTATAGGGGTGCGGGTTATAGATTGTTGGATCAACAAGACTATATAGACGCTCAAAAAATAATAACCAAAATAGAAAAAGAAAGGAAAAAAATTAATGAGAAAAAGAAAGATACTAGAGGACTTAACAGCTAATGAAATTCTTGAACTATATAGAAAATCAATACGAAAGAGTTTTAGTAGAGGATACAGAATTCCTTTTAGACTCGACAAAGACAATTCCAGAAAAAGTTTTATGTCACGTATATATTGATGTCTTTAGTGGTGAGTCTTTTAGATTTTGGTACGGAGATAAAAAATCATATCAACCACCATTTGATTTCGATAAATGTTTATTAATTAGTTACAACTCAACAGCAGAGGTTGGAAGTCATTTAAATTTAATGCACGGAAGACCGCCGAACGTTTGGGACGCTTACGTAGAGACAGCTAGATTATATAAACCTATGAGGTCCGGAAAGGGTTCTTTAACTCTTTTAACAACAGCAGAAAAATATGGGATCAAAGACAAGATGTCCGAAGCAGATAAAGAGCTTAATTTAGATCTCATCTTAAGAAGAAATAACTTTAGTCATCTTCCATTTGAATATTCTAAGGCAGAACAAAATCAAATCTTGAGTTACTGTGAAGCAGATACAGTGCTTCTAAGACAATTATTTATTAAACAAGTTTTAGATATTGAAAATAAATTTAATTTAAAAACAGACGAGGATTTTGACTCTGAATTATGGAGAATTTTGAATAGAGGGTATGCAATCAGTAGTGTTGCACTTGTTGAAAGAAACGGAATACCAATAGACTCAGCTTTGGTTGATAGATTTAATACTTATTGGCCAATGGTAAAGAATGAATTGATTAAAGAGGCCAACGAAGAATTAGATGTTTTCAACGAAAATTTATCTTTCAGTTTTGCAAAATTTAATCAGTTAATAATTAGAAATAAATTAGACCGTAAATGGCCCCGAATGAAATCAGGTAATTTCACAACTAATAAAAAGGTAATTAAACAAAACCTAAACAACGAAGATATTGCAAAATTTAATGAAGTTAGAACCTTACAAAATATGACAAAACTTACGGCATATGCTCCTGGAAGCGACGGCAGAACTAGAACTAGTTTTAATATGTTTGGAACAGTAACCGGTAGAGCTTCCCCGTCTTCATCAAAATATGTTTTCAGTGCTTCTAAGTGGGCAAGAAATTTTATCAAACCTAGTTACGGAAATTATCTAGTTTATATAGACTACTCATCACAAGAGCCTGGAGTAATGGGTTATTTATCAGGAGATAAAAATTTAATTAACGCCTATCAATCCGGAGACATTTATATTCACACAGCAAAACTATTTGGAATGGTCCCAGAATTTGCAACAAAAGAAACACACCCAGAAGAAAGAAAAATATTTAAAGTTTTATATTTAGCAAACTCTTATGGCCAAGGGCCTGGAGCCGTAGCAGAGTCTCTAAAATGCTCGCTGTCTCACGCTAAATTTTTACAGAACAAATACAAAGAAACTTATAGCCAATATTTTAAATGGATTGCAGAAGTTATTGAAGCGGGATTGGGTAATAAATATTTATCGACAGTGTACGGTTGGCAAAGACATATCCAATCATTGTTCACAATCAAGGACGGAAAGAAACAACACATACATAGAAGTTTATTAAATTGGCCAATCCAAAGTCACGGAGCAGAAATTTTAAGACAAGCTTTAATAGATCTAACAGACGAACATTTTAAAGTTGTTGCGCTAGTACATGACGCGGTAATGATTGAAATACCAATACCAGAATTTAAGGTGCGATTAACAGAAGCTAAAAAAATTATGATCGACGCTTCAATAAAAGTTGTCGGTGGTCCAATAAGAGTTGACCAAGAAATTATAAAAACTAATTATAAACAATTAGACGATGACGGAGAACCAAACAAAGATCAAAAACTTTTTAATAAAATTATGAGACATATAGATAGGTACACCCGATCAAGATTAAACGTACCCCCAGAACGAGTAGACCGCCCTATATAATTAATAATATAATTTAATAATTATTATAATATGATCCGACATTATCGAAAACATAACAACCCACCAGAAGAAGACGGTTCGTCTTATGATGGTGTTACTTTTACGAGAGGACCTATGCACATAAATCACTTCTACGAAATATCAAAATGTGGAGTTAATGCTCTAAGACTATACCAATACATAAGAACTGTTCAGGGATTAAAATATCCAGGTGCAGCAGAAAATTCTCACTTGCCTGTAAAAGTTGATAACAAAAAACTTTATGATTGGTTTGGAGTAGGACCTACTAAAAAATGGGAAGCGTTAAACAAACTTGCAAATAAAAAGATTATTGATTTGAAAAGAGGTGGTAGAGGAAGATTGCCAACGGTTAAAATTATTTTGCCAAAAAAGAAACTTAACTAGGTACACCTGGTTAGGGTATTGTAAATTTAGATAAGAGGAATTATTATTATTAAACATTAGTAATATTCCTAAATTCTTATCCAAATTTTTTTAGGATCATAACCCAGGTTGTTAGCCCATAATGGCCTGGGTTTTTTAATTTCAAAAAAGTTTTCAGCAGCCATCAAAGACCCCTTTTTGTTAGTTTGAGTTAGGGTGAAAAACTTCTCCAGAGTTGTCTTTAGTTACCTTTACTTACGCTTAAAATGTCTGGTTCATGTTTAGTAATGCGGCTGTGACGGATAAAGATCAGCCTCGAGGCCTGATCTTCTGAATAGATGCGCCGATTGCCGCTGGTGCGCCTCGTATCCGGCAACAGACCGATTTTCTCGTAGTGCCGAATGATCTGGACAGTGCAACCAGCTCTTTCTGCCAGTTCGCCAATTGAAATATCTCTTACGTTCATCAAATTTTCCTCTTGCTCCTACAACGATTGTAGATATTATTATCTCAGACTAGGGGCTGTCAAGGCGTCGTTCAATTGGATGACAAGCCTCGATAATGAATTACAGGAGCAAGGTATGAGTGCAAGTTGCTGCGGACAAGATGCCCAATTCGACGGCGTTTCCGCCGCATTCAAGCGGGCATTGTGGATCGTCATCGCCATCAACGGCGCTATGTTCATCGTTGAGATGGCGGCGGGCGCTTTCGCGGGGTCGAAGGCGCTGCAGGCGGACGCCCTCGATTTCCTCGGCGATACGACCACTTACGCCATCAGCCTCTACGTCATCGGCATGGCCCTGCACGTCCGCGCGACGGCGGCACTCATCAAGGGGCTCAGCCTTGCGGCCATGGGGCTATGGGTATTTGGATCGACCGCTTATCAAGTTCTCGTCCTCGGCGTGCCGTCCGCGACAGTCATGGGCGGTGTCGGGTTGTTGGCGCTTTTGGCAAACCTTGCAAGCGTCGTCCTTCTCATGCGATTCAAGGACGGCGACGCGAACGTTCGCTCCGTCTGGCTCTGCAGCCGCAACGACGCCATCGGAAATGTGGCCGTCATCGGGGCGGCAGCCGGTGTCTATTTTACCGGGACTGCGTGGCCAGACCTTATTGTCGCCGCTCTCATGGCCGGCCTGTTCCTCTGGTCGGCCACGCAGATCGTGCGTCAGGCGTGGGGAGAAATGCAACATTGTGCCGTTCCCGCGACGGGCGAGTGAGGTCGGGTAGCACCATGCAGAACACCTCCCATCAAACCAACGCCTTGTATCTCGCATGGCTGATTGCTTTGACCGCGACCCTCGGGGCCCTGTTCATCGGGGAAGTCATGGGACGAACACCCTGTGTTCTTTGCTGGTACCAACGGATCGCCATGTTTCCGCTGGCACTTATCCTGGGGCTTGCGAGTTTTCGAGCCGATCATGCGGTTCGGCACTACGTTATTCCTTTGGCATTGATTGGCGGCTTGATCGCACTTTGGCATAGCCTGCTTTTCGTCGGGATCATCCCCGAACCAATTCAACCCTGTGAACGCAACGGACCATCATGCTCGGGAGAAGATCAAGTGCTGTTTGGCGTTCTGCCGCTACCGTACCTGTCCGTTTTCTCCTTCAGTGCCATCATTTTGTTGCTGACCGTTCCCTTTAGAAAGAGATCTTCATGAACCGTCGAACCCTGATCATCGTGACCGCCGTAGTAGCAGTCGGACTATTTGCCATCGGTGGCCTTCTTTACTCCCCGACAAGCAAGGAAGTGGCGGTCACAAAACCAGTATCAAATGAAGCGCCGCTGGTAAGACCCCATTCGCCGGTCTTTGGAGCAAAAGATGCGCCCGTCACCATCGTCGAATTCTTCGATCCCGCGTGCGAAGCATGCCGCGCCTTCCATCCCGTGGTGAAAAAGATACTTTCCGAGTTTCAGGGGAAAGTTCGCGTCGTGCTCAGATACACAGCGTTCCATCCACCATCGGAAGAAGCGATACGGATTCTAGAAGCTGCTCGCCTTCAGGGGAAGTTCGAGGTCGTTCTCGAGCGACTTCTTGAAACCCAACCTCGTTGGGCGCCACATGGGCGTCCGGCCGATAGTGCCTGGAGCCTGTTAGACGGAACAGGCCTCGACGTGGAACGCGCCCGCCGCGATGCCAAACTCCCTGGCATCGTCGCCGTCTTGAACCAGGACACGGCCGACGTGAAGAACGTCGGCGTGACGGGGACACCGACATTCTTCGTCAACGGAAAACCGCTGCTCGACTTCGGCGAGCAGCAACTGCTCGATCTGGTTGAGGCAGAGGTGGCGTCAAATTGAGAGCCGTAAGGATTACCCTTTGGGGAGGCGTGGGTGTCGCGCTGGCGGGCTTTCTCTGGCTCAGTCTGTGGCATGATCGTGGGCCGAGTGGCGGCAGTTCATCGCAAGATGTGGCAACTTCCTTCCGGCCAACGTTCAACTTGACCGATCACCGCAGCAATGCTGTCACTGTGCAAAGCTATCAGGGCAAATGGTTACTGGTCTTTTTCGGATTCACCAACTGTCCGGATATATGCCCGACGACCCTCGCGGAGCTCGCCCGGGTCATGGAGCGACTCGGGCCGGACGCGGGATTGGTAAAGCCGCTGTTAGTCTCGATTGACCCCGAGCGCGACCGGGTGGAGACCATGGCCGAGTATGTTTCGGTATTTCATCCGACTATCGTCGGCCTGACTGGAACCGAGGCCCAGATTGCCGAGGCGGCGCGGTCGCGTCAGGCAGTTTTGGCCGGACCAGCTGTCCACGAACGGGTGGCTCTAAAATCAAACGGGCAGAAAAAATCATGACCGTTGGTCGTGTGTTTTCCCTCAAACTTCGGCACTTTGGAATTGGTCTTCTCGGAAGCTCCCTCGTTCTGTTGCTCGATCAAGCCTCAAAATCGTTCATGATCGAACTCCTCTCGAATCCGCCGCACGTTATTCCCATTTCGTCTTTTTTCAATCTTGCGTTGGGGTTCAACCGTGGGGTCAGCTTCGGCCTCCTGAACGACCTCGGAACTTGGGGACCAATTGTGTTGTCTTCGCTGGCCGTGGTAATCGTCGGCTTCCTTCTTGTCTGGCTTTGGAATGCCGAGCGCGCCATTGATGGTGCAGCGATTTCTCTGATCATCGGCGGCGCTTTGGGAAACCTCCTGGATCGGATACGAGTCGGCGCCGTAACGGACTTTCTCGATTTCTTCATTGGCGTGTACCACTGGCCCGCATTCAATTTGGCTGATACCGGGATTTTCACCGGAGCTGCCCTTCTTGTTATTCAGTCGTTTCGTACCAGCAAGAAAACGATACAAGACTGTGCTGAAGATGGTTCAATAGAATAGTACTAATGAAACATAGATTTACAGACGAACAAGTTATCGGGATTTTGAAAGAACATGAAGCCGGTGTAACGGTGAAGGAACTGTGCTGCAATTTCGGCATGTCGGACGCCACTTTGCGAAGGAGTTCCTCCCCTCATGATTCCACAGTGATTCCAGTGGACCATTTCGGCACATACCCCAAGAATCCAAAAGCCCGTAACTCTTTGAAGTTACGGGCTTAAGTTGGTTGCGGGGGTAGGATTTGAACCTACGACCTTCAGGTTATGAGCCTGACGAGCTACCGGGCTGCTCCACCCCGC
>ERZ651776.5257-NODE-5257-length-11341-cov-2.765447_pt1 | contig 11341 bp, 9 predicted proteins | sample MGYA00514761_ERZ651776 | MGnify/ENA metagenome assembly ERZ651776 | reverse complement strand
CTGTGAATATGGTTTCAGCTCCAATAATTGCGAGAGAGCGGGGAATTAAAATTTCTGAAATCCGAAAAGACTCTTATGGTGCTTTTGAATCCTACATTAGGCTAACAATAGTAACTGAGAAACAAACTCGATCCATCGCGGGAACGATCTACTCTGATGGTAAACCGCGATTTATTCAAATCAAAGGAATAAATTTGGAAGCTGAGCCCCAAAACTTCATGCTATACACTACGAATGCAGATGTACCGGGTTATATTGGGGCTTTAGGAACAGCACTAGGCGACATGAATGTTAATATAGCAACATTTGCACTTGGGCGCTCAGAAAAAGATGGTCAAGCGATTGCTCTTTTGGGTGTTGACGATTTAGTAACAGACAAGATTTTAAGGAGGGTTCAAGAACTTCCACAAGTCGTTAACGCTCACGCACTTGTTTTTTGAGTTTTCCTTTTAATGTTGCTCGAAAATGGATTATTATATACTTAGGTCTAGGCAACATAATTTTGTAAAAGTAACTAAACTGTTGATTGACGCTGTTTCAAAAGTAGAGGAAGTAAGATGGCTAACGTTGTTGTAGTTGGAACCCAATGGGGTGACGAAGGCAAAGGTAAAATTGTTGATTGGTTAAGTGATCGTGCTAACGTCATAATTCGGTTTCAGGGTGGACATAATGCTGGCCATACCTTGGTAATAGATGGAACTGTTTATAAACTTTCATTGTTGCCATCAGGTATACTAAGAAAAAATAAACTTTCAGTGATTGGTAATGGTGTAGTTTTAGATCCTTGGGCACTAGTCAAAGAGATAGAAAAGCTATCGTCTCAAGGTGTAAAAATTTCTCTTGAAAATTTACTAATTGCTGAAAATACACCATTAATATTGCCTCTTCATCAAGACTTGGATCAAATTCGTGAATTAATTTCAGGCAAAGCGAAAATTGGCACAACTGGTAGAGGAATAGGACCTGCGTATGAGGATAAAGTAGGTCGCCGTGCCATTAGGCTTTCAGATCTTGGGGATGAGGAAACATTAGATGATAGACTCGAAAGATTGTTGGCTCACCATAACCCTTTGAGAGCAGGCCTTGGTGCATCCAGAGTTAATAAAGAAGAACTTAAAAAACAACTGTTAGGAATTGCAAAAAAAGTTTTACCTTTTTGTGGTCCAGTTTGGAAACTCCTCAATGAAAGAAGTAAGTCAGGTAGTCGCTTGTTGTTTGAGGGTGCACAGGGTAGTCTACTAGATGTCGATTTTGGTACTTATCCATATGTGACTTCTTCGTCCACAATCTCAGGCATGGCGTCCGTTGGTTCAGGAGTTTCTCCGAATGCAATCAATTTTGTTCTAGGTATCGTAAAAGCTTATACGACCCGGGTTGGTGAAGGACCATTTCCTTGTGAGCTCTCAGATGAAATTGGTAGGCATTTGTCGACGATTGGTCGTGAAAAAGGAACAGTTACTGGCCGTGATCGTAGATGTGGCTGGTTTGATGCGGTCTTGGTGAAGCAAACTTGTACAATAAGTGGCGTTACTGGCATTGCATTAACAAAATTAGATGTTTTGGATGGTTTAAAAGTTATTAAAATCTGTGTTGGTTATAAATTGGGAACCAAGCACTTTGATTATTTACCATCGGCAGCAGCTTTGCAGAAAAAAGTTGAACCAATTTATGAAACTTTAGAGGGTTGGACAGGATCGACTGTGGGAGCTAGAACATGGGTTGATTTGCCTTCAAATGCTATTAAGTATATAAAAAGGATTGAGGAATTAGTTGGCTGTACGGTTGCATTAGTTTCAACAAGCCCTGAAAGAGATGATACTATTTTAGTCAAGGACCCATTTGAAAATTGATCAAATTACATTATAAAACTCGTAGAATACTTTCATTACTAATATTACTCGTCGGATTACCAGTATATGCGGTGTTTGTAGTGACGGTAATGTCGTTACTAGTCGATTTGCCCGTTATAATTGAACTTCTTGTATATATCTTTTTTGGTGTCGCTTGGGCATTTCCAACGAAATTTATTTTTCGTGGAATAGGTCAAAGTGATCCTGGCAAGTGATGGACATTTTGTAATTTCCAAAAAAATTTAGTAGATCTAGTAGAGTGATGACGTGGTATTAAAATGACAAAAGAATTACATTTGTATAATCAGCCTGTAATTATTGTTGGAGCGGCGGGGTTCTCTAAAAGTGATTTTGAAGAATGCCTTAATACTGCTCCTGTCGTAATAGCCGCAGACGGAGGTGCAAACTACTTAGAAGAAAAAAAATATAAACTTGACCACGTTATTGGTGATTTAGACTCATTAAACAACAAGCCTTATTGGGAATCGCATGGAACAAATTTTATTCAGATAAGCGAGCAAGAGACTACTGATTTTGAGAAGTGTCTATATTCGATTGATGCACCTACCTATTTTTGCCTCGGTTTTATTGGAAAACGAGCAGATCATTTTTTAGCTAGTTGCTCAATTTTGATAAAGTATCATTTTAAAAATGTAATATTAGTTGGTTCTCACGATATTATATTTCATGTCCCAAAAACGTTTGAAATGGTTTTGCCTTTAGGCACACGCCTATCACTTTTTCCAATGAACCAGATAGTTGGTTGTGGTAGTAGTGGTTTAAAATGGTCAATTTCTGGTTTGGAATTCCATCCTTCCAAAAGAGTTGGGACGTCTAATGAAACGAATTCCAGTAAGGTTAAAATAAATCTATCAGGAGAAGGTATGCTTATGATCTTACCAAGATCTTGCCTTACTTATGTAAAAAATTTTTTTACTAACGCTAATAGTATTGATAATTATGCATAGGACTTTCAGATAACAAGAGAACGGTTTTTGTCACAACTACTTTATCGATGCAATGGTGCTTATAAATTTTGACACAATCACTTAAGCATTAATCAGACTGAAAGGGAACAAAATAGGAGATGAAATATTCATGTTGAAGGTTTTATGATTTTTGACTCGACTGAGAGTGAGCTAGGTAAGAAAGTAGCTGCGGCTAAAGCCCTAGAATTTGTTAAATCAGGGACGGTAATTGGCCTTGGCACGGGCTCAACAGCAGCCTGGTTTTTAAAACTTCTTGCCGAAAGAATTATCACAGAGGAGTTGATAATTTCTTGTATCCCAACGTCGGATGCAACCAAGGAGTCTGCAGATAAGCTTCACATCCCACTGACTACTATTGAAGAGGTTAGTGCAATTGATTTAGTCGTGGACGGCGCTGACGAATTTGATCCCATGCTCAATTTAATTAAAGGTGGCGGTGGTGCATTGTTACAAGAAAAAATTGTCGCTGCTGCAGCCAATCATATGGTTATCATTGCTGATTATACGAAAGAAGTCTCCTCCCTTGGTGCATTTGATTTGCCTGTGGAAGTCGTGAAATTTGGTTCCGGCTCAACTAAGACTGCTATTGAGGAGGTTTTAAGAAAATTAAATTACACCAAGTATGAGGTGCTTTTTAGAACGCAGAACAATAAGAGGTTTGTTACGGATGAACAACACTTTATTATTGACCTGAAATTAAACAAAATAAAGGAGCCTCAGATATTGCATAATCACCTAATAGCTTGCCCTGGAGTTGTTGAAACAGGCCTATTTCTTAACTTAGCTAATACGATCGTGGTTGGAAAATCTGATGGAACTTGTAGGGTGATTGGGAAAGAACGTCCCTCATGAAAACAGATGATTTTGATCTTTTTATAATTGGAGCTGGTTCTGGAGGTGTGCGTGCGGCAAGGTTAGCTGCAGCTCAAGGCGCTAAAGTAGCCGTAGCAGAAGAATTTAGGTATGGCGGGACCTGCGTAATTCGTGGCTGTGTTCCCAAAAAACTTATGGTCAATGCTTCTGATTTTAAGGATTTCTTTGAAGATTCAAATGGTTTTGGTTGGTCAGTTGGGAACACAACCTTTTCGTGGCAGGAGTTCTTAAAAGCAAAAGATAAAGAAATAGAAAGGTTAGAAAATATCTACGAAAAAAATATGAAAGGTAGTGGTGTTGAGCTATTTAATTCTAAAGCAAAATTAGTTGCAAGGAACAAAGTTGAGTTAGATGATGGAAGAGCCTTCACAGCAAGAACGGTTCTTATAGCGACGGGAGGTCGTCCATTTGTGCCAGAGTTTGATGGGAATAAGCATGTTATAACCTCAAACGAAATATTTGAGTTAAAAAAATTACCAAGCCGAATATTAATTGTTGGCGGAGGTTATATAGCCTCAGAGTTTTCAGGGATTTTTAATGGTTTGGGTGTTGACGTGACTCAGATCTACCGTGGAAACAAGATTCTTAGAGGCTTTGATTCTGACATTAGAGATCACGTCATGGATTCAATGATTACTAGGGGCATTGATATTAAGTGTGGTATTAATGTGATAAAATGTAAAAAACTTTTTAATAAATTAGTTGTTACTTTATCTGATAGCTCAATTATTGAGACTGATTGTGTTCTCTATGCGACTGGTAGACTCCCAAACACTTCAAATTTGGGTTTGGAAGAGATGGGGGTTGTGCTTGATAGTGTTGGGGCGGTTAAAATCAATGAGCTACAACAAAGTTCGGTGGGGTCCATTTATGCAATAGGTGATGTAACAAATAGATTGAATTTGACGCCTGTTGCCATCAGAGATGCTATATCATTTGTAGAAACTGCAATTAAAAATAACCCCTCTTTTCCGGACCATAAACTCGTTGCTACGGCTGTTTTTACTCGGCCAGAAATAGGAACTGTCGGTTTAACAGAGGAGGAAGCGATGAAAACCCATTCAATAGAAACGTATCATACAAAATTTAAACCTCTAGCAAATACATTATCTGGCCGTGATGAACGAACTTTAATGAAAATGATCGTTGAAGAACGAACTGGTAAAGTCTTAGGTTGCCATCTCGTCGGACCCAATTCCGCAGAAATGATACAGTTGGCGGCAGTTGCTATTAAGATGGGAGCAACAAAAGATGATTTTGATAAAACTTGCGCTGTGCACCCAACAATGGCAGAAGAACTAGTAACATTGAAGTAGCCCTTGTAATTTTCAAAAGAAAGCACAAATCTAATTAGATATTGAATGAACATCAGTAATATACCAACAGAAAGAGAGGCCCATGCCTTATAGTAATAATTCCGAAGGCCCCTGGGGCAATGGTGGAAAAAATAACAATGATAAAAAGAGCCCATGGGGTTCCAGTGATGATAAAAACCCGGGAAAGAGTAGTAATGACCCTATTGGTTCAGTTCCTGAGATTGATGAACTTGTCAGGAAGGGACAAGAAAAACTGCGGAGCATCTTGGGTGGAAAAGGTGGGGGTGGGCCAAATGGCATAAGAAATGGTAGTTCAGGTGGTTCAGCCAGAGGGCCAATAAGTCTTGTTCTTTTAGCACTAGCAGGATTTTGGGCTTACTCATCATTTTATACGGTTAAACCCGAAGAGCAATCCATAGAGCTATTTTTGGGAAGTTACTACAAAACGGGTACTTCTGGATTAAATTTTGCACCTTGGCCAATAGTAAGAGCTGAAGTGCTAACCACCACCAGAGAAAATACCGAGGACATCGGGATTGGAATCAGGGGTGGACGTGCTGATGACGGTTTAATGCTGACTGGTGATGAAAATATTGTGGACATTGATTTCCAAGTGGTTTGGAATATTTCTGATCCGAGGGAGTTTTTATTTAACTTAGCTGATCCACGAATGACCATTCAAGCAGTATCAGAATCTGCGATGAGAGAAATTATCGGACGATCCGAATTAAGTCCAATCTTAAATAGAGATCGGGCCGTGATTAGTGCTGAAGTAAGAGCCCTCATTCAAACAACACTAGATAGCTATGATAGTGGAGTAAATATTGTGAGATTGAATTTTGATAAAGCTGACCCTCCGGCTGAAGTAATCGATGCATTTCGGGATGTTCAGGCGGCTGAACAAGAACGTGATACGCTTGAAAAGCAAGCAGACGCTTATGCTAATCAGGCTTTGGCACAGGCTCGCGGTGAATCAGCTCAGCTGTTAGAGGAGGCTGAAGGTTATAAAGCAAAGGTGGTCAATGAAGCGAGTGGTGAGGCAAGTAGGTTTCTCTCGATTTATGAGGAGTACATAAAATCGAAAGATGTCACGCGGAAGAGACTGTACTTAGATACTATGGAAAGGATGCTTGGTAAGGTGAATAAAGTAATTTTAGATAAAGGAGTGGGGGGTGATCAAGGAGTGGTTCCCTATCTTCCTTTAAATCAACTTAAAGTGGGGGGGACAAACTAATGACAATTTTACGTATATTAGGGGTTATTCTCACCGTAGTTTTAGTGATCTGCTATAGTTCATTTTTTGTGGTTGATGAGCGTCAGAAGGCGTTAGTGTTACAATTCGGACAAATCAAAGCTGTGAAAGAAAACCCAGGACTAGCATTTAAGATCCCGCTCATTCAAGAGGTTGTACGTTACGACGATAGAATATTATCTCTTGATACCCAGCCATTGGAGGTAACCCCATTAGACGACAGACGATTAGTTGTTGATGCCTTTATGAGATATCGAATAACTGATGTCGTTCGCTTCAGACAAGCTGTTGGAACTGGTGGGACAGCTTCAGCTGAAAAGCGCTTAGAAAGAATTTTAAACGCAGCTTTGAGACAAGTATTGGGATCTGTTGGTTCAAACGAAGTTTTGTCAGACGGTCGTGTAGCATTGATGGAACAAATTCGTGACGATGCAATTATTGAAGCATTAACTTTAGGTATTGAAATTGTTGATGTTAGAATAAAACGTGCCGATCTTCCGACCCAAAACCTGGCAGCTACGTTTCAGCGAATGCAGGCGGAAAGAGAGAGAATGGCGACAGATGAAAGGGCAAGGGGAAGAGAAGCAGCCCAAAAAGTTAGAGCGGTAGCCGACCGAACTGCTGTAACTTTGGTGTCTGAAGCCCAAAGGGACTCCGAAATCATTCGGGGCCACGCAGATGCTGAAACGACGAATATTTTTGCTAATGCCTTTGGGCGAGATCCAGAATTCTATGCATTCATTCGCTCGCTTAATGCTTATGAAAAATCAATGACCGGTGAAAATACGACGATTGTAATGAGCCCTGATTCTGAGTTTTTCAACTATATGAAGGAAAGCACTCTAGAGTGATCGAAAAGATTTTGTTCGGATTAGCATCAGCTCTAGTTTTTGAAGGGCTGATGCTAGCAATTCTCCCAAATAGAATAAAAAGAGCCGTTCAACTAATAGAAAAGGCCTCTAGCAACACACTCTCGATTATTGGACTGCTAATGATGGTAAGTGGGATATTATTTTTATCACTGATTGAAATTTAATCAGATAGCAATATATCATGACCTGAATAATCCGAAAAAGAATAGGCAGTTCTCGAAACCCTAACTGCGTTTTAAATGAACTTACAAGATAATAAAAAGGTGTGTGCTTGATGAGAATAGATACAATAGCCGTGCTAAGAAGAATTTCAGGAAAATTGACTACATTGAAATTTCTTCCTTTGGTGATAGTTTTAATATCGTTCAATGTGTCCCCAGTTGGAGCAAGAGGAGCACCTGAGAGTTTTGCTGATCTTGTAGAAAAATTAAGTCCAGCGGTGGTAAATATCACCTCAACGACATTGATGAAGCAGCAGCCAGAGTTTAATCCTAGTATTCCTCCTGGGTCCCCTTTTGAAGAGCTTTTTCGTGAGTTTCAAGATAGGGGAAATCCTCAAAACTCTCCTAAGCGTCGACGAAGAGGGTCCGCTTTGGGTTCTGGTTTTATTATTTCGTCTGATGGTTTTGTCGTAACTAACAACCATGTTATTGAAAATGCAGATGAGATTGAAATAGAGATGATTGACGGTACGTTAATTCAAGCTGAAGTTTTTGGTCGTGATGAAAAGACAGATATTGCATTATTAAAAGTAAAAACTGAAAATGACTTACCGTTTGTAGAGTTTGGTGATGCAACGAAAGCAAGAGCTGGCGATTGGGTTTTGGCTATTGGAAATCCATTAGGGCAGGGTTTTTCGGTTTCTGCGGGTATTGTCTCAGCGAGAGGGCGGTCGCTAAGCGGATCTTATGACGATTTTATTCAGACAGATGCGGCGATAAATAGAGGAAATTCAGGCGGACCACTTTTTGATATGACTGGAAAGGTTATTGGCGTAAATACGGCCATTCTGTCTCCTAACGGTGGTTCTATTGGTATTGGCTTCTCAATGTCTTCATCGGTTGTCGAAAAAGTGGTTGACCAACTAAGAAATTTTGGTGAAACCCGACGAGGTTGGTTAGGGGTTAGGATCCAAGATATCAGTATCGATGTTGCGGATGCTCTGGGTCTGGAAACTACTGAAGGTGCCCTTGTGACTGATGTTCCCGACGGCCCAGCGAGAGACGCAGGATTAAAATCAGGGGATATAATTAAAGAATTTGATGGTAAGGTCATTGACTCTACAAAAACCTTGGTCAGGGTCGTAGCCGATAGTGCCGTTGGCAAATCAGTACCGGTTAAAATCATACGCGACGGTAAAGAACTTATGAAAAGCGTCCAACTTGGGAGGTTAGAAGATGCTCTTGCTTCAAGTCAAGGTTCAAAACCCAAACCTCAAAAATCTATAATAGTGGCTGGAATGACTTTATCCACCATTACTGATGAAATTAGAACGCGGATGGAGTTAGACCCAGATATTGACGGGTTGTTGGTGTCAAATGTTGAGGCTGGTAGTGATGCTGAAGATAAAGGTATTAGAAAGGGTGATATCATAATTAAGAGTGGTCAGAAACCAATTACGACTCCAATGGACCTAAGAGATGAAATTGATAATGCACTTAATTCTGCTCGTAAATCTCTACTTTTATTGATTTATAGAGATGGATCCCGTCGTTTCATAGCTCTTACATTACAACAGGAAAAATAGGCATCAATTTCTGGAAGTAAATTAAGCCTTATGGGCGGTGTTCTTTTTCGGACATGCTAAGGTGAAGTTCTTCGCCAGTATATGGGTTTTCCCTTGCTACGACTTCATTTAACTCTACTCCTAATCCCGGTGCATTAGGTGGAAAGACATAACCGTTTTCCCAATTGATATTTGATGTTAGAAGTTTCGAATGAAACCCATCGCCAGTTCCAATGGTTTCCAAAAGCAGAAAATTCGGTAATGTTAAGCTTAATTGAATGTTTGCCGCCCACTCAATTGGACCGGCGTAAAGATGAGGAGCTATTTGAGCACCAAAAACCTCAGCTATAGCTGCCACTTTTTTTGCCTCCCAAATCCCACCCACTCTTCCAAGGGCAGGTTGAAGTATTGAAGCCGCTCCAGATCTGAGAACTTCTGAAAATTCGTATTTGGTTGTCAGTCTTTCACCCGTTGCAATCGGTATACTAGTATTGGCTGCCACTAATTGCATATTTCTTGAACTATCTGGTGGTATCGGTTCTTCAAACCATAGAGGACTATATTTCTCCAACCTTTGTGCTAACCGCAATGCTCCTGAGGGCGTGAATTGTCCATGCGTACCAAAAAGTAAATCTGCTTGGTTTCCTACTTTTGATCTGATTAGCCTACAGAATTCTTCTGATAATTCCAAGTCAGCGAGGGAGGGTTGATGTCCATCGAAAATCGTGTATGGGCCGGCTGGATCAAATTTAATAGCCGTAAACCCTTTATCTATGGCAACTCGTGCTGCTTCGGCCGATAAGGCAGGAGAACTATAAAAATCAGCTTCTGATTGCTGGCCTTTGGGATAAAGGTAAGTGTAGCTTCGAAGACTGTTTCTTATTTTTCCTCCTAAAAGGTTACAAATTGGTTGGTTTAACGATTTCCCTAATATATCCCAACAAGCGATTTCTAAACCAGAGAACGCACCCATTATAGTAGGGTCTGGTCTTTGTGTGAAACCTGAAGAATAGACCCGCCTAAACATAAGTTCTATATTACATGGGTTCTCATTGTACATATGTCGTTGAAACACATCCTCAATAATTAGGGTCATAGTTTTTGGGTGAATGGAGGCGGCATAAACTTCTCCATATCCAACAATCCCACAATGTGTAATTAGTTTAACGAAAATAAAATATTGTCCACCACGCCCAGGTGTAAGATTTTTTGTAACAAATACTTCTAACTCATTTAGTTTCATAATTTTTCTTTTGATATTTAAAGTGGATTCAGCTGACTAAGATATAAATACAGTCTAAAAAGAAATAGTAATATTTAATGCTTTACGATATATCAATGATTATTATTTGAATACTATTTTGAGTAAATCTACAGTATATTTAAACAGTATACTTTCAGAGCAAGTGAGCTAATACTGGAGTTATGTAATGTGTGGAATAGTGGGAGCGATTGGGGCTGACGACTGTAGCTCTCTTCTATTAGATTCCCTAAAGCGACTTGAGTACCGTGGGTACGATAGCTCTGGAATAGTGACTTGTAATCGTAATACTTTTGATTTGCGTCGTTCTGTGGGTAAAATTAAAAATTTGGAAAGTATACTGAGCAAGGCTCCATTGAATGGGGCCATTGGTTTGGGTCATACTCGTTGGGCTACACACGGCGATGTTTCAGAAATAAACGCACATCCACATATTGCGTTAAATCGTGTAGCAATAGTACATAATGGTATAATTGAGAATTATAAAAAAATTAGAGTGCGACTTGAAGCTTCGGGGTATGAATTTTCAAGTGACACAGATAGTGAGGTCTTGGCTTATTTATTCGTAGAATCTTTTGACGCTGGGCTGCAGCCAGTTGAAGCTACTCGAAGGGTTATAGCCGAAATAGAAGGTGCGTATGCTTTTGGTGCCATATCCACTGATTTCCCCAACCTTATAATTGTTGCACGAAATGCGTCGCCTTTAGCCATTGGTCTAGGAGATTCTGGATCTTATATTGGCTCAGATGCCACAGCACTTTCACATATAACTCGAAAAGTTATCTATCTGAACGATCTTGATTATGCTCTTATCAAGGCTGACAGCGTACAGGTATTTTGTTCAGATGGTACTCCAGTGAAGCGGGAAACTGTTATTGTGGCGGCGAGCCCTGGGCGCATTAATAAAGGCGGCTATCGCCACTTTATGGAAAAAGAAATATATGAACAGCCAGATTCTATAGCTAATACTATTGCTGCCATTACGGGCGTCGATGGAAAAATATCTGTTGGAATATCCCTTAAAGTGCTTAAAAATATAAGTGGTATTGTTATGCTAGCTGCTGGAACAAGTCATATTTCTTCTCTAGTGGCTCGCTACTGGATTGAAAAAATTGCCAAAATTCCAGTTGCTTGCGAACTCGCTTCTGAGTATCACTACCGTGATCCGGTGACTAATGGGTTTAATACTGTTATTGCAATCT
>ERZ651776.5253-NODE-5253-length-11349-cov-3.108499_pt1 | contig 11349 bp, 8 predicted proteins | sample MGYA00514761_ERZ651776 | MGnify/ENA metagenome assembly ERZ651776 | reverse complement strand
GGATATTTTGCTGAATCTTTTGCAGAACTTTATAATGCTGATGGTTGGATGGACATGGGCATGTATATCGGTGCTGGTTCATCAGCCGCTGGCTGGTGGACAGTAATTGCTACTGTTATGTTGGTAGGAGTCTTAATTAAAGGCAACTCTGACGAGCAAGATCACTACAAATAAAGTCTGTAAAAAATAAAAATCGAAAAGGGCGGTATGTAAATACCGCCCTTTTTTATTTTCTGTTGGATTGAGGGTTTAAACTTTTAACAATAGTCTTGCTGGATCCTCAAGCGCTTCTTTGATTGATATTAAAAATTGTACCGCCTCTTTACCATCAATAATTCTATGATCATAAGACAAAGCAAGATACATCATTGGTCTGATAACGATTTCACCATTAACAACGACAGGACGCTCTTGAGTTTTATGCATTCCTAGAATCGCACTTTGCGGCGAATTTAAAATTGGCGTAGACATGAGTGAACCAAAAACACCACCATTACTGATGGTAAAGGTTCCCCCACTCATCTCTTCGATACCAAGCGTTCCATCTTGTGCACGAACCGCGAAGTCGACAATACCTTTCTCAATATCATGCATTCCCATTTTATGAGCATCTCGAAGCACTGGAACGACTAGTCCTCGATCTGATGACACCGCCACAGAAACATCACAGTAGGCATGGTAGACAATGTCCTCTCCATCAATATAGGCATTCACCGTAGGGAACTTTTTGAGTGACTCTACAGCAGCTTTAACAAAGAAAGACATAAAGCCTAACTTGACAGAATATTTCTTTTCAAACGCCTCTTTATAGCTTGCTCTCATGGAGAGTATCTCACTCATATCAACCTCATTAAAGGTTGTCAGCATCGCTGTATTTTGCGTCGCTGAGTGAAGCTTGTTGGCGATCGTCTTGCGGATTCGAGTCATCGGAACCCTCTCCTCCATACGATTGCCCATTGGCTTTGATGAAATGGGTTCAGGAGCAGTTGGCTCAGGCGTTGCTTGAGCGTTTACCTGAGGAGCTTCTTTGACTTCTTCCTCAGCTTTTAATTCTTCTACTTGAGATTCTTCAGACACATTGCTTTGAGAGGCAGAGTCTGCTTTTCCTTTTTCGTCTACCTTTTCTGCAGTCTCTGAAGGTTTTGTATCTTCTGAACCTGCTTCATCATCAATGAGGCCGAGCACCTGAAGCTCAGATACAGTTTCCCCTTCTTCAGCTGAAATCTCACTTAAAACGCCAGACTCTTCAGCAGGGACCTCTAAAACAACCTTGTCCGTTTCAATTTCTACAATGACATCATCAAGTTCAACATAGTCACCTGGTTTCTTATGCCATGCGGCAACCGTTGCCTCTGTTATAGATTCCGGCAGGACAGGTACTTTTATTTCTTTCATTTTTTAATGCTCCTAGCTGTATCTAAAGGCTGAACACCTAGAGCCTTTTCAATAATATGACTTTGATTTATGTTGTGCATTCTAACGCTACCCTCTGCAGGTGCAGCATAGAGATCACGCGCAACAACGTGAAGGGTTTGCCCTTTAGAAATATTTCTCATAAAGTTGTGTCTAGATGTGTACCACGCGCCTTGGTTAATTGGCTCTTCCTGACACCAAATAATATCCTTAGCATTTGTAAATTGTTTGATTTCTGATGTGAGTGCCTCATGAGGGAACGGGTATAGTTGCTCAATTCTAAGTATAGCTACATTATTCAGTTGGTCATCTTGACGCCTGGTCAGTAGCTCATAGAAAACCTTTCCACTGCATAGAACAACTCTATCAACTTTTTTAGGTTTAATGTTGTCGTAGCGCTCCTCGATTACAACCTTGAATTTTTCATCTGAAAATCTAAAGAGAGGTGAAGAAGCCAGTGGATTTCTAAGCAAGCTTTTAGGTGACATAATGATGAGAGGCGCTCGGTACTTTCTCAAAATCTGTCTTCTCAATAAATGAAATATTTGAGCAGCAGTCGATGGGACACAGACCTGCATGTTGTGACTTGCACAGAGCTGGAGAAAGCGCTCTAGTCGACCTGAAGAGTGCTCTGGGCCCTGTCCTTCGAGACCATGAGGAAGAAGCATAACGAGGTTTGAAAGCCGACCCCATTTCGCCTCAGCAGATGAAATGAACTGATCGATAATAGCTTGGGCGCCGTTAACAAAGTCACCAAACTGAGCCTCCCAAATAACCAGTGATTCTGGATTAGCTGTTGCATAACCATATTCAAATCCAAGTGCTGCCTCTTCGGACAAAATCGAATCAAAGATTTGAACCCGGCCTTGTTTTTCACTGATGTGTTGGAGCGGCGTGTAATCTTCATTTGCCAGCTGGTTGTGAAGGACAGCATTCCTATGAAAAAAAGTTCCCCTTCCGCAATCTTGGCCTGTCAATCTTATTGGAACGCCACTCTCTGTAAGGCTGGCATAGGCCAACGTTTCGGCAAATCCCCAGTCAGCATTAATTTTTCCATCTGCCATTTTTTGTCGATCATCCATCATTTTTTTAACACGCGGATGTATTTCAAATCCTTTAGGGATGTGTTGAAGTTTTTTGTTTAAATCCTTGATGTGCTTTTTGCTAATGGATGACTCATATGGATCATGCCAAGTGACATCAAAGTAGTCTTCCCAAAGTAGTTCCCAGGCCCTCTTATTTTTAGGCTCTAAAATGTTATAAGCAACTCTATTTCCTTCCTTGAGTTCTTTGCGATAATCTTTAACCATCGCATCTACCTCATTTTGAGTAATGACGCCTTGCTTCATTAAAGATTCCGCATAATTGACTCTGGTAGTCGGAAGATTTCGAATAGCCTCATACATGAGTGGTTGAGTTACCGCGGGCTCGTCTGCCTCGTTGTGACCATGCCTACGATAGCACATCAAATCGATAACGACATCCTTCTTATAGCGCATACGATAATCAAGAGCCAGTTTTGTAATGTAGCTAACCATTTCAGGATCTTCAGCGTTGACATGAAATACCGGAGCATTAATCATTTTGACAACGTCAGTACAGTAATCCGTTGACCTGGCATCGTCCTGTTTAGAAGTCGTAAAGCCAATTTGGTTGTTGATAATTATGTGAACTGTTCCTTGGGTTCTGTAGCCTCTGGACTGAGACATATTGAGTGTCTCCATGACCACTCCCTGACCAGAAAAAGCTGCATCTCCATGAATGAGAACTGGAAGAATTTGTTGCCTCTCAGACTCGTCATTTTTATCTTGATGGTATCGCGCATAGCCTTCAATCACTGGGTTGACTAACTCCAAGTGAGATGGATTAAACATTAAAGCGAGGTGAACGTCTTTTTTTGAAGTTTTAATATCCGAAGAAAAGCCTTGGTGGTATTTAACATCTCCCGTTTGTTTTTTGCTCAGGCCAAGATCACCATCAAACTCCTTGAAAAGGTTTTCAGCTCTTTTACCCATAATATTGATGAGAACATTAAGTCGACCCCTGTGCGCCATTCCAAGACAAATCCTCTTCATTGCGTGTTCACCAGAGTGCTCAATCAAAACGTTTAGGAGTGGAATCAGCGTGTCACTACCTTCCAATGAAAACCTTTTTTGACCTACATACTTATTATGAAGGAACTTCTCGAAGACTTCAGCTGCGGTAATTCTTTGAAGCAACCATTTTTTGTACTCTGGCGAATTGACGCTTTCCAGGGACATGGTTTCTATCTTGGTTTGTATCCACTTTCTTTCTTCAAGGTTTGGTATGTGCATGTACTCGACACCAAGGCTCGAGCAATAGGTTTTGTTAAGAGAGTCAAGTAGCTCTCTTAGCGTGTTGCAGTTTGGACCTTGATACGAGCCCACATCAAAAGTTGTATCTAAATCAGACTCAGAGAGTCCAAACTCCTTAAGAGTAAAGGGTGGAGTCGAGTGGTGTCTAGGTCTTTGAAGAGGATCTAATTTGGCTCTTAAATGGCCAGAGAAGCGAAAGGCATAGATAAGTCTCAAAACGCCAAGTTGGGCGGCGCTTTGAGCTGGCCTATTTGGAACTACATTAGATTCAAAATTCGATTCGCCATAACTTATAAAGCGACTGACCACATCCTCATGCGAGTTAGAATTCTCTTTCATTATTCCTGTAATTAATAGGGGAAGATTTGCGATTTTTTTTAATTTTTTGAGACAAGCAAGTTACGCCAATAATGCAGTTTATTAGCATGCAATTTTGCATTTGCTGTGTCATTAAAATTTTCACAATTTGTGAGTTTAATTTTTTAAGTAAATTATATAGAGATTAGGGGCTCTCTCATAGATTAATTGTTGAAAAATTTGCATTACAAAGAGCATGCTAATTTAGATATAAATTTAAGATATATTTAATAGTTATGATTTATTTTCTATTGAATGATAAATTTATAGAAAACTTTTATCTATAAAGAGTCATGACCAGTTAAAAGATTTAAATATCTGATTTAAATTATCTAAGTCATCCATTAACTAGTAAAATTTATTTCAAAGTTTGATTCAAATTGATTCCATGAATAATTTTTTCAAGATCCTTCAGGAAAAAAACCATATCTTAGCGGATGGAGCAACCGGAACCAATTTGTTCGCAATGGGGCTCGAAACGGGTGACCCTCCAGAGCCATGGAATATCAATCACAAAGATCGTATTCGATCCTTACATCAGGGTTTTGTTGATGCTGGTTCTGATTTATTCTTAACCAATAGTTTTGGTGGAACGTCCTTTAGACTCAAACTTCATAATCTTGAAAAGAGAGTCTTTGAGCTGAACAAGGCGGCAGGAGACATTGCAAGAGAGGTAGCTGATCAGGCTGACAGATTAGTCATCGTTGCTGGGTCTATGGGGCCTACCGGTGAGATGATTGAACCTCATGGACTGATGACCCCAAACGAGGCAACGGATGCCTTTAGAGCACAAGCCGAGGGTCTTGCAGAAGGCGGCGTAGATGTTTTGTGGCTTGAGACCATGTACGCGATGGAAGAGTTAGAGGCTGCAATGGATGCTGTCAAGGATTTAGGATTGCCGGTCTGCGCCACCATGAGTTTTGATACAGCAGGAAAAACAATGATGGGAATTACTCCCTCTAACCTTGCCAAAAGGTCCAAAGATCTAAATTTAAGTGGGTTCGGTGCAAACTGTGGAATTGGAGCGCCCGACCTCTTGGCAACAATCAATGACATTTCAAAAAATGTTGATTCAGGTACGGTCGTTATTTCAAAAGCAAACTGCGGTATTCCAGAGTTTGTTGACGGGAATATTATGTACTCGGGAACTGAAGAGCTCATGTCTGAGTATGTGCAGATCGCTATGAACTCTGGCGCAAAAATCATTGGGGGTTGCTGCGGGACTAGCTTTAAACATGTCAAGGCAATGAGAAAAGCAATGGACCAGCACAGCGTTTCATCGCCTCCAACCCTTGAAGAAATTGAACAGAAGGTGGGTGCCATGTCAGAGGGATCAAAATTGATCTTTAAAGGCGACGATTCTAAGCCAACAAAACAGAGAAGAAGTAGGCGCTCTAGAGCTTAGTGTAATTTGTTGTTTAATTCTTTAATCTACTAATTTTCCTTGTAGTATAATTTTTTTTATTCTTAGTAAATTAATGAGTCGTGGCTTCATCGAAAAAACCAATGCCAAAAGAGAAGGGCGTATCCATTATCAACAAAAACCTTCCAAGTTTTGGAAGTGATAAGCAGCTAGAGGCCTCAATAGGCAAGCAGGTGCGAATGGCACGAAAAAATGCCGGCGTAACTCTTCAGCAGCTATCCAAACAGTCGCTGCTCTCTGCAAGCATGCTCTCAAAAATAGAAAATGGTCAGATAAGCGCCTCTCTAAAAACAATTCAGTTGATCTGTCATGCGCTTAACATTTCCATTACCTCATTATTCAGACAGCATGACAAAGATGTTGAGCCCACTTTTATTAAATCAGGTAATGGTTTAACGATAGAAAGGGCTGGCTCTGACGAGAGCAGGCACTACCAGTTATTAGGTCACACTGTTGGAGGCTCTTTAAAGGTTGAACCATGTTTAATTACCATTTCGTCTAGAGATTATGAGTTTCCTGAATTTCAACATAAAGGCGTAGAGTTCATCTATATGCTCAAAGGACAGATGGATTATTTTTATGGCAACAAGGTCTACCACTTCAAAAAAGGGGACTCTCTTTATTTTGATTCTGATACTCCGCACGGCCCTAAAAAGATTATAAGTGATGAGTGCCAGTTTTTAACTATCATCGCCTCCAATACCTCTGATTGAGAGTTATAAGTGAGCTTTGAGAAGGTTTTTTACTTAAAAATACATCCTTCCGTAAATTAAAACTTTTTCAGTTTTTTTTCTTGTTTTTTTATCAAAATTTAGAAGAAAATCAAGACTTTATTTAATTTCTTTAAAATAAAAAAAATTTCTTGACAATGGAATATCAACAGGAGTATACTCCGATATTAATTTACTAAAACCCTTGTTATTAAGGGTCATGAAATTGAATCATGTTTGGAGTACTTTCTCAATTCTATATTAGTAAATTGTCTGGTTTTTATTTAGGTTAATTAACTAAGAATCTAAATAAAGTCTACTAGGGGGCAAATCTTAAAAAGATTTTTTTTATTTTTTCGGAGAGATTAAATGACAGATTTAGAACAACACGTTAATGAACCTGGACGCGATAAACTTGTTAAAGAAGTTAAAGCTAAAATCGATGCTTTAGGTGTTACATATGTATATTATCAATTTGTTTCAGTTACTGGCCGTATCGTAGGTAAAGGTATTCCTGCACGTCACTGGGAGAGATTAGCTGAAAAGGGATTTCAATTAGTATATGGCTCAACAGCAAACTTATTCGTTGATCGCCATGGAAGTTATATTGGTTATGGTCCAGAATCATCAGAACTGGTCGGTATTCCCGATCCAGATACTTTCTGCCAACTTCCATGGGATAAGAGAGTCGCTAGAGTTTTTTGTAGACTTTACAGAAACCGCGAAGAGCGTGACAACCCTGGTGCAGCATTAACTTCTGACTGCAGAGGAAATCTCTACAGACAGCACAAAGAATTCCAAGATCAGTATGGTTTAGATATGCGCTGCGGAACTGAGCCTGAAATGATGTGGCTTAAGCGTGGTGAAAATGGTGGAACCGATGGTGGAGTCACAAAGCCAAACTGCTACCACATCGATCAATTTGAAGAGCTTCGTCCAGTCTTTATGAAGGTTATTGAGTACTCTGAGCAAATGGGACTCGACATTATCCAGGGTGACCACGAAGACGCACCAGGTCAGTTAGAGCTTAATACTCAGTTTGATGACGTTCTCAGAAATGCTGACCGCTTAACGACTTATCGTCAAATTTGTGCTCAGGTGGCTCGTGAGTTTGGGTTAATTGCATGCTTTATGAGTAAGCCATTTATGGGTGTGTCAGCGTCGGGCTGTCACCATAACATGTCATTGTGGAAGGGTGGTAAGGATGTCTTTCATCCAGAAATTGCCTCAGGTGATGGAGAGCTTCCTGGAATGCCAGGCGTCTTTACTTATAAAGAGGGCGGTGAAAACACATTTATGCCGGATCCATCTATTGATGAAAAAATGCCTGGCCCAATTGGTCTAAATTCAATTGGTGGCGTTATTAAGCATTTACCAGCGCTAACATCAATTGGCTCTTCGACAGTTAATTCATACCGTCGTCTTTGGGATACAGGATTCTGGGCTCCAATTTTTGCTGACTGGGGTTACCAAAACAGAACATGTGCGCTACGTGTGTCTGCTCCTGGTCGATTTGAGTATCGTTCAGTAGACTCGATGGTTAATCCATATCTAATGGGTTCTGCGCTCCTTAAAGCCATGGGTGATGGAATCGATAACAATATTGATGCGGGTGAAGCAGAAGAGAGAAACATTTACGAAGCCATGGAGGCAGGTAAAGATGTTAAAAAATTACCTATGTCACTTGGTGACGCTATGAATGAGCTTGCAAACGATGAGGTCATCAAGTCTGCAATGCCAGATGAGATGTATAAGGTTTACCACCATTACAAGACCGATGAGTGGGAGCGTTTCAATCACACGGTTACAGATTGGGATATTGAGACTTATTTGGACTGCTTGCCTTAGGCTAGTTTCGATTAAGTTAATTTAGAGTGCCCGCCTGACGGCGGGTAATTTTTAGGGAAAGGGAGATTATTTTATGTGTGGAATAGCGGGAATTATTCATAAGAACGCCGGAAAAGATGTAAACATTGGTGAGCAAATGACAGCAATGTTGCAAGCTTTGAAGCATAGGGGTCCAGATTCAACTGGTTACGCTATGTATGGCGAAGACAATGGGAACCATATCGTTAGGTTTAAAGTTGCTGAGGCAGCTGATCTTGAGGGAAGTTTTGATATACATGCTGCGATTGAAGATAGAATTGCCGCTGTTGTCTCAAGAATGGAGGATTTGGGCGCCAAGATTGTCAAGAAAGAGAGTGCTACTGAGTATTCTCATCGTTACGAGATTCAATTCTCAGGTGATATGAAAAAGTTGGCAGACTTTGTTGAAGATATTGAAGGTGTTGAAATTTTATCAATTGGTAATTCACTTGAATTAATTAAGGATCTAGGTGATGCTGCTGAGGTATCTGAGCAATATGGTCTTAACTCGTTTAATGGTACACACGGCATCGGTCACACAAGAATGGCAACTGAGTCAGATGTCGATATCCGCTCTGCACATCCATACTGGGCTTACCCATTTAGTGACGTGTCTGTTGTTCATAACGGTCAGCTTACTAACTACTGGACTAATAGACGTGCACTAGAACTTAAAGGGCATCGTTTTTCTTCAAACTGTGACTCAGAACTTATAGCAGTTTACATCGCAGACAGAATGAATCAAGGGCAGGACTTGGAGTCAGCTATGAAAGACTCTGTTGAGTACTTAGACGGTGTATTTACTTATCTAGTAGCAACTAGAGACCAACTTGGTATGGCTAAAGACGTTATGGCTGCCAAGCCTATGGTTGTATACGAGGGTGATGATATGATTGCTTTGGCTTCTGAAGAGGTCGCAATTAGAACGTTGTTCGATCATCGTATTGAAACATTTGACCCATATCACGGGGAGGTAAAAGTATGGCAAAACTAAAACAGGATAAGTCTCATGAAATGGGACTTCATGAAGAGCAGTTAAAGGGAAGAACTCAGCAAAGATTTTTCTCGATTGATGAAAGTGAAAATTTGACGTATTTTCATTCCTTTGATGTCGATACAAGCAAGAGTGCCACGATTGATGCGCAAGATATGACACCTAGAGAAATTAACCGTGAGATTAGAGAGTTAATGGAAAAAGGTATTGGCGATATAACTGTAGATAATCCGATGTCAAGACATGGTGTTGGCGTTGGAATCTTGAATCGCCTTAACTTAACTTTTAGTGACAGCTTGGGTTATTTTGGGTGTGGGTTGATTGATGGACCAAATGTTCATATCAAGGGCCGAGTAGGCTGGTCATGTGCTGAAAACATGATGGCTGGAACCGTTGTTATTGATGGTAATGCTGGATCAACATTTGGCGCTGCAATTCGTGGTGGAGACCTCGTATGTAAAGGAAGCGTTGGTGCTCGAACTGGAATTGACCAAAAAGGTGGAACTATTATTGTTGGTGGTAAAACTGGAGCTTTTTCTGGATTCATGATGCAGCGTGGTCGTATGATCATACTTGGTGATGCTGGGATGAACCTAGGTGACTCAATGTATGACGGCACTATTTATGTAGGCGGTGAAGTTGAGGAACTTGGAGTGGACTGCGTTCCGGGTGAAATGACAGAGCTTGATATTCGTTATCTTACTGAAAAATTAGGTAACTACGACATGAAGGCTCCAAATGGTATAGAGAAGATGCAAAAGTATGTTTCTGGTAAGACATTATGGAACTATGACAACTTAGAGCCTAACGAGAAAAAACTAATTCTTTAATCGGATTTTTATCAAATTAAACTAAAGGAAATATTATGAGTGATATAGACGAAAAAAGCAGACTAGGTAAAAGTTTTATCTTTCCTAAGGGTGTGATGGATGACATCCATATCAAATCTGATTTGGGTCGTTACAGAATGAGAGGTTTCTCTCTATTCAAAAAGATCCCGACATGGGACGATTTGACTTTTATGCCAGGAACTCTTACGCGTTTCGTTATCGAGGGCTACAGAGAGAAGTGTTTAACTAAAACTATTATTGGTCCTGAAGCACCAAGACCGTTAGAGCTTGACATTCCTATCTACATTACGGGTATGAGCTTTGGAGCGCTGAGCTATGAAGCTAAAACGGCTTTAGCAAGAGGTGCAACTATGGCGGGTACTGCAACGTGCTCGGGAGAGGGTGGAATGATCCCTGATGAGAGACGCTATTCTGATAAGTGGTTTTATCAGTGTATTCAGTCTCGTTATGGTTTTAACCCAAACCATTTACGTCTTGCTGACAGTGTTGAATTCTTCATTGGACAAGGATGTAAAGTTGGACTTGGTGGCCACCTAATGGGTCAAAAAGTGACAGACCAGGTAGCTGAAATGCGTTCACTACCAGCTGGAATTGACCAGAGATCTCCAGCGAGACATCCAGACTGGCTAGGTCCAGATGATTTGGCGCTTAAAATTGAAGAGATTCGTGAAGCAACAGATGGACAAATCCCAATTCAATTAAAGCTGGGCGCTGCTCGAGTCTACGACGACGTGCGTATGGCTGCTAAAACGGGTTGTGACAGTATCTATATTGATGGTATGGAAGGCGGAACCGCTGCTGGACCTCATCTAGCGACTGAAGAGACAGGCGTCCCTGGAATTGCTGCGATTCGTCAGGCTAGAAGAGCGATTGACGATGTCGGCATGACAGGTAGAATCTCACTGGTTTATGCTGGTGGTATTCGTAACGGTGGTGACGTTGCAAAGGCTGTAGCTTTAGGTGCTGACGCAGTTGCGATCGGTCATGCTTCGCTTATGGCACTTAACTGTAACAGGGATATTCCTGAAGCAGACTATCCTAAAGAAATGGGCGTTAACGCGGGCGAGTGTTATCACTGTCATACAGGTCGTTGTCCTGTTGGTGTTGCGACTCAAGATCCAGTTCTAAGGCAGAGACTAGATCCAGATGCGGCTTCAGAGAGGGTTTATAACTTTTTACATACCTTAGCTATAGAGTGCCAGCTTTTTGCTCGTGCTTGCGGTAAGACAAATATTCACTCACTAGAGCCTGAAGATTTGGCTGCTTTAACTATGGAAGCATCAGCATGTGCTCAAGTTCCTATTGCAGGTTCACAGCATACTGTTGGTCGTCCAGATATGACACGCTTTTAAAGATAGGAGAAATTATGAGCAATAAAGAAGAAGAGTTTGTTGTTGGA
>ERZ651776.5250-NODE-5250-length-11349-cov-35.243169_pt1 | contig 11349 bp, 12 predicted proteins | sample MGYA00514761_ERZ651776 | MGnify/ENA metagenome assembly ERZ651776 | reverse complement strand
CTTACGCTCGCGCTCGGATTTTTTAAGTGCTTCGAGAATCGTTGACATAATAATTGTGTAAGGTTGATGTGGCCGAACGGATAAATAAGACTTCTGAAACTTATTGATACTTTTGAAACTGACGGAAACTAGAGTATAGGCTCTTATCAGATTGAAGAGAATCGATTGACCAGAGTAGGCGTGACACCATTACTCAATACTTCGTTGATCAGTAACTTAGTTTGCGTGCCCAGTTCACCATCGGCGGTCAGACCGTATCGACTTTGCAAAGCGACCAACTTCTGCGCTGTATCGGTGTCAAACCGATCTGAATTTGGCTGCTCTAGTGTTGGCAAACCTAAACGCTGCAAAGTAAGCTCTAAGCGCTGCTTAGCCTGCAAGACTTTCGCGCCACTAGCGCCTAACCCCCAAACGCTATCATCAAATCCATTATAGCGCCAAAGAGCCACTGCACTACCAGTCCATACCGACTCGAATGTGGCACGATCCACCAGTATTTCTCGTTCACCGATTAATAAATTGACATTCTGGCCCACTACCGACTGAACAATGGCTCGGTGCAAAGTCTCATCGGCCGACAAAACGACAATACTCTTGCAGTCCATGATAAAACCTTGGGCAGCACTCATTGTCTTTCGGTCGCAATCGTAAGTAATACGGTTCTACTTCGACAACCACCGCCTCTTTCTGTATTTGTGGTTGAATAGGTGCTGGCGTTTCTTCTGACTTTTTGGTAATACTAGGCTCAAGTCCAGTATCAAGTTTGATGTTGGTCATATTAGTAATGTAACTCCTTTTGTTTTTCTTAATCTAGTAACGGATGAAAGAAATTACTACTGCTTAAACAATTCTACGGACACAACGGGATTCTTTAGGATTTTAAAAATGAGACTGGTGAGCTTGGACTGGCCAATGTTATACACTGGTAATCCTTATGTAATAACTCCTGGTAATGTCTTCTTCATGCATATGATATTGATGGATTCGGACAGTGGTTTAGCGATGAATTTAGGGGAAACCTATTTAGTAACCGAGAATGGTAACGAAAGATTAGGCAAGCAAAAGTTAGATTTAATTGTTCTTTAAGACTGGAGGGACTGCTAACTTCAAGTAATCCTATTCATTATTTTTGTTGCTACTTAATTAAATTATAAATTATCTAATACAGCTTGTGCACATTCAATTGTATTACTTTCTCCACTCAAATCTTTTGTTCTATTCTTTTTATCCAATAATGTTTTTTCTATTGAAAACATAATTGCATTAGCCGCTTCTTTCTCACCAAGATGATCTAACATTAAAGCACCAGACCAAATTTGTCCTATAGGATTTGCTATACCTTTGCCTGCAATATCAGGAGCTGAACCATGAACGGGTTCAAATAGTGATGGAAATTTTTTCTCAGGATTTATATTTGCAGATGGAGCAATACCAATAGTACCGGTACAAGCTGGCCCTAAATCAGACAGAATATCTCCAAATAAATTTGATGCTACAACAACATCAAACCATTCAGGGTTTAAAACAAATCTTGCAACTAAAATATCAATATGAAATTGATCGGTTTCAATTTCAGTGTATTTTTTTTTATTAGCATCAAATCTTTCATCCCAATATGGCATTGTAATTGAAATACCATTTGATTTTGTTGCGCTAGTTAATTTTTTTCTTTTACGTGATTTTGCTATTTCAAAAGCAAATTTTTGTACTCTATCAATACCATGCTTGGACATTATTGTTTCTTGAAGAACTATTTCTCGTTCTGTTCCCTCATACATTCTACCACCAACAGATGAATATTCTCCTTCTGTATTTTCTCTAACAATAATCATATCAATATCGCCGGGCGTTTTATCTGCTAATGGCGATTTAACTCCTGGAAATAATTTTACTGGTCTTAGATTGATGTATTGATCAAATTCTCTTCTAAATTTTATTAATGAACCCCATAAAGTTATGTGATCTGGATATCGCTCCGGCATACCGACGGCACCAAAGAAAATAGCATCATGTTTTTCAATTTTTTCCTTCCAATCATCTGGAAGCATTTTTCCATGTTTCTCGTAGTAATCACACGATGAAAAATCAAATTCATCAATTACTAATTTAAATTGATGTTGTTCTGAAATTTTTTTTAAAACTTTTTGTGCTACTGGGACAACTTCTTTTCCTATTCCGTCTCCTGCTATTGATGCAATATTGTATGTTTTCATAAGATAATTTTATTAACTTTTTATATTAAATTGTATTGATAATCTCTAGCTTCAATTACCTCTTTAGGTAAATTTAACTCAACATCATCAATTTTTATAACTTCATCTTTATTTATGTCTTTTTTTAACACAGCGTTATCAGTAAGACCTAACGGCAATATGTTTTCTTGTTTAGATTTTTTAGAAGTTATCAATTTGCCTCTAGCACAAAAACCTCCCTCACCATCTAATCGCTCACCAATTTTTAAATCTTTTTTGGCATAAGCTGCTACATCTGCATTGTAATTTATAGTTTGTCCTGTTGCTTTTTGATCAAGTGCAATTGCATATATTGATTGTGCAAGTTCTAAGCCAATATAATGATATGGTCTCCATATAGCTGAATAACTACCAGACGAGTCGGTCACCATTCCATAGTCTTTAAAGCAATTTTTGACATATTGATTTTGAGCTTTAATTACTATGTAAACTCCCCATCTAAGATCATCTGGAATATCTTTATGATTTAAATCAATACTTGATATGACCTCAACTTGACCTTCATAATCAATTAATCCCCCTTCTACTTTTGGAATTAATTTTTTAGCAATATCATATACTCCAACTGGCGGGAAAGTTAATCCATTACTTGGGCATTTTAAGTTTGATGCATTACTGACTGCACACATTTCAATTGCAGATTTATCACCACAAAGAAAGCTATTAAACATTTTAGGGTTCATGCCAGATTCAATTTCAGCACGTTCTTTACTTAAACCATAGTGACCCCAAACCGTATCAGGTGTTGAGTATTCAAAATCTGGATGGTACTTTGTTCCTTTTCCTGCACAAACAACAGAAAAACCATTTAACTGTGCCCATTCAATTTGCTCCATAATTAATGAAGGCTGATCTCCATAGGCCATTGAACAAATAACATTATTTTTTTTTGCAAGATCAGCAAGGTATTTTCCACAAGTAACATCAGCTTCAACATTTACTAATATAATGTGTCTCTTATTTTTTATAATCTTTACAGCATGAACTGTTCCAATGATCGGATTTCCAGTAGCTTCTATAAAAACTTCAACGTCTCTATCTATTGCCTCATCTAAAGAAGTTACAAAATTTATTTTATCAACTGTCTCAGTACTTAAACCGCTCTTAAGACAGTTCTTTTTTGCATTATCAATATTAATATCAACGATAGTGTCAATAGTGATTTTTTGTAGCTGATTATATTGAGCAAGAAACATGCTAACAAATTTTCCACAGCCAATGAATGCAACTTTTATCGGTTTTTTTCTGGATTGTAGTTTTGAATTTAAAAACATATCTTAATTTGGTTAATTAATTTGATTAAATCTATTCTATTAAAGTTTAACTATTTTAGTATTTTCAATTTTATTTTCAAAAAAATCTATAATGTTTTGAGCTGTTTCAATAGCCATATTTTCTAGACCTTCTTTTGTAAACGTTGCAGAATGTGGGCTCAACACTACTTTTTTATTTGTAATTAATGGGTTCGTTGATTCAGGTGGCTCTTTTTCAAAAACATCTATTCCAGCAAACGCTATGATATTATTATCAAGGGCATTATTTAAATCTTCTTCATTAACAACTCCACCTCTTGCGGCATTAATTATGATTGAACTCTTTTTCATAAGTTTCATTTCTTTTAGAGTTATAAAATTTTTAGTTTCATCATTTAAAGGTAAACTTAATGATAAAATATCAGCTTTTTTTAAACCTTCTTCAAGGGTTGCAATTTTTAATCCACCATAAGATGATATAGTCACATCATCAACATAAGGATCAAAAACTAAAACCTTCATATCAAAACCAAGGCATTTTTTAATTAGTTTTTTTCCAATTCTACCAAAGCCAGCAATAAGAACTGTTTTATCAAATAGTTCAAAATTTTGTTCAATATTTAAATGTATTGCTTTAACAAAATCTCCATTTCTAACCATCGTGTCAAACATGCTAACACCTTTATAAATATTCATAATCATAAACATTATATGTTCTGCGGGAGAAGTGGATGTTGAATTGTGCGCCACAAGCAAAGTAATTCCTTTTTCTTTTAAACATTTGGTGTCAACACTATCATAACCAACGCCATGTCTTGCAATAACCTTGAGCTTGTCACATTTGCTTAAAATTTCTCTATCAATTTTACCTCTTCTAAGCGTAATCCCATCAAACTCAGGTAATTTTAATAAAAGATTTTCTCTCGACAGGTCGGTTACAATTTCACAGTCAAAATTTTTGTAACTTTTTAAAAGGTTAATACCTTTATCCTTCATGGTATCGATAATGCCAATTTTATGCATATTTTTCTTTCTATTTTAAGCTCTAAACCAGAGACCTTCTGGAAGTGGTACTAATAATAAATTTTTAAACCCAAAGTATAAAAGGAGAATAAATATACTACCTAACAACATGTAAAATACTATCTTCTTTAAAGGAATACTTTGCCCTGCATTAATTAAAATAAGTAAATTAAATGAAATTAAACTAGTTAAAATAAACCCAGCTCTTTCTAAAAAATATATCCAAGCAAAAAAAGTTATAATTAATAAAGGAATTTTAATAAATGAAACTTTTTCATTAATAACTTTAATTTCTAATTTAAATGAACGAAATATTAAAATTACAGATAAAATTAGTAGTGCTGTTGTTATTGCATATGGAAAAACTGAACCAAAAGGGCTTAGGGTGCTTGCTTCATAAAAAAGAAGGAAAGATAACAAAATAAGACAAATACCTGAAATAAAGGATATTTTATCCCTAACAAATTTAAGCATTTTTTCTCCTATTATAAATTCGTTTTAAAGTAGGGAGGAATAATCCCATTATAATCAAGAACACCAGTGCAATCGAGATAGGTCTAGCAAAGTAATTTGCCAAAATATTTTCTTGAGCATTACCTATTATATAAGCTTGAACAAATCCTTGTTCAGCAATTTGCCCCAATACTAACCCTAAGACAATCGGTGAAGCTTTAAATCCTGCTCTATTAAGTATCCAGCCAATTATACCAAAGAAAAACATGAAATAAACATTTAGAATATTATTTTGAATTGAGTAACTGCCAATTATTGTTAGAAAAATTATAATTGGAATTAATATCTCTCTAGGTACTTTGATTATAGATTTGTATGCGTATCTTCCCATTAACAATCCTAATGGCAACATCATAATGGTTGCCAAAAGTAAACCAAATATAAAAGTGTAGACAATTGAGGATTGTTGAGTAAATAAAGTGTCCCCTGTTCTTATACCTTGAACCAATAATGCTCCTAAAATTACAGCATCAGGTGGAGTACCTGGTATACCAAGACATAGTGTTGGAATAAAACCACCGCCAACTGTTGCGTTATTTGCTGTCTCTGATGCAATTAAACCTTCTGGCTCACCTTTACCAAAATTATCTTTATTTTTTGAACTTCTTTTTGCCTCACCATATGAAACTATGCTCGCAATACTTCCTCCAGCACCTGGAAGAATCCCAATAAAAGTTCCAATAAATGCTCCTCTTAATGCTTCAAATTTTTTACGATACATTATTAAAAAAGATTCTTTTAATCTTAAACTTTTAGGTGTTGTATTTTCACTTAAATGTTTTCCCTTCATGCTAGTTAAATCTAAAATAACTGGAATACAAAAAAGTCCGATCATTGCACTAACAATTTCTATTCCACTATTCAAAAAACTAATATTCCAAGTCATTCTCATATCACCACCAATAACCGCAACACCAATCATCGACATTAATAAACCAAGGCAAGCACCAATTAATGATTTAATATTATCTCCTTCTGCTAATGTTGAAATTAATGTTAGGCCCAAAATTGCTAACCAAAAATATTCTGTAGGACCAAATTTTAGAGAAATGCTTGCTAAAGGTGGTGCGAATAACGCAAGACATATAACTCCTACTATTCCACCTACAAATGATGACATACAGCTTATAGACATAGCTAAATCACCATTGCCACTTTTTGCCATAGGATATCCATCAAACGTAGTTGCAACAGCTGATGGTGTGCCCGGTGTATTAATTAAAATTGCAGACCATGAACCTCCAAAAATGGCTCCTGTATAAATTGCTCCTAGAACAATTAGTCCAGAAGAAGGTTCAAGTGCGAATGTAAAGGGTACTAAAATAGCAACCGCCATGGTTGCTGAAAGTCCTGGCAAAGCACCAATAATGATGCCCGCCAAAACTCCTGAAAATGCTAAGCCTAAATTAAGTAGGCTTAACGATGACAAAAAATCTGTAAAAATATTTGTCATTCAAAGGTTTAATTACTTAATTAAACCAAGTTCTTTAGCAATAGCTTCGTTAGCTTTCTGTTGGTCTTTCATAAATTTCTTAATTTTATTGTGACCAATGTTAACAACTACAAAAGCATTATCTTCCATTTGTTTGATGAAAGCTGGATCAGCATTAATTTTCATAATACGATCAGACCATTCTTTAACAGTTGCTTTAGAAGCAGATTTAGGAAGTGCGTAACCTCTATATGCTCCAGAAACAATGTTATATCCTAACTCTTTAAAAGTAGGAACATCAGGAAATGCTGGTAATCTTTCATTTGATGCTACAGCAAGCATTCTAACTTTAGAACCTTGTTTAGCAGCAACAGTTGAATAGCCAGCTTCAGCTACAACTTGTTTTCCTAACAATGCTTGAACAGCAGCACCCGTACCTTTGAAAGGAACATAAGTAGTTTTAACTTTTGCTTTTTTATTTAAAGAAATAGTTAAAAGATGATTTGCTGAATATGTTCCAGATCCACTAAAAGTAAGTTGTCCTGGATTTTTTTTAGCAAAACTCATTAAGTCTTCTAATGTTTTATAAGGGCTTGATGCTTCTACTAAAATTGCATCAGGCGTATAGTGAAAAAATGAAAAAACATTTACATCTTCAGTTTTGTAACCTGCTTTTTCACCTTTAGCGATCGGTTGCATAATGATATGTGGAAGGTTAACACCCATTATCACACTACCATCATCTTTTTCTGAGTTTAAAGAAGACCAACCTACTGATCCACCGCCACCTGGTTTATACTGAACAACAATATCGTCATTATAAATGTCTTTGTAATAAGGTTGTTGCATTCTAGCCGTAACGTCAGATTCACCACCTGGGCCGAATGGAATTATGTTCGTAACTCCTGCGTTCGCAGCACTTAAACTAATAGTCATAAGTGAAAGAACAGCAAAAAATTTACTAATATATGATTTTAATTTCATTATTAAATTTCCTTTGTTGATTGATAAAGTTGAAACATACTAATATTTATTCATCATTGTCAACTAGTCATAAAGTTAAGGTTAATAAATAATCTTCTTAATTCCTTTTAAATTCATTCAACTTGAATTTAATTCTTTTTATAACTAATAAGGTTAAAAATATTATTTAAAAAATGAAAATTATTGAAATTCAAGAAAAGACATTCTCCATTAGCTCAGAAATAAAAAATGCTTACATTAGCTTTGCTAAAATGGACTGTAGTGTTGTTGCGTTAAAATCTGATATTAAGATTAATGGTGAAAATGTAGTTGGCTATGGTTTTCACTCCAATGGAAGATATGCAGTTAGTGAATTATTAAAAAAAAGATTTATTCCAAGATTAAATGAGGCAGAAGAAAAAGATTTAATCAATGATGAAGGTACAAATTTTAGCCCAGAAAAAATTTGGAAAGTTTTAATGCAAAATGAAAAACCTGGTGGGCACGGCGAAAGAAGCACTGCAGTTGGAACAATTGATATGGCTGTATGGGATCTTGTCTCAAAAATAGAGCAAGTTCCACTTTATGAATATTTAGCTAATAAATATGGCAATGGAAAGTACACTAATAAAATTTTTGTTTATGCAGCTGGTGGTTATTATTATCCTGGTAAAGATATTCCAATGCTTTTAGATGAAATGAAAAGTTATTTAGATTTAGGTTTTACAACTGTTAAAATGAAAATAGGCGGTGCACCTTTAAAAGAAGATCTAAAAAGAATTGAAAGTGTTTTAAAATTAGTGGGTGATGGTAATAACTTATGTGTAGATGCTAATGGTAGATTTGATATTGAAACTGCTATTGAATATGGCCAAGCAATGGAACCTTATAATCTTAAATGGTACGAAGAAGCAGGAGACCCATTAGATTATGAATTAAATTCTGAATTATCAAAATCATATAAAAATCCATTGGCTACAGGCGAAAATTTATTTTCAATGCAGGATTCTAGAAACTTAATTCGTTATGGTGGTATGAGAAAAGAAACTGATTGGTTACAATTTGATTGTTCTTTAAGTTATGGATTAGTTGAGTATTTAAAAACATTAAAAATGATGGAAGAATATAATTGGAGCTCTACTAGAGTTATTCCACATGGTGGACATCAACTCTCTTGCAATATAGCTGCAGGCTTAAATTTAGGTGGTAATGAAATTTATCCAAGTTTATTTCAACCTTTTGGTGGTTTTCCAGATTCATCTACTGTTGAAAATAGTTATGTAACATTTCCAAAATTTATTGGGATGGGTTATGAAAAAAAAGAAAAATTAAACGACTTACTTAAAAAATTATTTAATTAATGCAAAACTTATTAGATCCTGCAATTCTCTTTTTTGTATTTGGCATATTTGCTGGATTAATAAGATCTAATTTAACAATTCCAGAACCTTTAACAAAATTTCTATCTTTATATTTGCTAATGGGTATTGGTCTTAAAGGAGGTTTTGCCTTAAGTAAATCTGGTCTTAATCAAGAAATTGTTATCACTTTATGTATTGCAATTTTTCTAGCAGTTTTAATTCCAATAATTGGTTATAATTTATTAAAAAAAAAGTTAGGGAGATATGATGCTGCTGCAATTGCCGCAACATATGGCTCTGTAAGCGCAGTAACTTTCATTACTGCTAGTCAATTTTTAGATATTCAAAGCATTACTTATGGTGGTCACATGGCAGCTGCCATGGTTCTTATGGAATCTCCTGCAATCATTATTGCTATTTATTTTGGTAACCGTGCAAGCATGTACGATAAGGCTAAAGAGAAAAAAACTCCAACACGTGTTCTTGTAAAAGATTCTCTAAAGGACGGAGCTCAATTATTATTAATTGGTGCAATGGTAATTGGATTTTTAAGTGGTAATAACGGTGAAAGAATGATGGCACCCTTCTCTATTGATTTATTTAAAGGAATGTTGGCATTTTTTCTTCTAGATATGGGTCTGCAAGTTGCCAAAAATATTAAATTATTAATTAAAAAATCTATCGTTCCTATTTTATATGGTGTTTTTAGCCCACCAATTCATGCGCTGATTGCTTTATTAATTGCAAAGTTTTTCAATATTCAATTAGGAGACACAATTTTATTAATGGTATTAGCAGCTAGTGCTTCTTATATAGCGGTACCTGCAGCCTTAAAATTTTCTATTCCTAAAGCTAATCCATCATTGTATTTTGGTATTTCTTTAGGCATAACTTTTCCAATTAATATTTTAATAGGTATTCCATTTTACACTTGGTTAGCTAAATTCTTTGTAAGTTAAATTACCTGAATATCTTTAAGATAAAATTAAAATAAATATCATGAATGATAAAAAAAAATTAACTGCAAAAGATTTTGATCAAAAAATTTTAGAACTCTACGACTATTATGCTCATGGAAAAATAACTAAAAGAGAATTTTTAAAAAATATAGGAAAATATACAGCAGTTGGCGTAACGGCTATGAGTGTTTTTGATAGTTTATCTCCAAATTATGCATTTGCAGAACAGGTAAGTTTTAACGATCCTGAAATTAAAGCAAATAATATTACCTACGACAGTCCTAATGGAAATGGAAAAATTGAAGGCTATTTTGTAAAGCCAGCAAATGTTACAGAAAAAACTGCAGCCGTTCTTGTAGTTCATGAGAACAGAGGTTTAAATCCTTATATTAAAGATGTAGCTCGAAGAGTTGCAAAAGCTGGTTTTATAGCACTTGCCCCAGATGGACTTAGTTCTATTGGGGGTTATCCTGGCAATGACGCTGACGGTAAAGAGATGCAAGGCAAAATTGATAGGGAAAAACTATTAAATGATTTTTTTAATGGTTTTGAATTTTTATATAACCATTCTGAAACTACACAGATGATTGGTGCTGTTGGTTTTTGTTACGGTGGAGGTGTTTGTAATGCTTTAGCTGTTGCGTATCCTGAGTTATCTGTATCAGTTCCTTTTTATGGTAGCCAAGCAAATGCTGAGGATGTGCCAAGAATTAAATCACCTTTACTTCTTCATTTTGCAGAATTAGATGAAAGAATTAACAAAGGGTGGCCCGCTTACGAAGAGGCTTTAAAAATTAATAAAAAAGATTATATAGCACATATTTACAAAGACTGTAACCATGGATTTCATAACGACTCTACTCCACGATATGATGAGAAAAATGCAAATCTTGCTTGGTCAAGAACAATAGATTTTTTTAATAAAAATTTACTTTAATTTTTTTTTTAACCTGATGATGCTTTTTGTAAGCGTATCACTTATAATTAAAGTTCCTTTTTCATTTGGGTGCATACCGTCTTCTTGATTAAGTTCAGGTTTTAAAGCAACTCCCTCTAATAAAAAAGGAATTAAATTTAACTCATATTTTTGAGCTAAACTTGGATAAATATTATCAAATTTTTTTTTATAACTAATTCCATGAGTTGTTGGTGCAATCATTCCTGCTAAAATTATTTCTATATTTTTTAATTTTGCTGTTTGAATAATTTTTTCTAAATTTTTTTCAGTCTCGATTGGGCTTATTCCTCTTAACATGTCATTAGCACCCAATCCTAAGATCATTAAGTCAATATTTGGTTGAGATAAAGACCATTCAACTCGATTTAATCCTCCAGCAGATGTGCTTCCAGATACACTTCCATCAATAATCCCAAGATCATAACCACTATCATTAAGATTATTTTGAAGGACAATGGCTAAATGTTTTTCCTGTGGAAGACCATAGCCTGCCATTAAGCTATCACCAAATAAGATAACGTTTTCTAGAGCATTGACGTTTATGCTCACTAGACAGACGGCAATAATTTTAATAATAAATCTTTTAATCATGGATAGTCTTCTTAAGCTAAAAAACGTTAATCTTAAATACCAAA
>ERZ651776.5249-NODE-5249-length-11350-cov-4.056773_pt1 | contig 11350 bp, 7 predicted proteins | sample MGYA00514761_ERZ651776 | MGnify/ENA metagenome assembly ERZ651776 | reverse complement strand
ACGTCCTCGTCAATGACGATTTCTTGGGCTCCTGGATCAACAGACATGGGAGGGGGCACAAGGAGTTCGTGTGACAACATCCAATGCCGTCAATTTTGTCAGGTTAAGATAATAAAGTGAGAGTAAATTGTGGTACAGTGGACGACGAAGAAAAAAGTTATCACGCAAGTGTTATATAAAGGGCGTAAGTAAATTGACTTCAACATTCACTCACTCTTCGACCGACTGCACTTTTCCTCCAAATTCACATCATCATAGTTTGCACACGAGTGCGATCGTGACACGACCGAGAGCGATCGTGACCACTCTCTGCGACGACAGCTCATCAATGCTGTTCCCATGCTGCGCATGCGGTGTGGACAAGAGCGTGGCAAGCTTCTCCAAGTCGCAAATGTGCAAAGTTCGACCTCGCTGTACTGATTGTGTGGCATCACAGGCTCCCGCGCACCAAGATGTCAGCACATCAAGCTTCCGCCGCTGCTCCAAAGATGGCTGGAGACCAACGTCTGAGTTCACTGGCGCAAGCACGCTTTGTGACGCACGGGCAAATGAGAAGAAACAGAGAGATGCTCGAGTGAAATGCGAACGCGAGAATTTGGCCAACCGAACGCGCGCACGCGGAGCGTGTCAGGTCAAGGAAGTCAAGCAGCGCTATGGTCACGTTTGTGAGATACCTCTGCAAGCGTACATGGAAGCTGGAGTAGCGGACAGCAAGAATGACTTCGTGACAGATCAGGATGTAAAGGCTGCGTCCTATGCTTGGGATGCCCGAAGTGTCGCCCACGACATTGATACGCAGTGGGGAGCGATGCCCTGGGGAGGAGCTTACAAGGACAGCAATGAATATTGGGGTCCTGGTGAGTACGACTTTATCTGAGCGGGACTGACATCTGTCAGAGGCTTAAACTGCATTGAGAGAATTAAGTCAGTTGGACGAGTCTGAAAAAATATAAGTTGTGGCCTAATATTCAACTTCAACACACAATTGCTTTTTGTTATTTTCTGCTCAAGTTACATTTTTCACCAATTCAATGACTTCGAGGTCTTTAACCGCATCATAATCCAGCTCTCCTTTTGCGCCTATGCAGCGCTCGTTGCAAATCTGAAGGTCATTGTGGGAGTTGCACATTTCCCCCATTTTGCCTACGAGCTCCTGTAGCTGGGCGCGCTGGAGCGCATAGATGTGCTTGCCGGTTTCCATCCTTAGTGTCCCACCCTGTTTCAAAATGTTCGAGAACCCTTCCGTGCCGCAATGGTGAACTGCGTGCTGGCTGACAAATACATGGTCGAAGAAATTTTGGAACTTGGATTTACTGAGGAGGGTCTTTTGAACACTATTTTCCTCGATGGACGACATGGGGAAGATTTTTACATCTTTCAAGGTAGAAACAATGTTCCTTGCTCGGTTGGCGGCCTGGCGAATGCGGATTCTCTCCCTCTTTTCTAGCTTTTCTGCCTCGGATTCTTCTGATGGGGCCGGTGGTTTCGGTTTCACTGAATTTTCCAAAGCACTCTTCTTACTCTCTGCCTGCTCATTTCCGTTTACTGTTTCCCCCCTTTTTTGTCCGTCTTTCTCATTAGCAGCAGCTGCATCAGATTTCTTGCTCTCTTCGGTCTTCAAGATGGCATCGCTGAGGTCTCCCCCTAATCCAGAGAAGATGTCGTCCTTCTTTTTCATCTCGTATTTTGACTTTGTCTCCATCTCCCACAAATAGCTCATGACATTGTACGTGGCAACTTCAACGGCGTGATGGCGGTGCTGCTCAGTACCGGTACCCTCGTTCGTAATGTAGAAGAGGTCCTTCGCGAATTGGTTGACAGGCTCTACGGAAACTCCAAAAGCTGGGTACGGAGAGACAATAATGTCTAACCAAAAACCCCTCACATCCTTCTTAATCCCCTTGTCTTTCCCTCCTTTCATCATTCCCGTCGTGTAGCTGACCATCGTCCGGTTGCTTACGTTGTAGGTCGCGTCTCCGAACTCATACGCGACGCCGCTGTTGCGCCACTCACGATACTGCTTGATGTGGATGATGGACGCGACCTCCTTGACACGAGTCTGGTAGTCCCAGTCCAGCACACTCTTTCTGTTGTCATAGCGCTCGCCGTAGAAGTACCTGAGACGGTGGTCGCGGAGATCCCTGACGTCAGCATCAGTGTTATTGTGGTCCCAGGATTTGAAAATTGCCTGAAGAGAGTCACGCTCTCTGTACTTCATGTTGCTGAAGTCAACAATGTTGCCCAGGATGCCCCCTCCCCGCCCACCGGTGACAGTCTCGATTAAATCTTTTGCCGTCCGGCTAATGTAGCGGGAGGTCCTTTCTTGCACAAGGGAGTTGCCGAATATTTCCAAAAACAGCGTGCTCCGTTGCCGAATGGGAATCTCAAAGTCAAAGAGCGTCGACAAAAGAAGAAGGTGTCTGGCCACACACTCGCAAGGGTTATCAAAGACATAGAAGTGAAGGGGTCGGGGGCTTCTCGTGTCGCGTAACCGGCAAGAAAGAGTCCTTAGTACGTGTCTTATATCGCAGGACTGCAGCAAAAGTATGTTGATGGGCTCTGAGGGGTTTGAAGGAGGCGGGGGCGGTGGTAATGTGGAGGACTTCGATGTCACAGGAGAGGAGAGCAGGTTTAGCGCAGGGCTGAAGCCCCACATACCGTGAATCCCCACGGAAGCTTCTCCGCGGGTGGCCATATGTTTCTCCTCCCTGAACGACGCAGGATGCCTTCCAACTTACGTCAACTCCCGTGTGATGAATTTTTAAACTTTTCGAGAGTTAAGCTAATTTCCTTGAGTTGGATATCAATCGATATTTTTGCCAGAAATTCTGGTAGAAACTCGTCTTAGAACCGATTTCGGCGTTATTAAATTGTTTTCGGACTGCTCGTACCCCCTGAACAAAGATGTTTGAAAACCACGGCCACGAAATTTTTTCAAGAACACAACAAAGTCAAAACAAGCTTTATTCATTGATTTCTGCTGGCTAATTTAACTCCAAATCCACCCCTTGATCCTAGGCATTCATCTTTTTCGCTTAGCGAATAACTCCCTTTTCAATGAACACCTTGAACACCATGACATCCTCCAACAAGCTTCTTCTTGCTGCCGGAGCTGCTGTGACTACTGTTACATTAACTATTCTCTTCACCCCCTCGCCTGTGAAGAGAAAGTTCGTCCCCCCCCCACCAAATGAAACTTACGAAGAGGAAGATAAAAATGCCCGACTGAGGCTCACAGAATCGAGATTGAAGAAGGCTACCCCCGATGACGGTTTCGATGCGATCATCATCGGCGCCGGGCCGTCGGGAATGTGTGCTGCTGCTTCCTTGGCTCGACTGGGCTACCGCTGCTGCGTTCTCGAGCAGGGCGAGGAGCTCGGCGGCGGGGCTCACGTGTTTTCTCTCAAGGGGTATGAGTTTGAAACTGGGGTCCACTACCTGGGAACCGATGTTGAGATGGAGAAAATGCTTTCTTTCGCAACGTGCGGGATGATCGACATTGCGGACATTGGAACCCCCGTCGAGGGGGAGGGATTGATGCACGACGAGATCATCATCGGGCCCTGGGATAAGAATGACACCGAGCGGCGCTACCCTTTTACCAAGGGCAAAGATGGGGAGAAAGAGGGTGAAAGCTTCCGGCGCATGCTGCTGAGCAAGTTCCCCGACGAAAAATCCAAGGTCGAACGGTTCGTCGATGAGGTGATGAAGTGCCGGAGCTACAAATATAAGCAGTCAGCTGCCTGGCTATTTCGTTTGAAGGCGCTTTCCTGGCTCCCTGCCGGACTTCGCCTTGCCCTCACGAAAGTCCTCGCCCGCGACTTTTGGAACCACACCCAGATCACCGCCGAGGACTGGTTGCGCTCAATCGATATCGATCCGAGCGGCGAGCTTGGCAGCGTCTGTCTCGGGCAGTACTCAGATGCTGGAGTCCGTCCGGATGAGCTGTCAACGGCCCTCTATTTGGGTGTGATTGCTCACTACATCAACGGAGCAAGGTACCCGATTGGCGGCAGCGGGGCCATCCCTCGAAAGATGAATGCTGTTATTCGCGCTGCCGGTGGGGTGAGTTTTACTCAGGCGTACGTGAACGCCCTCGTTGTGGAGAACAAGAAGGTGCAGGGTGTCGTTGTCAACAAGAACAACGTGAGTATTCGAGCACCGATTGTCATTAATAGCGCCGGTGCGCTTCCTTCGTATGAACTTCTCAGCGAGCATGTGAACGTGGACAAACAAATATCAAGTCTCAAGAGCACGGACAAACCATCCGTCGCGTTCATCTTCCTCTTTGTCAGCCTGGATATCACCAAGCAGCCCGAGAAGGAGAGGGACGAAACTTCTCACAACCGTTGGATCTACCCCAAGGGTGAATTCACTGCCTATGAAAAGGAACTTGACGATAGTGAACCCTGGGTTCTTCCTCAACGACTCTTTGTCGCATCCGGGAGCTCGAAAGATGGAGGCTGGCAGACACGCCACGGCAAGAACAAGAAGACAATCGTTGTGCTGGCTGCTTGCCCTTGGAGTTGGGTCAGCGAGTGGAAAGACCTTGACAAGAAGGGGCGTGACGCTTCCAAAGGATACCAGTCGTTCAAGGAGGCGACAAAGAAGTGCCTTTGGGAGCAGGGATTCATGCGCGTCTATCCTCACCTGGAAAAATATGTCGTTGACAAGGAGGTCGGAACCCCGCTGACCACAAACAATTTCTTGGCCAAGGTGCACGGCGAGTGCTACGGGCGGAGCGCGATGCCAATGCACTGGGGCTGCCCTGAACTCGTCCCGAAGACGCCACTCAGCGGATACTGGTTGACTGGACAAGATACTGGAACGCTGGGCCTGGCTGGAAGTCTGGCGAGCGGTTATCTTACCGCCAACGTTGTATCTGGATGTGCGCGCCTGGGCAACGTCATTAGAGGACTCGAGCTCTCGTCGGCAATCAAGGGTGAGGAAGCGATATATGGATAGCGTACGTGTTGGTGTGTAGACAGCAAAGAGCAAAGGAGGGATTAGGGGTAAAAGAAAAAAAAAGCTATACCTGGTAATAAAAAATAAAAAATAAACTTTAATTGTAATGCTTTTGCTTTTAGCCTTGTCTAGTCGCTGTCGCTACTACTGCTGTCACTATCACTACTCATTATACTGCTGCTGCTGCTGCTGCTGCTGCTAGGACAAGAACTGCTGCTTTCTTCTGTGTGTGTTTTTTCGGCCTCAGGTGAGTCCTTTTTCTTTCTTCTCTTGGCTGTAGTTGCTTCGACGGCACGCTTCATTTTCTGTTTCATGTCCTCTTTCTGTATTTTTCGCTCGGTCATCTTCCCTCGGCGCGCTTTATTCTTCTCCTTTTTGTCATTTTTCCTCTGATCACGCTCTACAAGAACTTTAGCCCTCTTGGATTCCTCGACTGTCAAGTCAGTAGGATCGAACCCATCCTCTCCACGATAGCACTTTCTCAGATACTGCTGGAACTCGATCCCCTCCTTTGACTTCTGTTCGGGCCACTTGCCGGCCATCATCGGCAGATGCCTGGGCACAATCCTTTGCCCCTTGTTGGCCGCTTCAGCTGCCTTCGTCGCCACCGTTGGTCTCTCGGTGTCACACATCTTTGAGTTGCATCGTCGTCTTGACGCAAAGTTGTTGTTCCCGCATGTGGGGCAGGTCCAAGCCCCAGCCTCCTGCATCTTTGCCTTGTCGTGAGCAAAATTGTCGTTGCTATTGTTGAGTTTTCGTCGTTTCACAGAGTCCGCCTTCATCTGCTGTGTGACTGGAACATTTCGTTTTGCAGCTCGCCTGGCTAGCGCCTCTTTAGAGCGTGGCATTGGAGATTGACTAACGGAATTTCGTCCCTAAGAAAAGGGTCTGATCCTGGTCCCTTTGGTGGTCTAAATTACTGTATAGAAGCTGTATAAAAGCGTTAAAATTCGCATCCAAAATTCGTAGGAAATGACAAAACGTGACGAAACGCTCCCATTTTCTCGATAATTTACGCCTTTGGTTGTATTTATGTTTCGTTTATCAACTGTACCAACGATTTCTTCTCTAAGGAAAATGAGCTAAAGCGCAAATTCAATTAAATGGCGCTCTAAACACCATCACAAAGTGTGAATTCCTCAGACAAACAATGACCTCCTCCGGCGGTTATACGACCTTGCACCCGCTAAATCGGTTCCTCTCTTCGCCGCCCAAATTTACTGATATGATTGACGAATTTGGAACAGCGGAGGAAAAGCAATTTTTTTCAAACTCAGAGAAAAAACCCACAAATGACCGTCGATTCACTCTTCCCATCCTGGATGGGACACTGTCGAGATCGTTTGGTCTAAGAGATGTCCGATCTTGTTTCTCTTTTGAAGAAGATAGCGTCGTCTCTACAGATTGTGGCGACAACGCTGCAGCTGCAAATGGGGGCGACCATGACAATGACAATGACAATGACAATGACAATGACAATGACAAGGACAAGGACAAGGACAAGGACAAGGACAAGGACAAGGACAAGGACAGAACTGGAAACCTTGTTCCAGTTGTTCCCGGCAGGCTAGATTACCTTTGCTTCCTGAAAAGTTTAGACGAGAACAACCACAAGGGAGTCGATCTAGGCTGTGGACCGTGTGCAATCTATTCTGTGCTTGGTTGCGTTGAATTCGGAATGCGATTTGATGCCCTGGAGGTGGACAGAAATAGCCTGAAAAAGGCAATCAACTTTGTCAACGTCAACGAAAAGAAACTGAGAGGGAAGCTGCGGATACTGGAGGGGAATGATTTTTTCGGACGAAAAGGTCGTGATATTAATAGTAATGAGGGGCTGCGCCTGCTTGGGCCATTGTTTGCCGCCGATAAACATTTCGATGAAGGAGGAGACGACGTAGAATGCGGCAAAGTGTACGACTTTCTTATGTGCAACCCACCATTCCATAAACCTTCGACGAAGCGAAAGCGTGATGACGGGCAGTCTTGTACAGAGACAACATTTTCGGAGAGCTTCACAGTCGGTGGGGAGATCACCTTCATTGTGGACGGGATTTTGCATGATTCTATCGCGCTCCGAAATCACATTAAATGGTACTCATCGCTGGTCAGCAAAAAAGATTCGCTGGACAAAATTAAGAGAAAGCTTGAATCGTTGAGAGTATTGTCCATAGAGGTTGGAGAGCTGCGACACGGTGCATTGATTAACCCACGTTGGGTGGTTGCGTGGACTTTTGGCGACCGCAAAACGGTAACACACTCCTTTTGCGTAGAAGGCGTCGATGAAGTCAACCTGAACGATCGCATCGCGGCCTATTTAGACTTCAAGGGTGTGGCGAGCCTCTGGCGTGACGAGCTGGGGATTTCGGTGACTGCGCGTGTCAACCAAGTAGGTAAGAGGGTCATGAGCATGGCAAGGAGCGGTCTCGTACGCTGCTTTTTTGAGAGGCAATGAGGAAGTACTACTGTCTGTCTGCCTGTCTGTCTGTCTCACAATGTGAGGATCAAACTAACCGCTTCATTCACGCCGCCCTCTTTTCTCTGCTCTCTGCAAATTCAATCTTCTTATCTGTATAGACGTAACTCTCCGGGCGACAAGTAGGCTGATTGAGGGGGTAGCTGTATTCAACGGCATCGAGCGTGGAAGTAGTGGAATTGAGGGTGAAATAATGAGGACGAACAGGCGTTGGCGTAGGCTGAAACGACCGCCGAAGAAGTGATGAAAGAAGACATTTTCAAAAGTGCGAAAACGTATATAACAGAAAAATATTATTAAGTTAAGTTAGCCTTGCAGCTTGCAATGCAAAATTGCTACCTATTCACGTTTTTACTTGTTTCCACTTGTTAGCTATCCACTCTCCAAACGTCGTCGTCATCGTCGTCGCCGTCGTCGTCGTCTCGGTCGCCGATCCCCCGTCTACACAAGTGTTGTAGTCGAAGTCCTTCTTCGCCTCTCTCTTATTATTAGTTTCGATCATCTCTGACTCAAAACTTGGATAATAAAAGAAAACCAAACTAGTGCGATCTCTTTTTCCGAGAGACACGCGGTGAATCGGACTGCTGATGGTATTATTGCTCACGGATTGCAAATAGTCACCGAAGTTAACTGTGACGGTACTCTCAACGGGATCGACCTTTGTCCATTTTTTCAGCCAGCCGTCATAAAATTCCAGCCCTCCATTATCCCCACTCTCCTGAACATCTTCTAAAATAATCGTCAAGAATCCCCAGTCGGTGTGAGGGGAACTTCCAATCTTTGTCCTACCATCGTCGCCATGTTCGATGCCTCCACCGCCATCGCTGTCGTCACCAAAATAGTGGAACACCCGCGCTAACGAAATATTCCTTCCGCCTTCTAAAATTTCGTCAATCTTTTCAGTTTCGAAGCCCTGCTGGACGAGCACATCTCTTGCGATTCTTTCCGCGAGCCAGCAAAGCATCTCAAAAGCATCCTCCAAAGTCTTCCTCCCCTCGAAATCCGTCGACCATAAATTCTTCCCCTCCATCGAATTCGACACAACTGCATCGACGTCGACATCACGACCGTAGCTGAAACCCCTCTTGCGCTCGAAGAATTTGTCCTTGACACCGCTCTCGCTCCCCGTCGAAATGTAGCCTCGATTATTTGTCATGGCGGGCATTGAGCTATCGTCAACAGTCCATAAACTCTGTGCGGCGGACATTATCGCGCCAATGGTGTCAACATCACACAGGGGACCACAGCGGCTCACCTTAAGCATCCCAGTGGCGAATGCTTGTGAATAATCGCACCCATCGTCACTGCAGTCAAGACGGTCCCCGATCTCAAGAACGGGAACAGCGGCATCGGCCGGCGGCAGAGGCACGGCAATGCCAAGGTCGAAGAACTTGTCGGAAACGTCCGCAAACTTCTCGCTCACGATGTTCCAATCCGCGAACCAGTCGCCCACGCCGCCGGCCAATTCGCTCGCTCGAATTTCTCGCCAAATATCGCCCAGCGTTTGAGAGCAATCCAAGCGTGTCAGTAAGTGCAGCGCGAAGCAGTTCACCTGCTCTACTAGGGTGATTGTGAGACCGACAGCGATTGACTCAGCGCTTAGGTTGCAGACGCTCGTCTCGTTTTTCTTCCAGTCCTGCTGAAATTCTTTTCCCCACTGGTCCTTCGTGTACTGATCGTAGGAGCTTTGGGATGCAGCGCACATCACGGTGTTGTAAATGGAGGTGGGGGATTTGGCGGAAATATTTGCCTGACGCTTGATGTATCTAGGGACGACGTCGGCGCTTTTCCGCGAGACATAAAACTGGTGCTTGCTCATGACACCGGCGAGCTGCTCCGCCATTTTGAATTCTTCTACGTCGTCGGCATTTTCGAAGAGCCCATCCGCGAAACCAGTATCTTCTATGTAGCTGCCCGATCGATAGAGCCGCTCCTGCTGAAACCCAGTCATTACGAGGTCCCCCTCCCCCCCCTCTTGTATAAAATTAAACAGTTCCTCCACAGTAAAGGCAACGTCCCGTTCGTGGCAGAAGATGTCATATATTTCAGCGTCATCGTTCCAGTGATCTCCCGTCTGGAACGCCAGCGTAGTCGTCCGAAGGGGGTGGAGGCCCGGTAGATGTAGGAGGAAATGCTTGACCGCCGAGAGACAGTCAGACTGGGTTCTTATCTTGCCCGACGATCGGAGTTGACTTACGACATCCTGGATTTCGTAAATGCCGCTGCGACCGTACCGGCCGTAGAGCATTATGAACATTCCTCCCGAGGGAGATAAGACGGAGTTGAGAGCCTGGAGACCGGCGGTTGGCGTCTCCAGGTGGTGGAGGACACCGCAGGCATTTATGAAATCAAACTGAATGGTCGGCGATAGACCGAGGGAAATTCGGCCTTGGTCCGTCGCCAGATCTAAGAGCGAGCCGTGCACGAAACGGACGGTGTTGTTGGTCGAGCCGGGGATGTGAAATTTACGCTCCTCCAGGCGCCGCCGGGCAATGTTTATGCTGGCACTACTGAAATCCAAGTGGTAAATGTTGGCGCTGTTGCATGCCAGATTGGGGTGTAGGGTGAAGGTTTCCAGCAGATAAATCAGCACGTCGCCAGTACCGCCGCCCGCAATTAATATGTTGAGAGGATGCTCGTCGACAACTTTTTTCTCGGCAGTGAATACCCGGCGATTGTTGTGGATGAAGTGGTCGACGAAGGCGGGGTGTGACGGGACGTCGGTAATCAATCGGTTGATTTCGTCAAGTGGGTCGCGAGGGGGGTAGGGCAGGTGGGTGTACTGAGTTTGCACGGGATCGTCTGCTGCAACTTCCACGTTTTGCGCGAGTGTAGGAGCGTACAGGCAAGAGAAGACGACCATGTAGAACAAAATTGTGGACATTGCGCTGCTTCTTTGCCGTCCAAGAGGTAAGGTAAGAAGATGGAATACGCAAGGAGGGTGAGAGAGGGAGAGGGCCCCCGCTTTTTTTTTAACGGGAGAACATGTGTTGGTGGCGATTGATGGTGAATAGTAAAGTGTTCCCCCTTCTTCTCTGGGAAAGCATAAACTGGTGAAATTGGCATCCTCGCTGGTGAATATTGGTGGTCACGGTACTCCTGTAGTATCTCCAAGCCCTTTGAAACCCAATCCTCGTCACGTCGATCGACCAATTCCTTCCAATTTCCAATCCACTTTGTCCTTCCTTCCATTCCTTCAATTCCTTCCCCTCCCCTAATTCGTTGCGATGAGCCAACCCTCCCCCTCTCACTCTCTCCTCCTCTCCCAGATCTCCTCGGCAATAACCGAGTGCCAGTCCCCCCTAATCCCCCCCTCCCGCCGTCAGTTCCTGGAGTCGAACCTGACGTCCTTCCGCCTGGGGCAGAACCTCCCCCCCGGCGTGGATCCCGCCTTGTCGTCGGTGGAGTGGCTATTGATGTCTTTAGGTGGTGGTGGTGGTGTTGGTGGTGGTAGTGTTGTCGGTGTCGTCGGTGTCGCCGACGCCAGCCAGATGCCCCTCTCCACGAGCTTCTACCTGTCGTCGTGCGTCGGTCACGTGTCGAACCCGGTGAATTACTGCCGACGTTACGTTTACGTTTCGGACACCGTTACCCCGACCACGTTGATTACTTCCCTCCGCAGCCTCCTCCTCCTCCTCGGCGGGGGTTCCCAGTCGCCGTCGTCTTCGCCGTCGCCGTCGTCGTCGCCGTCGCCGTCGTCCCACAACGGAGGGGGAGGTGGGAACGGTGCCCTGTTCAACAAGCTGTTGCAGTCGTACGTGAACCTCGCGCGTTGCATATCGAACTGTCAGCTCCCTTTGGAGGAGCCGTTGCCCGGCGGTCCGAGGGAGGAGGAGGGGAGGGTGTTTTTGGACACGTTCTTGGAGGACGCCATCGACCTTACCGGCATCGCGGATAAGGGCGAGCTCCGAG
>ERZ651776.5245-NODE-5245-length-11355-cov-4.504167_pt1 | contig 11355 bp, 9 predicted proteins | sample MGYA00514761_ERZ651776 | MGnify/ENA metagenome assembly ERZ651776 | reverse complement strand
TGCAAGCGGAGAACTGGTTAGCGGTGGCGTGGGAAATGAAACACAGGTCATTCTGCAAAACCTGCAGTTACTTATGGGAGAATTTAATCTTTCCTGGGAGCATCTTGCCTTTGCGCGTGTATTTACCGCTGACTTTGAAAATTTTTCAGAATTTAATACTGCCTGGGAGCAGGTTTTTAACAGTCTCGAAGTATCGCCTCCAGCCAGAAGCTCTGTTGGGGTAAATGCCTTGCCTTTAAACGCAAAAATAGAAATTGAATTTACTTTTTATAAAGAAGACTGATGAGACCTGGCTAAAGGGTTTTATCAGTGTCAGTGACCTAATCCAGAGCCTCTTCAAACTCCTGAAACACCTTCACCTGTTTTTTGGATGCCGGATTAAGGTTGCGAATGACTTCGTAGACCTTGGCCAAAGTGAAAGCGGGTTTTGAATCCACCAGGAGAGCCAGTTTCGTTACGATCTCCCGGGTATCCTGTTTCGATGCAAGATTTGAGAGCTGTTTTAGTTCGGAAGCTGTAATGTTGATGCTGGTAATGGGCCTGAAATCAACAAGCTCATTGTATTTTTGAAAGTCTGGCAGATATTTGAGCTCATCCTGATACTTGTTGAATGTTTCCAGAAATAATTTCAGGGCAAAAAAAAGCCCCTTTACCAGATAGAAAATCAAGTCAAGGGGCTGATTAATGAGGGGAAGAAGACTAGAGTTTAACTAGCTTCATTGTCTTCACTTGCTTGTATGTGATGGTGCCGGTGCTGTCGTTCCCGACCCAGTGGGCAAGGAATCCTTCGCAAGGTTTAGTGTTGGCTTCCGCTTCAAAATTGTCATATGCATATTCTGTCCACATATCTTCGGTCTGACCGCACTTCTGTCCAGCTTCTGATCCCGGCCCGTTCTTCATGCCGATCAGCAGTAGGAGGCAATTTTCCGTCACCAGGACGAACCCGAGGGCGAATGCCACAGTGAAGATCTCCCTGAGCTCCCACATCTGTGGCTTGGCCGCCGCGACGACCTTGTCCTTGCAAATCGAGATAATCAATCCGTCGTTCAAGAGCGTGATGGCGACCAATGCCATAACTGGCAAGGTGAATACAGTCTCGGCCTCCGCGGGGGAATGGCCAAACAGCGTGTCCTGCTCGGCTACCATCCTCTGGCTGTCGGGGAAAGACGTCGCGACGCTCCCCTTAAACGCAATGACGGCGAAGAAGAAGAAGAACACCATCTGGAGAGTGGCGGCGATCCTGTAGATGCAGTAATTCCTAACCCTGGCGAAGATCTTCCTCGCCCTCAGAATGGCGTCGATGATGGTGCTGAGTCCCGGATCGGTAAGAACGATGTCCGCGGCGGCCCGCGCGGCGTCAGTGGCGCCCTCTACGGCGATGCCGATGTGAGCCCTCTTCAGAGCTGGCGCGTCGTTAACCCCGTCTCCCGTCATACCGCACGTGAAACCCCCATCCATCAGCATCTTCACGATCTCGAACTTGTGCTCCGGGTATACCTCGGCGAATCCGTGGGCGTCGCGGACAATCTCCGAGAGACCTCGGGGAGAAATTTCGTGGAAGCAGCTGCTGTCGAGGATTCCGGCACCCATCCCAAGGCTCCTGCAGGTCTCCTTTGCGATGGCGACCTGGTCGCCCGTCACCATTTTCACGCTGATTCCCATTTGTTGGGCCTTGGCAATGGTATCCTTTGTGTCTTCTCTCGGTGGGTCAAACAAACTCAGGACGCCCAGGAACTCCCAGTCGCCGCTCTCCGCATTGGTTTTCGCGACTCCCAGAGCGCGGTAACCGCGGTCGGCGAGGTCCTGGACGGCGTTGACGACCATCCTGCGAGTCTCGGGTGTAGTCTGGCACATGTCCAGGACGATGTTGGTCATACCCTTGCAAGTTTTGAAGGTTTCGCCACCGGGGGAGCGCACAGTAGCGACGGTCTTCTTGCTGGTGGGGTCAAATGGGACAAAGTCTAGTTCCGTGTAAGTCTCGATCTTCTTGGCGTAGGAGGGATCACTGTTGTTCTGATTGGTCACACAGAGGTCGATCGCGTCCTGTCCCTCCTCCATGCGCTTTGCAGCCAAGGCGGCATAGAAGATAAGGTCCTTATCCGTGATATTCTCGTCGACCACAATTGGCTCAAACAGCTTCAGTTTGTTCTGGGTCAGCGTTCCAGTCTTATCAGAGCAGAGCATGTTCATGCCAGCCATCTCTTCGATAGAACCGAGGCGAGAAATGATCACACCATTGTCGGCAAGACGGCGTGCCCCGACAGCCATGGTGGAAGCGCTGACAACCTGCATCGCTATGGGGATCGAAGCGACAAGCAAGACGACGCAGATCCCAAGACAGCGTAGGAAGTTCACACCCTCATTCAACAGGACGCACATGATGACGCTTACGACGATGACGGCGAGGGAGAGCAGGAACATGCTTATTTTGAACATGATCTTCTGGAAGCGGCTGACGTTTTCCACGCTGTTTACCATTGACGCAGCCTTTCCGAAAAAAGTCTCTGAGCCAGTCGCAGTCACGTGGGCTTCAATCTCGCCTCGCTTAACAGTTGCTCCCATCTTGCCGCTATCGCCTTGGTAGAGAGTAACAGGAAGAGACTCGCCCGTCAGAGCAGCCTGGTCCACCTGGAGAGGAGCTCCGTCAAGGAGTTTGCAGTCAGCGGGAATGATGTCCCCGAGCTTCAAGTTGATAACATCCCCAGGAACTAGCTGTGAGGAGTCCATCGTCATCCAGCGGCCGTCTCGTTTCACTGTGCACTTGGGGGTGAGGGAGTTCTTCAAGGCAGCAACAGCGTCGCCTGCATTTTTCTCTTCCACAAAACCAACAAGTCCGTTGATGGTTTGGAGGACCAAGAGAATAGCAACATCAGGCACACTATAGTTAACAAACTCGATCAATATCGCAATCCAGATCATGATGGGCATCTGCCGAGAGATGAGAATGACGAGATGATGAAGATGAGATAAGACGGGGGTGAAGCGAAAGCGTTAGCAGGTAAAGTAGGGAAAGGAAAGAGCGAATTTTTGGATAGCGAGATCTTTTTTTTTTGACACTCACCGGACCCCAGAAGTAGCTTGCAAATTTCAGCCAGATGTTGACCTCCTTCTCTTCAAGGGCATTCGGCCCGAAGTGTTCCAGCCTTCGGGATGCATCTGATGAACTTAAGCCGGAAGCAACAGGTGCAGGATAATACCACTCCGAGTTCCTCGGGTTGGCGGAGGTAGTTGGAATAGGGTTCTCAGCCGGTTCACTGGCAGCGAGAAGTCGCTGAGTCTTGTCATCGTCACTGGTTTCCATTCTGCACGGTTCAAATTTGAATCTACCGCACGGTGAGGACAAAGTAAGGGATGTAAGATATGAGTGCGGGGAAGCAACCTATTAGAATTCGAGAAAGATATCTTTTGGATCAGTGCAACTTCCAACAACAAAAACACCCTCTAGGCCAGTAAATTGGAACTGCAATCAGGTATTGACAAAAACTTAATTGCGTGTTTCATAATGTTGGATATTGTCATAGGCACGATGACCTTTGGAGGCCAAACTGATCAAGACACGGCAACACAGATGCTAGCAGAATTCGCCAGTTCGTCTTCAGGCAGATGCAGGATCGATAGTGCCAGGATGTACTGCGGGGGAGAGACGGACAAGATGTTGGGCAGAATATTTGAGGAGGACAAGACCCTGGGAGACAAGTTTGCTGCCAGCTGCAAGAGCAACCCTTTTATGGGAAATAGTCTATCGGCCAACTCGTTGACCAAACAACTCGATGAGGAGCTAGAATTTAGCCAGCGACAGAGCGCGGACATTTTCTACTTGCATGGCCCTGACGCCAACACTCCGATCGAGGAAACACTGAAGGCTGTCCAAGATTGCCATGAAGCGGGAAAATTTAAGATCTTCGGGCTATCAAACTTCACGAGCTGGGAGACTGTTTGGATTCATTCTTATATGGAATCGAAGGGATGGGTCGTGCCAAGCATCTACCAGGGAATGTACAACGCACTTACTCGATCGGTTGAAGAAGAGCTTTTTCCAGCTCTTAGAAGAATTGGGATGAAGTTCTTTGTTTACAACCCCTTAATGGGGGGAATGCTTACAGGAAAGCACAAGAGGGAAGAGAAGGATACTCTGGCTGAAGGACGATTTACGTCCAAGACTCAATGGGGAAAAATTTATCAAGATCGATTCATGAAGGAAGTTCAGTTTGACGCAGTTGATGTGATTAAGAGGGCGTGCGACAAGCACGGGATAAGCCCGGCGCAGGCGTCGTTGCGATGGCTCGTCCACCACAGCAAAGTCTCGACGAGCCAGCACGGGGATGCAATCATAATTGGAGCATCGTCAATTTCTCACTTTCGCGACAACATTGCCAGCGTTCGGGAGGGGAAGGAACTTCCCGAGGAGGTGGTAGCGGCCTTCAGTGAGGGCTGGGAATTATGCAAACCAGTATGCCCCTCGTACAGCCGAGGCTACAGCGGGAGCGCGCTTGAATAGACACTTCAAAGATACTTAAAAACATATATAAGAAAGTAAGAAAGTAACCCAAAGCACACCAAAAAAACCCATTCATTAGTTGTGCGCTCTTTTCTTACTCTGCTATAGCATTTTTCCTAAACCCAACAAAACCCGCCCAAACCACCACATTGACTCACACTACCCCATGCGTCGACATTTCACTTAGAAGGCAGGGTTGCCGATGAGGGCCGGCACTGAGCCAGGGACGTTGACAGCAGCAATGAAGCTCATGACGGCAATCATAGCCAGGCGGCCATTGTTGAGCTCACGGTTCCTCTTGGTAGCCAAAGTGGCGGCGTCAACGCCAGAGAAGTCAATGGGGGGGAAGACGATGGTGGGAAGATCTCCACCCTTCATGTAATGCGTGCCCTGGGATTCAGAAACAAGCTCGGCAATGAAAATGGTGCCAATGATCTGAGCCTTACCAGCGTCAGGAACGGCATCCCACCTGCAGGCACACGTCATTGGAGGGGAAAAGCTAAGAGTTAGTGATTGTCTAAGGACGCAATTTGACCTGCTTTGACCGGAAGTTTATTCTACACATTTTCCCATCTTGCACTTCACAGTATATTATATATTGGCAAAGCAAGCATACTCACTGTTCAAAGGGCTTCATGCTAGAGAGGGACTCAAAGCTGATACCGGAGGAAAGCTGCCCGGGAAAGTGGAAACCAGCGGCCTGCACAAGGTACCCGGTGGTGGCAAGCATCGCAACGCGTCCATGCTTCAGCTCAGCAGCACGGAACCAGAGGAAAGTCTCATCACTACCCAGAGTTGCCAGGCCAAGAGGGTCAAATCCCTTAAGGGGAGCGGTGGCGCCGCTCATATCCGAGAGGGCAGAAAGAGGCGCGGGCGCATGCTGTGTTGAAGCGAGAGGGGAAAGTGACAAAGGTTAGGGTGGGGGAAGTCGGGCAGTAAATGAAGTGTGTAAGCAGATCCGCACCTTAGCTGTGGGGGCGACATTGAACGCGGCGGCGCAAGTCAGAAGCGAGAAGAGAGCAAGTTTCATGATAAGAGAGGTTAAAAGATAAACGACTATTAGGGAGCCAAGGGACAGGGTGATAAGTAACGCCATGTCGTTTTTGTTCGACGCCCGTCAAAAGTTGCACTGATCATAATTTGTTGAAAAAAAACATCGACCTCGGCGGCTGAACCCACATGCTGACCGGTGGCTTGCGATTGGGACTTATCTTGGCTGCTGCTCGATCCTTCACTCCTCTCTCGCACAACCTCAACTTGAGCCGGAGCCTCACTGGATTATCTTCAGCCTTTCAGCCCTTGATGTCGTCGCCTTCGTCGACAACGCTTGTGCTCGGAATAACGGGACCGATTGCGTCGGGAAAATCAACTGTGGGGAGGACTCTTGGGGCCCGACGGGAAGTAGCTTATATTGAGACCGACAAGCTGGTGACTTATGGAAAGGGAGAGAATCTGACCCGAGAGATAGTTAGGGAGTTTGGCTGTGGGCTAGATGGTGCGGACGATGAGGTGGACCGAGCCGCGCTGGGGAGGGTAGTGTTTGGGGATCGGAAAAAAATGAGGCAGCTTGAGTCCCTCGTCTGGCCCGCTGTGAAATCAACAGTTAAGGGGTTGCTTGAGACGCACTTTGCGAATGAGGAGATCGCTTGCATTCTTCTCGAGAGTGCCGTGTTGCTAGATGCTGGATGGGACGAAACCTGCGACCATGTTTGGGTTGTCAGGAGCGATCCTGCAGTTGCCATTGACAGAATGGTCACCAACCGAGGCATGAGTAGAGACGATGCAGCAGGCCGTCTAGAGGGCCAGAAAGAGAGGAAAGGGCTCGGGGGAGGATCCCTTGAAGGAATAGTTAGATGTGACTGGACTGTCATCGACAATAACGGGACAGAAGGGGAGTTGGTCGAGAATATACAGGCGAATTTTGTAGCTCTGATGCAAAAATGGAGGCAAAAGCAAGACGAGTGAGTAGTGGTTGGTTTAGTGGTTCATTGGGTGGGTCGTCGAGGAATCGAGGAATCGAATGGCCTACAAACGGCACCGAATAAATAAATTTGTAGTTAGTTGCGCAAAAATATTGGCAGTAGCTTTTTTTTACACCTAAGGCACTTTCCCTGTCCAAATTATTCCACTACCGCTACTTGTTGGTCTTAAGGTCTTAATGGCACCCCCTTTCTCCATAACACAGTCAGTGTCTCCCAAGTCTCCTACATAGATTTTTGCCTCTTCAGAGGTCCACGAAGACTTCGTATCAAGCATACGATTCACTCGACCTTCCAACGGCAAACCAAGGACGTCTGCGCGGTTCAAATATGCGACATTATATTCATCCTCGTTGGTCACAATTTTGACTGCAATACCCTGCAACATATCGAATTCGATCGCATAATCGGAAGGTAGCTGGTGAGGGAGAAGCGCCCGCCACATCTCCATGAATAGTCTTGAGTCCACCGCATTCGCTTTTTTCTTATCCACGCTGAGGAGAGCCTGCAACCCGCTGTAGCGGGCAATCTTGTCAACTGACAGAGAGATTTTCTTCACGTTGAAATCATCTGCACCTTCACCACCGAATTCTGAGCGGAGCAAAATCTCAAGATAGTCCCTATGGAGAGCGAGTTCACCACTGTATCCCTTCAGAACCTTGGCGACGTCGACTTTACCAGTCAAAAAGTCCTTGTCTGACACCTGCTGGCTGATGGATTCGAGAATCCCTTCACAACCCTCAATAAACTTTTCCTGCAGGACGACGCACCAACCCGTCTCCGGCAGGTCTACCGCGCCAACGTCATTCAGCATGGCTTTGACTTCTCCCTCACTCCGTCCGAGTGCCTCACACAACCGGTCGAGGGTAACTTTCTTTTCGTCATCAATGTACTGCGGTAGTGGGTGAGTGAGTGAGTGAGTGGGAAAGAAAGGAAAGCAAGGGTTCGAAAAAAAGGGGTAGTTCAGCTCAAGAAAACTACTGCGAATGAGACTGCAATCAATGAGAGCAAGCGACTTCTCACTTCTCACCTCTTCGAAATCAACACTTTTCCCGAGCATTCGCATGAGGGTGATGTAGTCACCGGAAGTGTTGCGCTGGAGGTCATAATAAAATTGTGGCACAACTGTACAAGTGAAATTGTCAGGAGCTGCCGGTGAGGCAGCGGAGGATGGGGGGACGACAAGTAAGCTGTTCGAGGTCGAAATTTTAGATACAGCGTAGCTTTTATCGGCTGTCACTAACACCGCAGAATTAGAGCCATCATTAGCCACAAACTTTGCCCCTCCATCTGTGAGTTCTCCAATATCGAGGTCATTGGGGAGACTCATCAAAAATAGATCCGAAACCGCCGAATCAGCAGCATTCGACGATTTTGTCTTTGCACTGGGAATGGTTAAGAGGGGCGCATAGGAGGCAGGTGGGGACAGGAGGGAGTGGGGGCGCTTGGACATTGAATTTGAAGAGGACGAATTGTGGGGGGAGGAATTTTTAGGAACAGGTGACGGTTTCGTTCGTGGATTTCCAGCCTGCGATAATGTCAGATAGCTCCTTCTGACGCTGACGAGAAGTGATTTTCACTTGAATAATTTATTCTAGTATTTGGGCAGGATGAGAGCGAGAGTCACGAGGAGGAAAATTTTTTTTTGACGATCATTTGTTCATGCAACACAAAAGTTACGTGACATATATTGCTGCCCCTGCCTCACTGCCCCTACGACCGAAAAAGACAACGAAAAGGTTTTTTGGCACTCCTTTTGCCCACCCCCCTGGTCTCGGTCAGCCAGTCCAGCTGCTCGAACATGGGAATGGAGAAGGTGTTTTTCAAGCTGCACGCCCGAATAATGCGCTTTTATATTTCCCACACCACCGCCACACTCCGGTTAATAGTGGAGACTGCATTTTTGGTTGCCGCTATACTCTCCTTCTGCATCCTTGCCTGTACACATATGTTCTTCGTTGCCGGTAGCAGCAGCGGCGTTGGCAATGGTATCGGCGAATGCAGTCTGTCTAACTATATAAATCGAGCAGATATGACCAATGGCAAGTACCAAGTCATCCAGCTCACCGTAAGCGGCGGTGGCGGTGGCGGTGGCGGTGGCGGTGGCGGTGGCAGAAGCGGTGCCAGCGATGAGTTGCCTGAGATGGCCGAGATGTTGTCCAGTGACCGAAATGATCGAAAGGGGGGGAGAAAAAAAAAGAAAAACTTCCGGATTAGTGTGCAGCAGCTTGAGCGTCTTAGAAAGAGTGACGCCAGTTCACCGCTCAACGACGACGACGACTACGACGATGACTCCTCTGGCGGATTGGGATCGGATCTTCTCTACACCCCGATAGGTTCTCCCTCTCTCGAGTCCGACCGTTCCTATCTGTTCGCCTTAAACAAGGGATTCCTCTTCCTCTCCACGAGGGAGCGGATCGCCCACAACGTGGAGACCCTAAGCTTGGTTGTGCCCAAGACGTCTGACTGCTTCGGCGACGTCTTGCTGCAGAAGACGCTGGATGCCGCCATCGGGTACGATACTGTCGTTCTGAACTGGCTTCTCGGCGTGCATCGTGGGGACGGCTTTTTGTACAACGTGCAGTCGCGAGAGCTCAGTGAGCTGGCGTACGCGCGAGACTATCTGGCCGAAGGCCGAAGGTCCGAAGGCCGAAGGTCCGAAGGCCGAAGACCAATCGGCCAGGTAGGCGAGGAAGCGGAGAGCACGTTTGAGAGTACGTTTGAGAGTACGTTTGAGAGTGCCTCTGAGAGTACATTTATCAAGAACATGAAGATGGTGATATTCAAGGTTGCGATCCTGGCGACGACCCTCTTCTTGTTCTTCACGACGACGACACTGGTGAGCTTCACACTGAGGGAGACGCAGGACCGCATGCTCAAGTTCACGTACTTGCTCCAGCACAACATTCGAAACCGGAAGCCCATTGAGAGATTGGTTTTCATGCACGTCGTAGAATCCCTAATCTTCGTTCCCATTATGGTCGGCATTCTGTTTTTCCTCTTTGAATTCTTCGGCGACCAGCTCTTGGCAATTTACGTCTTGACTGTCGTCTGGTTGTGCGAGGTGTTCAGCGTGATCAGCATGAGGACCCTCGTCTGCATGCAGTTCTTTCCGAGAGTATTTTTCGCCTACTTTGCGCTCTTTCACATTTACTTTTTTTCCTGCCCATTTGGATTCAGTTTCTTGGCTCTCGGAACGACCGTGCTTTTTCTTTGCCACAGCTTTTGCTTCTTCTTCAACAGATTCGAAATCCCCGCCTTTGAAAGCGGAATCATTTGCGAAGGCTGTCCTCGCATGGGTGGCGTTCCCAGCATGAGGGGGGGAGGAGGACTCGTTGGGGTTGGAGTTGGGGGCAGAGGAGCCGGTGGTGAAGGAGTAGACGACGACAGCACCCATAGCAGAACCTATAGCCGCGAAAACGAAAGCTACAACTTTCTTAGATCTCCATACGGTAACAACAGCAACGGCATCGACAGGAACGATTCGTTTGCAGTGGGGGAGGGCGTGATTCTCGACGATATGGACGTCACTGACCGACACTCATTCAATGGCGCAATGACACCGGATCGAAGTGGAACGGCGAGCCCGTTCATCCCTCCTAGCGGGATGCAGACAGAGTTATCCGTTCCCCTACTTGGAAGCTTCGCCTTTTCATTCATGAACGAAAAAGTGAGGTCCGGGACTTCTTCACCAGTTCCTCCAGGTCGAACCATAGCACCACAAACTGCAGGGGAGATGGGTGGAACAGCAGGGGAAAAACCTACAGGCGCAAGCACTGATAATAGTAGTAAGAAAACGCAGTGACCAACTTTTTGTTGAAGCCTTAAATTTTAATTTAGTTACCTGTCTGACCTCCGACCTTCATCACGTAGCTCCTATTTTCCAGAACTCTTCTTTTCTTCTCTCGTCTCAGGACAGAGACACGTTGGTAGCTCCTATCTGTCCTTGTTGAGCATCTTCAATTACTAATCTTACGCACGTCCACTTCAGCACCTCCCACTGCACCCCCCCCCCTTCGACCCCCCCATCAAATTAGTTTAACTGGCAATTGTCAGTTCCTGTTTCGACCAATCGAGGATATGGGGGCCGTTGAGGTGGTCGATCGGGGGCTGGTCTGCCGGAATAGTGCAACGATTATCCATCGCAATCACCTCTCCTTCTTTGTTGATCACCCGTACACAGTCTTCGGTGCCCTTCGCATCGATGACGGCTTTGATGTGAGTTTTGAGAGTTTCTTGGTTTTGGCAGTCACGCGATTCAAGGAATGGAACGCCTTTGCACATTGCCCAACGACGTTTGTTGATGCCGTTCACGATGTACCTCCTTCCCTTCTCCAGTTTATTAGTTTCCGGCCTCTCAACCATGTTTGTTGCTTGGGCGAAAGTGTGGTAATATGCGGGAGAATATTCCATCAAGATCAAGATGGAATCGCTGTCGGCGATGAGCACGGTTTTTAAACCGTGCTCATCGAGAGATTTCATTTGAGAAGACTCCAAGATCGCTACGTCTACGCGTGACTTCCTTCCAGATCCGCAGGAACTAGTGACGGCAATTGATCGGTTTCCGGTGAAGACTTGCTGAACGTTGCACTTGAGAGCATCACACGCAGCTCTTGTCATACTCTTCTCCCCTGTGGTTTTGCACTTCGACATTTCGAACAGGTAATCGAGAGGGAGGGAGGAGGAGGAGGAGGAGGAGGAGGGTTCATTGACTGTCCAGAACGAATGACAGAACCAGGCGGAAGCAAGAGAGTAAATTATCAACACCAAACACAGACACTGAACTTGAGGGTGAGGTGAGCAAGTACACGCACTACCCGCTGTCGCATACTGTAGTGTGACACATAGTGCCATCCGGCGACAGCATACAGGTTCCGG
>ERZ651776.5242-NODE-5242-length-11364-cov-89.345619_pt1 | contig 11364 bp, 10 predicted proteins | sample MGYA00514761_ERZ651776 | MGnify/ENA metagenome assembly ERZ651776 | reverse complement strand
TTTAAGCGGTATCAAATCCAAAATGTATTTCGTAACGAAAAAGCTGGAAATGGTCGTTATAGAGAATTTATGCAAGCCGACTTTGATATTGTTGGAAATGTTAATCCTGCTCAAGCTAATGCAGAACTTTGTAATTTAATATCAAGCACATTATCAGATTGTGGTTTAAACAAAGATCAATTTACAATCAATGTGAGTAATAGAAAAATTGTACAAGGTTTAATTGATGAATTAAAAATTTCTGAAGAAAAACAAATAAAAGTTATCAGAGCAATCGATAAATTAGATAAACCAGGGTTTGGCTTAAAGGGAGTTGAAGATTTATTAAAAAAAGAGAGAAAAGATCAAAGTGGCGCCATTACTAAAGGAGCTGAGTTATCTGATGATCAAGCAGCACAAATATTAAATTTTCTAAAAATAAAAGATTTAAAAGAACTAAAACAAACTTTAAAAAATCCATTATCCCAAGAAGGAATAAGTGAGTTAGAAAATGTATTTGAAGTACTTGGATATGGATCAAATTTAAATCGGGTTAAAACTAATTTTACAATCGTTAGAGGCCTTGCTTATTATTCTGACTTTATTGTAGAGACTAATTTAAATTTTAAAGTCTCAAACAATAAAGGCAAAGAAGTAGATATTGGAAGCATATGTTCAGGGGGAGCTTATGCAAAATTGATATCAAGATTTAGAGGTGTTGATATTCCAGGAACAGGAATAAGTTTTGGTGTTGACAGATTATTATTTGCTTTAATGCAACTAGATCAAATTAAAATAGAGGATCAAAAACCAGTTTTAGTCTGTGTAATGGATGAAAAATACCTAAAAAATTATTATGAATTAGTTGATCAGTTAAGAGATAATAATATTAATGCTGAAATTTTTTTAGATAGCAAAAAAAATCTAGGTAAACAATTAACCTTTGCAAATAAACGTGAATTACCAGTCGCGATAATTTGTGGAGAAAATGAGTTTAATGACAACACAGTCACTATTAAAAACCTTAAAGGTGTTAAAGGTGAAAATAATCGAACAATTCCAAAAGCTGATTTAATTAATGAAGTCAAAAAACTTATCTGAAAATATCCTTAGATCAGTAAAATCTAAAGGATTTAAGTATATTGATTTACCTTCAGTAATTGAAGCTAACCATATTGTTCAAAGATCAGGTGAAAACTTTAGAAAATTTATATTTTCATTCATAGATCAAAATGGAAGTGAACTTTGTTTAAGACCTGATTTAACCATTGCATCATGTCTTAGATATTTAGAAAATAATTTAAAGGGAAAAGAGAAGATTTTTTACAGTGGCCAAGCTTATAGAAAATCACAGAATAAAAAAGACTCTATAATTAGAGATCAAGTTGGATTTGAAATCATTGGGTCAAAAAATGAAAAGAATGATGACAAAGATATCATTAATACATCCTTAAAATCACTTCAAAATATAAAATATACATCAGGTACATTAACAATTGGCAATGTTGAAATTTTTAATTTGTTAATTTCAAAACTAGATATTCCAAAGCGATGGAAGTTAAGATTATCAAGGCATTTTTGGAGGGAGAAATATTTTAATGATCTTTTAAAAAGATTAGAGACTAACTCAGATGTTGATCCCACAATCGTTGAGATTGACAAAAAAAGATATTTTAAAATGCTAAAAGAGGGTCAGTCTAAAGTTATTGCAGGTCGATCAATTAATGAAATTTTAAAAAGGTTTGATAATAAAATTAGAGACCCGAGAGGAGCTAGTAAGGGTAAAAATATATCAAAGATTATAAAAGAGTTTCTTAAAATCAAATGTCCAATTAATAAAGCTGCAAATGAACTAAATAAATTTTTTAAAAAAAACAAGATTAATTTAGCAGTTGATCAAAAATATTTTCCAACTTCAAAAAATAAAATTTCAAAACTAAATGTAGTTTTTTCTGCTTCATTTGGAAGACAACTAGAATATTACACAGGCATGGTATTTAAAATTGATATTAAGTCTAAGTCAAAGAATAGAAATATAATTAACGGTGGAAGATACGATAAATTAATTTCTGATTTAGGTTCAAAAAATCAAGTAGCTGCAGTAGGAGCTGCCTTAAATTTAAATTACTAATGAAAAAAAATATAATTAATATTGGTATTCCAAGTAAAGGTAGACTTAGAAAAGATGTTCTAAAAATATTTAAAAAGAATAAATTTAATCTGATTTCTGAACGAGGAGAAAGAGATTTATTAGGATCGATAAAACAATTGTCTCACGTTAAAGCTTTATATTTACATGCACGAGAGATTATAGAGAGACTTGCAGATGGTTCATTAGACCTTGGATTTTCAGGTTATGATTTATTAAAAGAGAGTGAAGTAAATATTCAAAATAAAGTTAGCGTATCTAAAAAGTATAATTTTGGAAAAGCAACTTTAGTTGTTGCAATACCAGACCCATGGATAGATGTTCAAACCGTTGCAGATTTAGAAGAAATTGCATTTGAGTTTAAAGATAAGAAAAAGAAAAGACTAAGAGTAGCAACAAAATATCCAAATCTAACTAGAGAATTTTTATTTTCAAAAGGAGTTACTCAATTTAAGTTAGTTGGAAGTTTAGGGGCAACTGAAGCTTATCCTTTCACAGGATCAAGCGAAATTATTACAGATATATCTTCAACTGGTGAGACTTTAAAAGCTAATAACTTACGTATTTTAAAAGATGGTGAAATTTTAGAATCTGTAGCTTGCATGATGATATCTAAATCATCTGTAAAAAAACCAGAAGTTAAAAAACTAGTTAAACTACTTTCGAAGAATTAGATCTTTCCAATAAATCAAAATAATCTTAATAATATCAAAATTTCTAATTACAGCATAGGATGCAACGATAATTGCAATAATAAATATTATTTTGAATACTAAGATTAAGTCCATAATTTAATTGTAAATATTTAAATATATTAATCAAATTTTTACTATAAAATAATATAATAGAATCATGGATATAATCTTAGTAATTTTACTGATCATATTAGTTGGCATAGCATCTTCAATTCTTTATCTAAATTTAAGATCAAAACCTAATGATGTAAGTGAAAATAAGGAAAATGAAGAAATAGCAAATTTAAAAACCGAAATCACCTCATTAAAAGATACCTTAAATACTACTATTAATACTTCTCTAGGATCTATGTCGACCTCGTTTAACAATCTATCAACTGGGGTTACTAAAGATATGACAGAAGCTTTAACAAAAGTTGATGAAAAAGTTGGTAACTTCAATAACCAAGTAGAGTTATTAAATAAAAGCCAAGAAGGTATAACAAAAATTTTGGCTGGAGTTAAAAAATATGGAACACTTGCAGAGTTTTCATTAGATGCACTGATTAAAGACTTATTACCTGCTTCTCAATTTATGACCAATGTTAAGATGAAAGAGGACACAAGTGAAAATGTTGAATTTGCAATTAAGCTTCAAGGCGATGTTCTAGTTCCAGTGGATAGTCATTTCCCAGTAGAAAAATTTAAAGCTATTACTGATGGTTATGACGCGGATGATAAAAGAGCTGTTGCAGATGCCAGAGCAAAATTAGCCACTGCTTTTAAAGCTAAAGCTAAAAGTGTTAATGAGAAATATATTGTTCCTCCTAAAACTACAGATTTTGCAATTGTTTATGCACCAACTGAAAGTTTATATAAAGAACTAACTGAATACCAAGACCCAACTAGCAAAGAATTATTAATTCAAGAGTTAATGAAAAAACATAAAGTTGTAATTTGTGGACCAAATACACTTTCAGCATATCTGCAATCACTACATATGGGCTTTCAATCTCTAAAGGTTCAAAAAGGTGCAACAGAAATTTATGATCATTTAAAAACAATTAGCTCAAGATTTGGAAAACATTTTGAAAATATAGTTGCTTTAAGAAAAAAATTAGAAGAAGCAATGATGGTTGTTGACAAGTTTGGGACAGACGCAAGATCAATTACTAGAACGTTAGAGAATATTAAAGATCCTGAACAAATCGAAAAAGCAATTCAAACAGAAAATGTAGAAAAATTTGTTGACCATTCAAAACAAGCCAAAAATTAATTTCTTTTTTTTCTAAATAACGCTTATAACAAAATATATGCAATGGAATAATAAATTTACTTATCCAAAATCTATGAGGTCAATTGTAAGTGGTTCAAGAATGTATTCAGTTAATCAAGAAAAACTTCCATCGGTAACTTCCATATTACAAGCAACACAAAGTGAAGAAAAAAAAGCATCCCTTGCAAATTGGAAAGCAAGAGTAGGTGCTGCAGAAGCGAATAGAATTAAAAATGATGCTTCAAGCAGAGGCACATCAATGCATTCTCATTTAGAAAAATACTTATTAGGTCAATTAAATTTAGAGCTAATAGAAGAAGAGGCTAGTAAATCTAAAAAAATGGCAGATGAAATTATCGAACAAGGTATTAAAGGAAAATTGTCGGAAATTTATGGTATTGAAGCAACATTATATTATCCAGGCAAATACGCGGGCACATGTGATGCAGTAGGTGTGTATGAAGGACAAGAAACTATTATAGATTTTAAGCAGTCCAATAAACCAAAAAAAGAAGAGTGGATTGAAGACTATTATCTTCAATTAGGTGCCTATTCATTAGCTCATAACGTTGTCCATAATTCAAAAATAACTCAAGGAATTGTTTTACTTTGTACTGTAGATAATTTATTTCAAGACTTTAGAATTCAAGGTGAAAAACTAGAAGAATATCAAAACAAGTTTTTAGAAAAAGTAGAACAATACTATCATCAACGGAATATGAACTAATATGAATTTAGCAATTTGGGATATAGAAAGTAGTTCAGCCAATACTTCATGGGGAAGTATTATTGAAGTAGGGGGTATTTTAGTTGACCCAAATTTTAAAGAATTAGATCGTTTTAATTTTAGATGTAGATTGCCAGAAGGAGAAGTTCCTCAAGCAATGGCATTAATAGTTAACAAAACTAGTGTTGATTTATTAACTAAAGGAAATTTAAGTCACTACCAAATGTTATCTCAGTTAGAAGCTACATTTAAAAAATGGAGCCCAGCAATATTTATGGGCTGGTCAAACATTGGCTTTGATGATGAGATGATAAGAAACGAATTTTTTAGAGGAATTAGATATCCTTATATCACCAATGCAACCCCCAACAAAAGACATGATGGTTTAAACATTGCAAGAGGTGCTCATGCAGTCGATGAAAGTGTTGTAAAAACTGAAATAAATGCAAAAGGTAATCCAGTAATGAAACTAGAGTCGCTAGCTAGAATGAATGGCTTTGAATCAAGTGGTGCCCATAGTGCTTTATTCGATGCAGAACTAACAGTTAAGGTTTTAGGATTAATTAAAAAAAATCAACCTCAGACTTGGAATACATTTTTAAGAACAGCAAACAAGAGTGATACTGAGACAATATTTAAAACTGAAAAAATGTTTACATTAGCTGAATATCATTTTGGTAAAAATTATAGATTTGTAGTTGCACCACTCCACCCAAAACATTGCATTCATCCAATCTATCAGTGGGGTCAAGCGTTTGATCTTAAAATTGATCCGATCCCATTATTTAATATGTCAATTTCTGAACTTAAAAGTGCTATTAAAAAATTAAAATTTCTAAGAACTATACGATCAAATAAAGCTCCTATAATTTTAGATGCAAGTTATGGACTGCAAGTTGAACCATATAGCAATCTTGATCCCGATCTAATTAAAGAGCGTGCAAAATTAGTAAATAGTAATGAAAAATTCTCTCAAAATGTTTTAACCGCATTACGAGAAGCTGCTGAAGAAAAAGCTCAATTTGACTCACAGGTTGATTTACTAGCTGAAGAAACTATTTATAAAAAATTTACACCTCAAAAAGATACAGCTTTATTTCCAAAATGGCATGCAGCATCATGGAAGGATAAATTAATATTATTAGATAAATTTGAGGATGAGAGAATGGTGAGTTTTGGAAAAAAAATAATATATCAAGAGTCACCAGAAACGTTACCACCAGATATGTATAAAGTGATTAAAAGAGGAATAGCTGAAAGAATTTTAAGCGATGAAAAAGAGAAATGGTGGACATGCAAAGAATTTTATTATGAATGTGATAATTTAAGGGAAAGATATACAAATGAAAAAGATGAGGAAAAACTTAAGTTTTTGGATGAAATTAACGAATTTGTTGAAGGAATACAGAAAAAATATGAACAAGCATAACTATTTTGTGAATTAAACAAAAAAATACCTTTTTGATATTGAATTAATAGAATAAAAATTTATAAAACTAATATGCTAATTGACTTTCAAGACGAACAATTTGAAACAAAAATAAAAAATGAAGATGTTTCTATTGTGCAATTTTCTGCAGAATGGTGCCAACCTTGCAAAGCTTTAAAACCTGTAATGGAAAAGTTATCTGAAAATTATAAAGATAAAGCTAGTTTCTATTATGCCGATATTGAAAATGGTGGAATTAACACAGGTTCGGCTGCTGGAATAAGAGGCGTGCCCACCGTTATTGTTTATAAAAAAGGTGTAGAAATCGACAGGAAGGTTGGAGGAGTAGCCGAAAGTCAAATGAAAGAGTTTTTAGATAAAAATATCTAATTTAAATTTAATACTTCAGCGGCACCATACAAAGATCCTGTAATTAATAAAAGATCACCTTCTTTTAAATCAATCGATTTAATAGCTTGCTTAATATCTGGTTGATATTGAACATTAGGTATACTTTTAAATTTCTCTTTTAAATCTTTTCCACTAATAGAGTTTGGTTGAGTTTTTAAATCTATGGTGGTTATAGATGAAACATCTTTAAGGTAATTGATGTATTTTTCATGTTCTTTGTTTGCCATCATTCCAATAATAACATGTTTGTTACAATCTAAGGTTTGAAGATATTCGTTTAATGCTTTAGCACCACCTTCGTTATGGCTTCCATCAACTATTAATTTATTGTTTTTAACTAACTCTTTTAATTTACCAGATTTAATTTCCTGAAGTCTTGCTAAGCTAGATATTTTTGTAACACCTCTTTGAATATGTTCGTCCTTGATACCAATATCCAAGGTTCTTAAGGTCGCTATTGCAGTTGAAATATTTTCTAATTGATATTGACCAAGAACATTAGGCTTTGGAAGTTTTAATCCACCTAATTTATCCTCATAATAGAAGAAATCATTTTCATTAATTGAGTAACTAAAATCATCATTAAAAAATACTTTACTAGATAGGTTTTGAGAGATGGTTTTTTTAATACAATTCATCGTCTCTTTAGCGCTTTGTTTAGCTACAATAATATTTGAATTTAAAAGTGTAGATGTTTTTTCAAATATAATTTTTTCAATTGTTCTTTCATCTTTTGGTAGCCAGTCTGTGTGGTCAATAGAACACGAACATACAACACTAGCTAAGTTTTCTTTTAGTATATTAGTTGCATCAAACCGGTGAAATAAGCCAGCTTCTATAAGATTAATATTATCTGGGTATTGAACAGCTTTATAAAAATAAGATGCTGTTAATATTTCAAAAAATGTAATGGGTTTATTTTCATTGATACTTTCTACTTCTTCAAATAAATCAGCTAACTCATCATCACTTAATTGCTCATTATTGAAGACAAATCTTTCATTTATTTTTAGAATATGAGGACTTGTGTAAACATTACATTTGAAATTAGCTTCTTTTAAAATAGAAAAGATTGCATTAATTGTGCTGTTCTTACCATTGGTACCCACTACAGATATAGCTTTGATTTTGTCTTGGGGATTACCTAATTTTTTACAGAGTTCTTTAACACGATCTAAACTAAGATCTATTTCTTTAGGATGCAGCTTTTGTAAGTGTTCTACTATCTTCTGAAGTTTCATTTGTAGCTGAATTTATAGCAGAATTTTTCTTTAACAATATTGATAATAATACTCTAATTTTTTCTCTTAAATCTTTTCTTTCAACTATTAAATCTACAAAACCAGTTTTTTCAACATATTCACTTCTTTGAAAGCCAACCGGCAATTCTTCTCGAACGGTTCCTTGGATTACACGAGCTCCAGCAAAAGCTATTAAAGCACCTGGTTCAGCGATATGTATATCACCGAGCATTGCATATGATGCTGTTATACCTCCAGCGGTTGGGTCCGTTAATACAACTATATAAGGAAGATTATTCTTTTTAAGTTCATTAATTGCTAAAGTTGTTCGAGTCATTTGACTTAATGAAATAAGACTTTCCATCATTCTCATTCCCCCACCAGAAGTAAAAACTACAAAAGGTTGTTGGTTCTCAATAGCATGCTGAATACCGTATAAAAAAGCTTCACCTTCAGCAGCGCCAATAGATCCACCTACAAAATCAAAATCAGACGCTATAACTGTCACTTTTATACTTTGAATGTTTGTGTTAATTACCATCATTCCACATTCCATTCCCGTTTTTTTTCTCGCAGATTTTAACCTATCTTTATATGGCTTTGAGTCATGCCATTCTAAAGGATCGTCTTGAGGTATTGGAGTTTTTAAAACTTCATAATTATTTTTCCCAAAAATTATATCAAATCTTTGACGGGGACTAATTCTATGATGTTTATTACAAGAGGGACAAACCCATAAATTATCTTCTAAATCTTTTTTTAAAATTGGCCCTTTACAACATGAGGTCCAATCACTGTTAGCAATTTCAGCTTTACTGGCACGTTGCTTAATAATTGTTTTTATTTTTTCACCAAAACGTAAAGTTTTTTTTATCCAATTCATAATATTTTATTCTTTAATCTTTTTACAATATTAGTTACATTTGTGACAGGATTTTGTCTTTTTTTTATTGAATTTGATATTTCTTTGCATAAAGCGCTACCCACAACTAATCCATCGGCTTTTCGCAGTGATGCTATTGTTTTTTCAGTAATTCCAAATCCGATTACAATATTTTTATTTTTATTTAATTTTTTAATTTTATTATATCTATCCAGAATAACTTTTGGTGAAACTTTAAGTTTGCCACCTGTAGTTGATAGCATACTTATATAATAGACCATATCATGTGAGTCTTTGACAATTTGTTTCATCCTATTAGTAGAGGTAGTTGGGGATAATAACTGAATAAAACTAATATTTTTTTTTTTACATTTTTTTGCAAATTCTTTATTTTCAGGATAGGGAAGGTCAACAACAATTAATCCATCAACGCCAACTTTTTTACAAATATTTATAAAATTACTATCTCCATATTGATAGATCATATTATAGTAACCCATCAATATTACAGGTTTAGTTTTATTAAATTTTTTAAAGTCTTTTACAATTGAAAAAACATCTTTAATTTTAATTCCATTTTTTAAGGCCCTATAAGCACTAGATTGTATTTGACCCCCATCAGCAATTGGAGTGTTGTGTGGAAACCCTATCTCACAAATATCAGCATAAGCTGCAATTGACTTTAGTATCTGAAGAGATTTCTTTTTAGTGTTATCTCCAGCTACTGTGTAAGTTAGTAATGCAGGTCTTTTTTCATTTCTAATTTTTTTAAATGCAAGATTAATTAAAGACATACTATTTAATTCTCCCCAATCTTGCTTTTAAAATATCACGATCTTTTTTTGCATCCCCACATGAGTTTACTATAATAATTGTATCTTTACTTAATTTAGGAGCAATTTTTATAGCTTCTGCAAAAGCATGACTTGGTTCTAAACTAGGATTTATTTTTTCAAGTTTTGTGACTAATTGATAAGCATTTAATGCAGCCTCATCAGTTGCTGATGTGTATCTAGCTCTCTTGGTATCTTTTAAAAAACAGTGAATAGGTGATACGCCAGGGTAATCTAGTCCAGCAGAAATAGACGCAGTATCATTAATCTGACCTTCATTGTTTTGACAAACATAAGCAGCCGCACCATGTAAAATACCAAGTTTAGCTCCATTTGTTAAAGGAGCGGCATGTAATTTTGATTTTTTTGGTCCACCAGCTTCAACACCTATTAACTCAATTTGTTTTTTATCATAGTCAATAAACTCACTCCAAAATCCATAAGCTGAACTTCCGCCGCCCACACAGTTAATTAGTTTAATTTTCTTTGGAATTTTTTTGAATTCTGATTTAATTTGAATTTTTAGTTCTCTTGAAATTTGAGCAGTACTCCAACCACAAATTTTAACAAATATATTGGGACCAACAGTTGAACCAACACACATATGAGTATTATCACAATTTGAAACCCAGTATCGCATACACTCACTTACAGCATCAACCAAAGTTTGACTTCCAGAGTAAACAGGCACCACCTCTGCACCGTTTTTTTTCATTGCATCTACATTTGGTTTTTGTCTTTTTATATCTTTTGCACCCATGAATATTTTACATTTAAGACCAAATTTTTTTGCTGCCATACTTAGCATTTTTCCAGCATAGCCCGCTCCAGTATCACCAACGACGTATTTTTTTCCTGCCTTTTTGGCAATAAGGCAGTGCACTGTTGCATTATAGATTTTATGCGCACCTCCGTTCGCCTCAGATACCATTTTAGCGTATATTTGAGCCCCTCTCAGATGATTAGATAGGTTTTCAAGTTTTACAAATGAAGTAGGAGAGCCTATATAATTTTTAAAATATAGATCTCTTTGTTTGAGAAACTTCTTATCACGTCTTAGTTTTTGAAATAATATCGTTAAGTCTTCAACAGGCTTTTTTAAAGTTTCAGGTATAAAGTTTCCACCAAATTTTCCTCCCCAAAATCCACTTTTATCATGCTGGTCTATTAAAGGAATTTTCTTTTTAAGTTTCATTATTAATTCGTTTTACTTTATCTAAAAAATTATTTATTTTTGAAATATCTTTTATTCCAGATGTTTCTAGGCCACCAGAAATATCTATAATATCAGCTATTTTTTTATATTTTTCAAGGTTATCCTCAACTTGAATATTTCCAGCTAACATCAATTCTTTGTTGATTTTAATATCTTGAATTAATTGATGATCAAAAGACATACTATTTTCATAACCCTTGCTATCAAATAAAATTATATCTGCAATATCATAGTAGTCTAAATATTTCATCACATCTTCTTTACTGTTAATGGTTAGAGAAACAATAATTTTTTTTCTATATTTTTGTTTAATTAAATTAATTTCAGGTGGGGTGGCGTCATAAATCTGGTAATAATCAAAAGGTAAATTTTTTATTTCCTCTAGAATATTTTCATTTGGTTTAACTAATACAGCTACATATTTTGATTTTTTTTTATCTACATTTAAAATTTGCTTAAGCTTTTCGTAGGGAACAAATCTTTTAGATTTTGGGTAATTGACAATAAAACCAATATATTGAGGAGGGTAAGAGTGATTTGTTAAAT
>ERZ651776.5241-NODE-5241-length-11365-cov-108.218019_pt1 | contig 11365 bp, 7 predicted proteins | sample MGYA00514761_ERZ651776 | MGnify/ENA metagenome assembly ERZ651776 | reverse complement strand
GTGTAGCTCAATTGGTAGAGCGCCGGTCTCCAAAACCGGAGGCTGAGGGTTCGAGTCCCTCCGCTCCTGCCAATAAGTGAACAGTATATTATGAAAAACCCGATAAAATTTATACAGGAAGTAAAACAAGAAGCCTTTAAGGTTTCTTGGCCAACAGGAAAAGAGACTATGCAAGGTGCTTTAATGGTATTTGCAATGGCTGTTATTATGTCTTTGTTTTTTTTACTTCTTGATCAAGTTCTTAAATTTTTATTGGAAGCTTTACTGAAGGTAAGTATTTAATGAAAAATTGGTATATTGTTCAATCACACTCAAATTTTGAAAATAAGGTTGCTGGATTAATAAAAGAAGAGGCTGAAAAAGCTAAAATCTCAGATAAAATTGAGGAAATTGTTGTACCAACTCATGATGTAACAGAAGTTAAAAGAGGAAAGAGAATTCAAAGAAAAAAGAAATATTTTCCTGGTTACGTACTAATTAAAAGTGAGATGGACAATGATCTTTATCATTTAATTAAAAATCTGAAGAGAGTAAGCGGATTTTTAGGTTCAAAAGGCATTCCAGTACCTGTTTCAGATAAAGAAATAGAAAAAATATTAGGACAAATAAAAGATGGTGTAGCACAGCCAAAATCTGGTATAGAGTATGCCATTGGTGAAAAAGTTCAGGTTGTTGACGGTCCTTTTGCATCATTCAGCGGTATGGTTGAAGACATTGATGAAGAAAAATCAAGACTTAAAGTTTCTGTGTCGATATTTGGAAGACCAACACCCGTTGATTTAGAATATAACCAAGTTGAGAAAGTAAGTTAATGGCTAAAGAGATAAGTGGATATATAAAATTGCAAATTATGGGTGGACAAGCTAACCCAGCTCCACCAGTTGGTCCTGCATTAGGACAACGGGGCATTAATATAATGGAATTCTGTAAAGCATTTAATGATAAGACAAAGGCGTTTGCTGGAAAACCAATCCCAGTTGTCATTACTGTATATAAAGATAAAAAATTTGATTTTGAAATTAAATCACCACCAGCTTCACATTTTATAAAAGAAGCAGCTAAACTTAAAGGTGGATCTAAAGAACCAGGAAGAAGTATAGCTGGTTCAATTACAAAAAAACAAGCAGAAGAAATTGCAACACAAAAAATGAAAGATCTTAATGCGCACGACTTAGACCAAGCTGTAAAGATTATTGCTGGTTCTGCAAGATCTATGGGAATTGAGGTTAAAGACTAATGCCATCAAAAAGATTCAAACAATTACCAGAAAAAACTAAAAATTTGCCAGCTGATGCAATTGAAAGTTTATTATCTATAGTTAAAAAAAATTGTACAACTAAATTTGATGAGTCAATTGATTTAAGTTTTCAAGTTAACAATAAGCAAAAAAAAGGTGAGGTAAATATTAGAACTGTAGTTAATTTACCAGGTGGAACAGGAAAAAAAGTAAAAGTTGCTGTTGTCTGTGAAGATGCAAAAGCTAAAGAAGCTAAAGATGCAGGTGCCGACATAGTTGGTAGTGATGAATTTATAGAAAAAATTAAATCAGGTGAATTAGATTTTGAAAAACTTATCTGTACACCAGGGATGATGATTAAGCTCTCAAAGTTAGGTAAAGTTTTAGGACCCAAAGGTTTAATGCCTAATCCAAAATTAGGTTCAGTTTCAGACAACATTAAGCAAGCTGTAACTGATGCAAAATCAGGTCAAGCTGAAATTAGAAATGATAAAGATGGTAATATAGGTGTTAGCATTGGAAAAAAATCTTTTCATGATGATCAATTATTGAAAAATTATCAAGCAATTTTAGACACTTTAGAAAAAGAAAAAGGAAATCTTACTTTAAAAGGTGATTTAATTAAAAATGCCTTTGTAACATCAAGTATGGGTGTGTCATACAAAGTCAAATTAGGAAAAGCTATATAGTTATGATGAACAAGGAACAAAAAAAGAATTATATAAGTGAAATGGAAACTCAGTTTCAAAATAATGAAGCTGTTATGGTTACTCATTATCAAGGTTTAACAATGTCTCAATTAGATGAGTTAAGAGCTCAAATGAGAGAACATGGAATAAAATTTAAAATTACTAAAAATAGAATTACTAAGTTGGCAATTGAAAAAACTAAATGTAAAGATCTTGCTAATTTATTTACAGGAGCTACTGCTGTAGCTTTTTCTAACGATGCTATTATCTCGGCTAGAATTTTATCCAAATTTGCGAAAACTAATGAAAATCTAAAACTTTTAGGTGGAATAATGGGCAATGATGTTTTGGACCAAGCTGGAGTTCAAAATGTAGCTAATTTACCAACATTAGATGAAGCTAGAGCAAATATAGTAGGTATTCTAGCAACACCAGCATCAAAATTTGTAAGTATTTTACTTGCACGTTCTGAAAAAATGAGTAGTTTGTCCCCAGAAAATTCTGAAAAATAACCTAAAGAAGTATAAAAATTATGCCTGATCTAAATAAAATTATAGAAGATTTATCAAGTTTAACTGTAGTTGAAGCAGCTGAACTTTCAAAACAACTTGAGGAAAAATGGGGTGTTACAGCTATGGCTGCAGCAGCACCGGCAGCAGCAGCAGCAGGTGGAGCAGCTGAAGAAGCAAAAGATGATTTTACAATTATGTTAGTTTCTGCGGGAGATAAAAAAATTAATGTTATTAAAGAAGTTAGAGCAGCAACATCTTTAGGTCTTAAAGAAGCAAAAGATCTAGTTGAAGGTGCACCGAAAGAAGTTAAATCGGGTGTAAACAAAAAAGATGCTGAAGAGATCAAAGCTAAGTTGGAAGCAGCTGGCGCAAAAGTAGAACTTAAATAATTTAATTAGAAAGAACTTAATTGCTGGTTAATTTAATTAACTAGTAACTGATTATAAATGCAATTATCTTTTACTGAAAAGAAAAATGTAAGAAAAAGCTTTGGTAAGTTAGCTGAGACTTTATCTATTCCAAACTTAATTGAAGTTCAAAAAAATTCATACAAACAATTAACTGACTTTGATTCAGATGCAGGAGATCTGACAAAAGGTTTTGATAGAGTTTTTAAAGGCATTTTTCCAATTGAAGACCTTAATGACAAAGCTACTTTAGAATATGTTTCTTATAGATTAGAAAAACCAAAATTTGATACAGAAGAATGTATACAAAGAGGTTTGTCTTTTACCTCTGCACTTAAATGTACTTTAAGACTTGTTGTTTATGAAATAGATCAAGAAAATAATACTAAAGATATTTTATCAGCAAAAGAACAAGAAGTTTACATGGGAGAAGTTCCAATGATGACTGATAGTGGTACTTTTATTACTAACGGTGTTCAAAGAGTAGTTGTCAATCAAATGCATAGAAGTCCAGGTGTATTTTTTGATCATGATAAGGGAAAGTCTCATGCAAGTGGTAAACTTCTTTTTAATTGTAGAGTTATACCAAATAGAGGTTCATGGTTAGATCTTGAGTATGATGTAAAAGACTTTTTATATTTTAAAATTGATAGAAAGAAAAAAATTTTTGTATCAACTTTATTAATGGCCCTAGGTTTTACTAAAACTGAAATTGCTGATGAATTTTATGATAAAGAAACTTACACATTTGATCCTAAAACAAATAAATGGAAAACAAAATTTAATCCAGAAAACTATAAAGCTAAAAACTTTTCAGAAGAAGTTATGGATGCAAAAAATGGCAATGTTGTCATTAAACTAGGTGATAAAATTAATTTTTTAACTGCAAAAAAACTTGCTAACGATGGTTTAAAAGACATTTTAGTTTCACAAGAGTCACTTTATGGAAAATATCTTCATAAAGAAGTTGTTGTTAGCGACAACGAGGAAGAAGGTACTTTTGGAATTGGAACTGAGCTAAATGATACAATCATTAAACAAATCTTAGAAGCGAACATCAATTCAATTGACATTTCTATAACTAATTCAATTAATAAAGGCCCTTACTTACTAACAACAATTTTGAATGATAAAAATAATAACAAAAATGATGCTATTACTGAAATTTATAAAGTTTTAAGACCAGGTGAACCACCGACAATTGAAATAGCCACTCAAATTTTTAATAACTTATTTTTCAGTTCAGATAGATACGATCTTTCTGATGTAGGTAGAGTAAAAATGAACTCTAGATTAAATTTAGAATGTTCTGACAAAATTACAATTTTAAGAAATGACGATATTATAGCTATAGTTCATAAAATGTTAGATCTTCGTGATGGTAAAGATGAAGTTGATGATATTGACCATCTTGGAAATAGAAGAGTTAGGTCTGTTGGAGAACTTGTAGAAAATCAAGCTCGTATTGGTGTTTACAGAATGGAAAGAGCTATCAAGGAAAAAATGACAACTCTTGATATTGAATCTGCAATGCCTCAAGATTTAATTAATGCTAAACCTCTAACAGTTTCTTTAAAAGATTTTTTTGTTAGTTCTCAACTTTCACAGTTTATGGATCAAACCAATCCTTTATCTGAAATTACTCATAAAAGAAGAGTATCAGCTTTAGGACCTGGTGGTTTAACTAGAGAAAGAGCTGGCTTTGAAGTGCGTGACGTACACCCAACGCATTATGGAAGAATTTGTCCAATTGAAACGCCCGAAGGACCAAACATTGGGTTGATTAATAGTTTATCTACTTATGCAAAAATTAATAAATATGGTTTCATTGAAAGCCCGTACAAAAAAGTTAAAAACGGAGTTGTAGAAGATAAAGTGGAATATTTATCTGCAATGGAAGAAACTAAATATACTATTGCTCAAGCAAACACTAAATTAGATAAGAATGGAAAAATTATAGAAGACCTAGTTTCTTGTAGAGAAAACTTAAACTTTATTTTATCAAGACCTGAGAATATTGATTACATAGATGTATCTCCAAAACAACTAGTTTCAGTTGCAGCATCATTAATTCCTTTTTTAGAAAATGATGATGCAAACAGAGCTCTAATGGGATCTAACATGATGAGACAGGCAGTACCTTTATTAAAACCTGAATCACCATTAGTTGGAACCGGTATAGAAAGGGATGTTGCTCTAGACTCAGGAGTAACAATTGTTGCTAAACGAGATGGTACAGTTGATAAAATTGATGGTAAAAGAATTGTTATCAAAGCAACAGAAGAGACTGATTTTACTAAGTCTGGTGTAGATATTTATAATTTACAAAAATTTAAAAGATCAAATCAAAATACATGTATTAACCAAAAACCTTTAGTTAGAGTTGGTGATAAAGTTAAATCTGGAGATATAATTGCTGATGGACCATCTACTAAGCTAGGTGAATTAGCATTAGGTAAAAATGTTACCGTAGCATTTATGCCTTGGCAAGGTTACAATTTTGAAGACTCTATTTTAATTTCAGAAAGATGTGTAACAGACGATGTGTTCACATCAGTACATATAGTTGAGTATGAAGTTATGGCTAGAGATACTAAATTAGGTGAAGAAGAAATTACTAGAGATATACCAAATGTTAATGAAGAAGCTTTAAAAAATCTTGATGAATCAGGAATAGTTTATATTGGTGCAGAAGTTAAAGCTGGAGACATTCTTGTTGGTAAAGTTACTCCAAAAGGAGACTCAGCTTCTGGTCCAGAAGAGAAATTATTAAGATCAATTTTTGGCGAAAAAGCAATTGATGTTACAGATACCTCTTTAAGAATGTCTAGAGGAAGTAGTGGTACTATTGTTGATGTTAGAGTTTTCAACAGACATGGAATTGAAAAAGATGAAAGATCAATTACAATTGAGAGAGCTGAAATCGAAACTGTACAGCAAGATAAAATTGTTGAAGAAGAAATTCTAGAGAGAAGTATTAAGCAAAGAGCAAATCAAATCTTATCTGGTTCATCTTTAACTAAAAAAATTAAAGATTTAGAAGTTGGAACGAAATTAGATCTCGAGACAATCAACAAAATTAGCATAAATGATATTTTCAAAATAACAGTAGGAAATGTCAATGATGAAGCAAGTCTTGCTCAATTAAAAGATCAATACAATAAGGCAAAACAATCAATTTTAGAAAGATTTGAAGATAAAGTTTTAAAAATTAGAAGTGGTGATGATTTACTACCAAGTGTAATGAAAATGGTAAAAGTTTTTGTTGCTATTAAAAGAAGATTGAGACCTGGAGATAAAATGTCGGGTAGACACGGAAACAAAGGTGTTGTTAGTAAAATTGTTCCAGTTGAAGACATGCCATACAGAGAAGATGGTAGACCGGTTGATATTGTTTTAAATCCATTAGGTGTCCCAAGTCGTATGAATGTTGGTCAAATTTTAGAAACTCACCTTGGTTGGGCATGTAAAGAATTTGGTGAAGAAGTTAAAAGATTAGTTAATGAAAATAATAAAAAATTTGAAAAAACAGAGAAGATTTCTTCATTTTTAAAGTCTGTTTATGGAAATGATGTTTTTGACGGTGCCATAGACAAATTAAATAAAACGGAATTTAGTGATTTATGTGAAAATCTTCAAAATGGTATAGCTATCTCAACACCGGTTTTTGATGGTGCTAAAGAAAAGGATGTTTCTGAAATGCTTAATTTAGCAAAACTACCAACATCTGGACAAACTAATTTATGGGATGGAAGAACAGGAGAAATGTTTGATAGACCAGTGACTGTTGGAATAATTTATATGTTAAAACTTCATCACTTAGTTGAAGACAAGATACATGCTAGATCTACTGGACCTTACAGTCTTGTTACACAGCAACCTTTAGGTGGTAAAGCACAACTTGGTGGTCAAAGATTTGGTGAGATGGAAGTATGGGCTCTTGAAGCTTATGGAGCATCTTATACTTTACAAGAAATTTTAACTGTTAAGTCAGACGATGTAGCGGGTAGAGTTAAAGTTTACGAAACAATAGTTAAAGGTGAAGAAAATTTTGAATCTGGAATACCAGAGTCATTCAACGTATTAGTAAAAGAAATAAAATCATTAGCACTAAACATTGAGTTAAATTAAATATGAAAAAAGAATTAACAGATTTATTTAAAAATAGTGAAGTTTCTGAAGCTCAAAATTTTAATAGTATTAAAATTACTTTAGCAAGTCCTGAAAAGATAAAATCATGGACTTACGGTGAAATTAAAAAACCTGAAACAATAAATTATAGAACTTTTAGACCTGAAAAAGATGGTCTTTTTTGTGCTAGAATTTTTGGTCCAATTAAAGATTATGAATGTTTGTGCGGCAAGTACAAAAGAATGAAATTCAGAGGAATAATTTGTGAAAAATGTGGTGTTGAAGTAACAAAATCTAATGTTCGTAGAGAGCGAATGGGTCACATCAATTTAGCAACACCTGTTGCACATATATGGTTCTTAAAATCATTACCAAGCAGAATATCACTTGCAGTTGATATGAAGTTAAAAGAAGTTGAGAGAGTTTTGTACTTTGAAAACTTTATTGTAATTGAACCTGGTTTAACTGGTTTACAAAAAAATCAATTATTAAACGAAGAAGAATTAGCTAAATATCAAGATGAATTTGGTGAAGAGTCATTTGAAGCTGGAATTGGAGCAGAAGCAATTTTAACAATTCTTAAAGCAATGGATTTAGAACTTGAAAGAACTAAATTAATTAATTCAATTAAAGAAACAAAATCTAAAGTTAACGAAGAAAGATCAATTAAAAGACTAAAATTAATTGAGTCATTTATTGAAACTGGTCAAAAACCAGAATGGATGATTTTAACTGTAATTCCAGTTATTCCGCCTGAATTAAGACCTCTAGTACCTTTGGATGGAGGTAGATTTGCTACTTCAGATTTAAATGATCTTTATAGAAGAGTAATCAATAGAAATAATCGTCTAAAGAGATTAATGGATCTTAAGGCTCCAGACATTATTGTTAGAAATGAAAAAAGAATGCTTCAGGAATCAGTAGATGCACTTTTCGACAATGGAAGAAGAGGTAGAGTAATTACTGGAACAGGCAAAAGGCCTCTTAAATCATTAGCTGAAATGCTTAAAGGTAAGCAGGGTAGGTTTAGACAAAACTTATTAGGTAAAAGAGTAGATTATTCAGGAAGATCTGTAATCGTCGTAGGACCAGACCTTAAACTTCATGAATGTGGTTTACCAAAAAAAATGGCTCTTGAACTATTCAAACCATTTTTATATGCAAGATTAAATAAATTAGGATTAGCATCAACAATCAAACAAGCTAAAAAGTTAGTTGAAAAAGAAACTAATGCAGTTTGGGATGCATTAGAACTTATTGTAAGAGAACACCCAGTTTTATTAAACCGTGCTCCAACTCTTCACAGATTAGGTGTGCAAGCATTTGAACCTAAGTTAATTGAAGGTGATGCCATTGAGTTACACCCGTTATGTTGTGCAGCTTTTAATGCTGACTTTGATGGAGATCAGATGGCAGTTCACGTTCCATTAAGTTTGGAAGCGCAGCTAGAAGCAAGAATTTTGATGCTTTCTACTAATAATATTTTAAGTCCATCAAATGGAAAACCTATTATTGTACCGAGTCAGGATATGATTTTAGGTTTATATTATTTGTCTCAAGCTCCTTTTCAAACAGAAAAACCAGATGGCTATTTTATAAATAATGATGAAATTGAACATGCTTTGTCTACAGGTCAAATAAAAGTTCATTCTACTATTGTTTCAAGATTTGAAACTCTTGATGAAAATGGAAATAAGAAAGTTGAAAAACACACTACAACTGCTGGAAGATTTTTATTAGCAAACTTACTACCTAAACATAAAGATATTACATTTTCAATGATTGATAGATTACTACCTAAGAAAACGGTATCTGAAATTATTGATAGCGTATTTAGATTTTGTGGTCAGAAAACTACCGTTATATTCTGTGACCACTTAAAAGATTTAGGTTTCAAACATGCATTTAAAGCAGGTATTTCTTTTGGTAAAGATGACTTAGTTATTCCAGAAAACAAAGGTCAATTAATTGAAGATACCAAAAAACTAATTGCTGATTATGAAAATCAATATTCTGAAGGTTTGATTACTCGAGGTGAAAAATATAACAAAGTAGTTGATGCCTGGTCTAAGTGTACAGATAAAGTTGCTGGTGAAATGATGAGAGGTATCTCTGCTACTGAAAGTACTGCTGATGGAATGAAAATTAATTCTGTATTTATGATGGCAGATAGTGGTGCGAGAGGATCTGCAGCCCAAATGAAACAGTTAGCTGGGATGAGAGGATTAATTGCTAAGCCATCTGGTGAAATTATTGAGACACCTATTATATCAAACTTTAAAGAAGGTCTAACAGCCTTAGAATACTTTAACTCTACCCATGGAGCTAGAAAAGGTCTGGCAGATACTGCATTAAAAACAGCAAGTTCTGGTTATCTAACAAGAAGATTATGTGATGTTGCTCAAGATTTAACAATTTCAAAAATTAAATGTGATAATCCAGGTTTTATTGAATTAGCAGAAATTCTTGAAGGTGGAAATGTCGTTGTCAGTTTATCTGAAAGAGCTCTTGGAAGGGTAACAGCATTTGATGTTAAAAATCCTATTACTGGTGAAGTTGTAATTAAAAAAGAAACAATGATCGATGAAGCTGGTTGCGATAAAATTGATGCAGCAGGGGTTAAATTTATTAAAGCATACTCTGTTATGACTTGTAGCTCTAAAAAAGGTGTTTGTGCAACTTGTTATGGACGTGATTTATCTAGAGGAAAAATGGTACATGTGGGTGAAGCAATTGGTATGATCTCAGCTCAATCTATTGGTGAACCAGGCACGCAATTAACAATGAGAACTTTCCACGTTGGTGGAACAGCTTCTGTTAAACAAGAATCGCAAATCATTACTAAATCAGCTGGTACTTTAAAAATAATTAATTCTAACTTATTAGAAGACTCTAAAAAGAATTTGATAGTAATGGGAAGAAATACTCAGCTATCAATTGAAGATGATAATGGCGTTCAAGTTGCTGTTTATAAAGTCGCTTATGGTTCAAAATTATTTTTCCAGAATGGTGATAAAGTCAAAGCAAATGAAAAAATTTGTGAATGGGATCCTTATACAACACCAGTTATTGCTGAAAAAAGTGGTATAGCAGGTTATGTTGATTTAATTGACGGTGTTTCAATTCAAGAAACTACTGATGATGCAACAGGAATTTCATCTAAATCAGTTATTGATTGGAGAGCTCAATCTAAAAATACTGATTTAAAACCAAGAATTACTTTAAGAGATGATAAAGGTAATGTTATTAAAAAAGCTGACGATAATGAAGCCAGATATTATTTAGTTCCAGATTCAATTCTTTCAGTGAAAGATGGTCAAAAAATATTTGCTGGTGACATAATAGCTAGACTTCCAAAGGAAACTACTAAAACAAAAGATATTACTGGAGGATTGCCTCGTGTTGCAGAATTATTTGAAGCTAGAAAAGCAAAAGATAGCGCAATAATTGCAGAAAATGATGGCCAAGTTTTATTTGGTAAAGAAGTTAGAGGAAAACAAAGAATTTCCATTCAACCAGATAATGGTGAACCTTCAAACTATCTAATTCCAAAAGGTAAACATATTAATTTTAACCAAGGTGAAAAAATAAAAAAAGGTGAGTATCTTTTAGATGGACAACCGTTGCCACATGATATTTTAAGAATACTTGGTATAAAAGATTTAACAGAATACTTTGTTAACCAAGTACAAGAAGTTTATAGGTTACAAGGTGTAATTATTAACGACAAACATATCGAAACGATATTAAGACAAATGCTTAAAAAAGTTGAAATCAAAGAGTCTGGCGACTCGTCTTACTTACCTGGTGAAATGATTGACAGAATTAAGTTTGATAATACAAATGAAAAACTAGTTGCTGAAGGAAAGAATCCAGCATCTGGTGAAAGAGTTTTAATGGGTATTACTAAAGCTTCACTTCAAACTGAGTCATTTATTTCTGCTGCTTCATTCCAAGAAACTACTAGAGTTTTAACTGATGCTGCGATTAAAGGTAAAGTTGACCCATTAAATGGCTTAAAAGAGAACGTTATTGTAGGTAGATTAGTTCCAGCTGGAACAGGTCACATTAAGAACAAATGGAATAAGAATGCCATTGATGCCGATAATAAATTCTTAGCTGAGCAAGAGAAAATTGAGCCTTTAGAGACTACAGAAACTCCAGCAAATTAATAAAAAAAACACGTTTAACTTGTAGTTTTAGTTTGACAATCAGAGATTTAATAGTATTTTGACGCTGTTTTTGGTTGGAATGTAGTACCTACTTTACGGAACTAAACGCTGCCACAAAATAACCTGTCAGTTATTTTCACTCAAAAATATATTAATTAATTAAAAAAATTTATGCCAACTATTAACCAGTTGTTAAGAAAAAAAAGAATTAAACCTG
>ERZ651776.5236-NODE-5236-length-11367-cov-4.474314_pt1 | contig 11367 bp, 3 predicted proteins | sample MGYA00514761_ERZ651776 | MGnify/ENA metagenome assembly ERZ651776 | reverse complement strand
TGTTGATCAAGGAGCCAATTGGACACTGATCCCTGCTGCAACATTAACAGGACAACAACAAGGAACTAACAATGCTGATTGGTTAACACAAACGGTAGATTTATCTACTATGGATGACGAGATCATACAGATTCGTATTACTGGAACTACAGGAGCTGATTTCAGGAGTGATATGGCCATTGATAACTTAAAAATTTCTTTAGGTGCTACAGACTATATTTATGATATGGGCACTTGGAATCCTAGAGATCCTAGTGGTGTATCTACCGCTACCGATAATATAATTGTACGTTCTGGAAGTATTGCACTTACTGCGAATACTGTCATCAATAATATCACTGTAGATGCTGGTGCTACTTTGGATCTAGGTGCAACACGAGTACAACTTTCTGGAAACATTGCAAATGCAGGAACACTAGATGGAGATCAAGCAGAAGTTATTGCTTTTAAGAAAGACGGAACAGATCAATCTTTTTCTGGAAATGCCTTTGAAGTAGCAAAACTTACCATAGATAATAGTGCTTCTATTACAATAGACACTGGAGTTAGCGTCAATGAACTCTTAACACTCGGACAAGGTGATATCACAACAAATGATAATCTCACTTTATTAAGCAGTGCTTTACAATCGGCTATGATTGCTCCGGTTAGAAACGGGACGGTTACTGGTAATGTAAGCATAGAACGTTTTGTTCCCGCAAGAAGAGCCTTCCGTTTTGTAACGAGTCCAGTGACGACCACAACTACGATACGTGAAAACTGGCAAGAAAACGGATCAACCGCTGCTGGGTTTGGAACACATATTACAGGATCTACAACGGGAGCCGATGGTTTTGATACCACACCTTCAGGGAATCCTTCATTATTTACCTATGATAACAGTGCAGCAACTCCTGCCCTAACCCCTATTGGAAACACTGATGTAAATACACTTACTGCTGGTGGCTCTTACCTCTTATTTGTACGTGGAGATCGTACGATTGATGTTACCTCTAATAGTGCTACGCCAACTGATACAAGACTAAGAGCAAGCGGAACTATCATTACGGGAACTTCAACACTCACAGGTGCAGATTTAAATCATACTGCTGGAAGTTTTAACCTTATTGGAAACCCTTACCAAGCAACGGTAGAAATGAATACCATTGTAGCTAATGCTACAAATATTAATACCAATCAGTACTACGTATGGGATGCTACACTAGGAGCCAGAGGCGCTTATGTCACTGTGATTCTTACAGGAGCTGGATCTACCAATGGTGCTGGATCTGAAGCAAATCACTTCTTCCAACCTTGGCAGTCGGCTTTTGTGACAACGGCAACAACAGTCGGAGATAACTCAACGGCGATAACATTTAATGAAAGCGATAAAGTAGTAGGAGAAGATACAAACATCTTTTTTACAGAAGAAAATCCTATTGTAGACAATGCACATATTATAGGACAATTATTTAGAACGGAAGATTATAATGCTGGAAGCAAATTACAAGATAACTTTGTGATCTTATTTTCTCCAGACTTTAGTAATGACATTACATTAACAGATGCCGCTAAGTTCTTTAATATAGATGAAAATATGGCAATCACAAATGGAGATGCTATATTAAGTGTAGAGCGTAGAGCAAACCCTAATATAGATGATGAAATCCAGCTATTCAATAATGCGTATAGAACAGACGCATATACCTTACGTGTGCAGCAAGCAGGTCTTGAAGAAGTAACAGCGTATTTGGAAGATGCATTTACTGGAGAAATTTACGAACTAGAAGAAGGAGATAACTTTATCACTTTTACGGTAGATACTTCTATAGAGGCTAGTAGTGCAAGTGATCGATTTAAGATTATTTTTGAAGAAAAAGCACTTACTATAGAAGAAGCTTTTACAGATGATATTACTATGTTTCCTAACCCATTAGAAGGAGATCAACTTCTGATTACTTCTACACAATTAAGAGGACAAGATGTTACTATTAAAATCAATAATGTATTAGGTCAGATTCTGTATAATAAAGAGCGTAGTTTTAATGGAGACACTTTGGAAATAGCTTCTTTATCTACCCTTACAAACGGAATCTACTTTGTAACCCTTACAACAGGATCTGGAAGTATTACTAAACGCCTAATCAAAAAATAAAAGCACTTATGAAAAATAAATATAGTATCAAACATCTTTGCTTTCTTGTCATTCTCATAAGTACATTTAGCATAACCACAGCAAATGCACAAATTGTATTTCCTGATGATGTAAATGATGAAACACCCGCAGCGCCTATAGACGGATTTGTAGGTTTAGGAATCGCAGCTGGAATATACTTTGGAATACGAAAAAAAGTGAGCCGCAAAGAATAGAAAATTATACATTACATTAAAAGTAAAAAGGGGATTCATGATGGATTCCCTTTTTTTATGCTTTCGCGAAAGCGTAAAAAGCAAAAACTTACTAAATATGTTAACTTTTTTCCTATTAATACTCTAAAAACATCGACGAAATACACAAAACAAGGTCAAGAAACACAATTTTAACACTTTTTTTATGGTGGGATTGAGAAATTTCGTAATTTAGTGGTCCCAAATCACTGTAAAGTCCCCAAAGCTTTACAGCAACAAAACCTAAAAAATGAAAAAAATTACTTCGTACAGTACTTTGTGTACTTTTGTTTTAAGTATTCTATTTTCAATTCAACCTCTTTTTGCTTTAAATAATACAGCCTCACCGGTAACAGCCGAGGGAGAAGAAGACGTATACGCGTGTACGGGTACTTCAATAACCTCTTTTCCATACAATGAAAGTTTTGAAGGTGGTCTGGGTGACTGGGTTCAACCTACTGGAGATAGTGGTAACTGGACGCAACGATCTGGTACTACGCCTTCTAACAACACGGGGCCATTTCAAGCTAGTAATGGTACTTTTTACTATTATACAGAGGCTTCAAATGGAGGTGGAAATTTAGGACCTAACGCAACAGCATTTTTAAGAAGCCCTTGTATTGATCTTTCTGCTGAAACAGCAGCTTATTTTTCATTTGATTATCACATGTATGGTAATCGAACGGGAAGATTGACATTACAAGTAAGTGATAACGCTGGGACTACTTGGACCGACTTATTTACAGTAAACGGACAGCAACAAAGTGCTGAAAATAGACCATGGAGAAAAGAGATCGTTGATATCTCTGCCTATGCAGGAAACACGATCAATCTACGATTTGTAGGTCGTACGGGTACCGGCTTTGATAGTGATATTTCTGTTGATAATGTTGTGGTGACTACAGATCCTCAGTATTGTGGATCTATGGCAATCGTGAATTTTACAACGGGGATTAGTAGAGTAAATGTAAACACTATCAATAATAGTACAGGAACTGCCACTAGCGGTTACTCTGATTTTACGTCCATATCTACAGACCTAACAACGGGTACTGATTATACGATAACTACAGAGGTGAATACCGCGGGTAATAATGATTTTGTAACCAATGTATGGATCGATTGGAATCAAGATAAAGATTTTGATGATCCTGGAGAATCCTACGATTTGGGAACCTCTTTTAGTGCGGCTAGTGCACCTACATCAAACTCTCCATTAAGTTTCACAGTACCCGTCTCGGCTACAATAGGAACTACTAGAATGAGAGTATCGCACCGTTTTGGAACGACAACACCAGGGTCTTGTGATGAAGACAATAACTTTTTTGGAGAAGTAGAAGATTATTCAATAAATGTTGTTTCTGGTGTTCCGCAACCAGAAATGGATATTACAGGTTTAGGAAACTCTATTTCTGATGGAGACACGACACCTTCTACTGCAGATGATACTGATTTTGGAAATGTTTTGGTAGGAAACACAAACGAAAACACATTTACTATATTCAATACAGGAACGTTAGATCTAAACCTAACAGGAGCTTCTCCTTACTTGACCATCACAGGAGCAGATGCTGGTGAGTTTTCAATCACAAATATCCCCTCAAATACCGTAGATGCTTTAACTGGCACAACCACCTTTGCGATTACCTATACCCCGTCTGCAATTGGAACTCACAATGCTGTTGTTACCATTGCAAATGATGATAGTGATGAAAACCCTTACAACTTTAATATTAGAGGAACAGGAACAGGTCCAGAACCCGAAATGACTATTACTGGAATGGGTAATATTATTAATGATGGTGATACGACACCAACATTTGTAGATGGTACTGATTTTGGATTTTTATTAACAGGAAATACAACGTTTAGTGATTTTATTATTAGTAACTCAGGAAGCGCCGACTTATTACTGACAGGTCCTTCTCCTTATGTAACGATTACAGGGCTTGGAGCTGGACAATATACATTAACAACAATTCCCTCTACGTCTACCATACCTAGTAGCGGAGGTTCTACCACATTTAGAATTACCTACAATCCAGGAATCATTGGAACGCACAATGCTACGGTAACGATTGCAAATAATGACAGTGATGAAAACCCATATACATTTGATATTACAGGACAGGCGTCTGTTGTGTTGTCGCCAGAGATTGATATTACAGGATTATCAAATCCTATTGCAGATGGCGATGTCACTCCAGATATTACAGATGGAACTGATTTTGGAACTGTAGATGTGGGTATTACCAATATTAATGACTTTACAATTATAAATAATGGATCTGGTGTCCTTACATTGTCAGGAGCTTCCCCTTATATAACGATCATAGGGGCAGATGCTGCACAGTTTTCGGTAAGTTCAATTCCTGATAATGCTATTAATCCTTCAGAAAGTACGACGTTCCAAATAAGCTACATACCTACAGCTGCAGGTACTCATAATGCAACTATTAGAATAGTAAATAACGATAGTAATGAAGGGGTATATACTTTTGATATCCAAGGAACGGCTGTTATTAATACGGATCCTAAATACACGATATATTACGAAAATTTTGATACCAACAATGGAGGTTGGACGGTGTCTAATCCTGGAGGAAACTCTGTGTGGACGTATGGAACCAATACAACAGAAACAGGTACGGAAGGTAATTATTGGTACACAAGTAACTATAATAATTACGCAGATAATTCTCTTACTCGTGTCACGAGCCCTGTGATAGACTTAACGAGCTATACAAACCTTAGAGTTCAAGTAGACATTCGTCATGACACCTCTAATGATACGAAAGATGGATTTCGTATGGAGTACTCTACAAATGGAGGTACTACGTGGACTCCTCTGGGAGCGTACGCTGCTAGCCCAACAGATTACTGGTATAATACCGATAATGTCACAGCATTAGGATCGGGTGTAGATGGATGGGCAGGACGTAATAGTGACAGCGGATCTTCTGCTACACAGTCTTCTTTTGTAATTGCTGCAATAAATATGCCTAGTACACTAGATAATAACTCGCAAGCTAGATTTAGATTTACCTTTGCTTCAGATGGTGATGGTGTTACAGATGATGGAGTAAACTTTGACAATGTTCTAATTTTAGGGAATCCTATTACTCCATTTACAAATCCTTCATTAGGTCCTGGAGATGTGACTTCAAATCTTAGATTATGGCTTAAATCAAATGTTGGGATAGCAGAAACTGATGGGAATGCCGTAAGTACATGGAATGATGAAGCTTTTGATAATGATGCAAGAGTCGCAAATAATAGTGCTCCTACCTATTATGATAATAGTACAGAAAACATAAACCATAATCCTGTACTCAACTTTAGCACTTCTAATGATACAGAGCTTAAAGGAAAAGGAGGATTTTTTACAGATGAATATTGGCTTGTAGTACAGCCTGATGGTAATGTAAATAGCACTTCTTCTCAAGAGACTATTATATCTGGAAGGGTTACGCCTGAAGATTTTGCTGAGGACGGAACGGGATTCTGGATTAATCCAGGTTCTATACGCTTTATAGCAGTAGACAATATTATAAGCCACATGATTGGATCTACGCCTTCAAATCTAGCGAGTTCTGATGGTATAAACTATGGTAGAGCCTACGAAAGTAGTACAGATAGTTATGACAATGAAGTGATGATCTTTAACGTAAAATATGATCCTGTCGCAAATCTATCGACAATCTATAAGAATGGAATTCGTATCGATAATTATGCTGGACGTACGTATAATCAAAGTACAGGTTTTTCTGATGGTGATCTTCCGTATAGTTCTATTGACAACTCTATGTATATATTAGGTGTAGGACGTATTACTATTATGGGAACTCCTTTTGATTCTCACTTTAATGGGAAAATAACAGAGATGATTAGTTATGCTTCTCCTAACTCTGCTATAGATCAATCTAGAATACAATCCTATCTCGCAATTAAAAATGGGATTACGCTACACGATACTAATAGTACAACAGCTACCGAGCTCGGAGATGAAAACTATGTTGATTCTAGCAATAATGTGATCTGGAACACGGTATCAAACTCAGGATTCAATTACGATATTGCAGGTATAGGACGAGATGATAATTCAGGATTAAATCAAAAACAATCTACCTCGGTAAATCCAGGCGCAATTGTTACCATGGGACTCACTGATGTTTATGCTACCAACAATGAAAACATAGCTACTAATCCTAATGTAATCCCTGATAGAAACTTCCTAATGTGGGGGAATGATGATGCCCCGCTTGCTGCAGCAACGCCAATCGTTGTTGATATGAGTGCTGGTATTGCTGGACTTAATACGATCGTAGACTTTAGCTCTATAGAGCGTACTTGGAAAGTAGTAGAAACAGGTACCGTTGGTACCGTAAAGGTATCTATACCAGAAATATCACTTTCTGCTACGATAACACCTCCTGGAGATTACCTCATGTTTGTGTCTGATACGCCTACCTTTAGTCCTACATCAGAATATCGTATTATGAACATTAATGGCGCTAACTTAGAAACTACCTATGATTTTATTGGTACTAAGTATATCACCTTTGGATATGCACCAGAATATGTATACCCTCGCTCTATTACATTTGATGGTGTACAGGATTATATGGATGCCGATGATTCTTTAGACCTAACAGGACCTTTTACTGTCTCTGCATGGATCAACCATAGCGATAGAGGCTATACCGTCGTATCAAAAAGAGATGCTGCTTTTGCCGAAGGATATGCCATAGACATTATAAATACTAGACGTGTAAGAGTACGATGGAGAAATGCTGGTGGAACCATGCAAGAAATCCGAACTACAACTCCAATTCCTAATGATGTGTGGCACCAATTTGCTATCACTTATGATGGAACTACAGCAAACGTTTATATAGATGGTGTTTTAGATAATACAGAAACATTAGACCCGCCAGTAAGCAATGACCGTCACTTCTTAATTGGAGCTGTAGACGAAAGAGCGCCTACAAATTTTTATGAAGGAACTATTGATGAATTACGCGTATGGGATATTGCATTGAGCCAAGATCAGATTCGTTTTATTATGAATCAAGAGATCGAAGAAAATACAGATTTAAGAGTACGAGGTAGAATTGTCCCTCCTACGATTTCTAAAAACGAATTTGCTACAACCGATTGGGATGATGTCGCTGCCTATTTCCCTATGAACATTTATACCTTTACAAACGTAAAAGATGAGTCTAACAATAATCTTATTGCTGCTATCAAAAACTTAGATACAGTAGATTATCAAACAGCGCCGCTTCCGTATGTATCTGTAACGGCAGGTGATTGGGCAAACCAAACTACTTGGGAAAATGGAACTGGTTTCCAAGTACCTAATAGCCCATCTATCGCTGACAATACGGTAAATGTAGAATGGAATATTGTGCAAACCGCCCATAATGTTACAACACAAGCAAACAACACGGTACTTGCTTTAGATGTACAAGCCAATGAGCTATCTATAGAAAATGATAGTAAAATAGAAGTATCCCACTACCTTAAAGTAGATGGTGTCTTAGATCTTGTAGATGAGTCACAACTCATACAAACAGAAAATAGTGATCTTGACCTGACGAGTATTGGATCTTTAGAAAAAGATCAACAAGGAACCGCAGATACGTATTCGTATAATATCTGGTCGTCTCCAGTAAGTGTGATCAATGGGACTCAGATTAACTTGGATTATAGTATTGCAAACGTCATGAATGACGGGACAGATCCTAACAATCCATCTATCATGAATTTTAGTGGTGGTCTCAATGGAGCACCATCTTCACCTATTACGATTAGTGCGTATTGGATGTTTAAATACAGTAATGGACTTGAACAATTCCAGTATGTTGGTCCATTTGGAAGTGTAGGTGTAGGTGAAGGATATACGATGAAAGGACCCGGGTCGGGAGCGATTACAGATCCTCAAAACTATGTCTTTGTAGGAAAGCCTAATAACAGTACAGATGCAGAAGCTATTGTAGTGCCTGCTCTTGCCGATAGAAATTATATTGTAGGAAACCCTTTCCCATCGGCTTTAGATGCCAATGACTTTATTAATGACAACCCACATCTTGACGGTACATTATACCTCTGGGAGCATTATGGAGGTGGAAATCATATCACTGCAGATTACCAAGCTGGTTATGCCCTATATACGCTTTCTGGAGGAACACCTGCGGTAAGTCACCCAGATGTTGCCCAAATAGGTGGAGGAACAAAAACGCCTGATCGCTATGTTGCCGTAGGACAAGGATTCTTTGTTGCTGCCGTAAGTGATGGAGATATCGTATTTAGTAATACACAACGTAACTTTGTAAGAGAGAGCGGTGCTTCTATCTTCTTATTTGGAGAGGAGCAGGAAGGAGAAAGTGATAGCAATCAAGTAAACACTCCTATAGCACAACTAGACGATTCAGACCTAGATGCGCCAGACACGAGACAGAAATTCAGAATTGGTTTTGATTCTCCTAGTTTATATCACAGACAACTTTTGATCACGGTAGATCCAAATACCACTTTTGGAGTTGATAGAACCTATGATGGACAAATTGAATTTGGTCCTGGTGAAGATATGACTTGGGATCTGGAAGATAAGAAATTTGTCATCCAAGGAGTTCCTAATATTACGGATGTAACAGAGTTCCCACTCGTAGTGACATTACCACAGTCTGGACCTATTACCATTGGTATAGACGCTCTGGAAAATGTAGATACAGAAACCACGACAGTATATCTAAAGGATCGTGTTCAGAATACAACAACCAATCTTTTAGATGGTGATTATGAAATCACTCTTGAAGCTGGAGATCATTACAATCGTTATTTTATCGTGTTTAGAACAGACGCCGATGAAGACGAAACTGAAGAGGAAGAAACCGAAGAAGAAACTGAAGATGAAGATTCAGATTGGGATGAAGAAGATGCTGACTGGGAAGAAGAAACAAATTGGGAAGAAGAGGAAGATCAAACGTCTGGTACGGGTGAAAACTCAGGAACTTTTGAAGAGAACCAGACAGAAGATACCAATGAAGATACTTCTAATGAAGACCAAGAACAAGGGGAAGGAACTTCTGGAACTACCAATGATGACACTTCTAACGATACCGAAGAAGAAACTCAGGAAGAGCAAGGAGAAAATAGTGACCCTACTACTGTACAAGAAGAAAATGTTTCTCTAGAAGAAGAAACAGCTATTCAAACGGTAACAGTAAACTTTGACGCACAAGGAAAGTTTATTCTAGTGACTAAGAACGAGCGTAATCATATAAAGAACGCTGCATTATTCTCCATGCTTGGTCAAGTTATTCAACAATGGAAACCAGAAACAGGTACAACTACTATACAACTACCTGTATCAAACATAAGTAAAGGAGCCTACATCCTTCGTCTAGAAACGGATATGGGATTATTTACAGAAAGATTAATTATTCACTAGCGCATTTTACATGCATACATTGACAAAAGGAGCCTCTTATATGAGGCTTCTTTGTTTTTAGGGCTATATACGCTTTCGCGAAAGCGTACTCAGAAAAAATACCTTACGGCTTAAAAAATAGAGCACCTCTCCCCTACGCCTCTTCACAGAAAAAGAACTTGAACCTGCTAGATTTTATAATTTTCATAACCTACTCAAGTTGCTATAGGTAATATATGATAAAGAATTACCTATAGTTTAACAATTTCTGTAAGTTTGGTATATAACAAAAATGCTTTAAAAAAATCTGTATCAACAAATCTGATACAAAACTTTATAGAAAAAGCAACCAAACAAAAAATTAGCGACTTCAATAAAAAGGCTTGATGCTTCAACTAGCGGGATGATCACTTCTTTTTAATTTCTTATAAACCAACAGCGCATGATTAGAGCAGTTATTATTGATGATGAATCTTCTGTACGGGTAGATATCAAAGAAAAAGTAGAAACACATTTTAAAAATGAATTTTCTATTGTAGGAGAAGCAGATAGTGTTGCCTCGGGTATAAAAATCATAGAGCAACTTCAACCTCAACTTTTATTACTAGATATACATCTGGGGGATGGTACTGGTTTTGATATCCTACAAAAAACAACGTTCAATGATTTTGATGTTATTTTTATTACAGGATATGATATGCACGCAATTAAAGCCATTAAGGTAGGTGCCTTAGATTACATTTTGAAACCTGTAGATATGACTGAGTTTATAGCTGCTCTTCAAAAGGTAAACACCCAAGAAAAAAAAGAACGCCATTTAGAAAAACTTATTGAAATATCTAGTGAATATTTTAGTGGTGTAAAAAACAAAAGAGTCATTCTTAAAACCAGTGATAATGTATATGCTATTTACGAAGATGATATCATTTACTGTAGGTCTGAAGGTAATTACACCACATTTTACACACAACAAATGGAGAAAATCATGATCTCAAAATCGATCAAAAAAGTAGAAGAGATCCTTTCTGAAGAGATTTTTATACGTTGCCATCAATCGTATATTGTCAATAAAAAGCATGTCCTCAAATACAACAAACAAGGCATACTTGTAGTTCATCTTGATTATAAAGTACCCGTTTCCAGTAGACGTAAAGACTATGTCCTTAAACGAATTTTTGATTGAAATCAAATGTGAAACATATCGCTGCAAAATTGAAAGAAACGCATACACTTATATAAGGACATTCCTATTTTGTGTAAAAATGTAGTACTATTATCAGATCATTAAATCCCTTATAGTATGAAAACAGGTAATCACTATCTGCTATGACTAGGTTCCGCATTGCTTTCTCTTGTAGTATAAATGATGAGAATGTCTGCTTATAGAGGATTTTCATTTATTCTTTATCTCATATAATAGCCGAAAAAAATCTTTTATACGCTCCTGCCTACCGTCAGGCAGATTCGTGAAAGTCTACGATACAAAGTACGATAACACACTCGTAGTATTAAACAAACAATAGGAGCTAAGAAACACTTCTTGACAAGAATGATTTTAAGATGTA
>ERZ651776.5235-NODE-5235-length-11370-cov-2.786682_pt1 | contig 11370 bp, 8 predicted proteins | sample MGYA00514761_ERZ651776 | MGnify/ENA metagenome assembly ERZ651776 | reverse complement strand
ATTATTTATCTACCTACAATTAGGTATATTTTAAATAAATTTATCTTATTCCGTTATAAATTATCAAAACGTTAACTACTTGTATTCGACATTGATTATGATTACTTTTATATTTGTAAAAACGAAATACTAATCATTAAAACTATAATTATGTCATTTACTTTACCAGAATTAGGTTATGCGTATGACGCATTAGAACCTAATATCGATGCAAGAACTATGGAAATTCACCATACAAAACATCATAATGGATATACAACAAAATTAAATAATGCTATTGAAGGAACTAACTTAGAAGGAAAATCTATTGAGGATATTTTGACGAATTTAGATATGGAAAACAAAGCTGTAAGAAATAATGGAGGAGGATTTTATAACCACTCTTTATTTTGGTCAGTTATGAATCCAGAAGGAAAAGGATATTTATCTGGAGAACTAAAAGATGCAATTATTGCACAATATGGTTCTGTTGATGATTTTAAAGAGAAATTTTCTAATGCTGCTGCAACACAATTTGGTTCTGGTTGGGCTTGGTTATGTGTGCACAAAGGAGGAAAAGTTGAAATTTGCTCTTCTGCAAATCAAGACAACCCATTAATGCCAGGAATTGGTTGTGGTGGAACACCGATTTTAGGATTGGACGTTTGGGAGCATGCTTATTATTTAAATTATCAAAATAAAAGACCAGAATACATTAATGCATTTTTTAATGTAATTAACTGGAACGAAGTTGAAAAACGCTACGCTGAAGCGAAATAAATTTCAGCATTTTATATATACACAAAAGCATCCAATTTCTTGGATGCTTTTTTCTTTTCCTTTTCTTTTCTACTCTTTCTTTTTCAGCAATACTTTTAATTAAAAACTTCTATCTTTCCAAATACGCTCGTAGGCAGAACCTTTTTCTACTTCTTTTAGTTGTTCTATTACCAAACCAAATGCCTTATTAAATTCTTCTCCTTTAATTACATTATAGATTCCTATTTCTGGTTTTCCTTGCGGATATTTTCCTGACTTTGCATACGATTTTGTTTTGGTTGTAAAATCCATTTCAAAATATTGCCCAGGAGTTCTATGTGTTACATTTGGTGAGAATGCTACAATTTTAACAACAGGGTCTAAACCGTTTGTTTTATGATTAAAGTTTAAATCTACAGTTACTGCTACTAAACCATCAAGATCTAATTCTTTCATATGATCATTTTGCAGATTGCGCATTAAAGTCCAGAGACTTCTGCCTGCAACTCCAAAACTTCTATCGAACCTCTGTTCATACTCTAATCCGGCAATTAATGAGTGCGATCCAATATCAAAATTTGTTGATGCGGTGATTCTAAATTGCTCCGCTTGGTTATAACCTAAACTTGCTTGAACTGCTCCAACGTTACCAAACAAACTATAAACACTGTAAGGAGCCTGACCATTTAATAGGCCTCCTCCTTGTTGGATATTAGTAAGATTATCAATCTGATTTGCAATCTGGCCATTAGATACCATATCATAATAAGAAGAAGTGTAATTCGCTAAAACTGGATTATACGAACTTGGAGTAAAGACCACATTCGTGTCTAAATCGAGCAACTTCCTAAATCCAGCGACCCCTGTTTTCTCATCTTGCCCGTAACCGTAAAGGGAACGCCTCTGAGTTTCAAATTTACCAACATGACCATATTGAAAGACATTATCACGGTGGCGATCGTCCCATGTTCGATTTGAATTTAATGTATAGTCTACTTGAATTGTGTAAAATGCATTCTTTATTAAGGACTCACTATCCGCTCCCATCCCACCAAATTGCTGAGTAAATCGGGCATACGTGGAGAAATCTCGATTATTATAAGTAGAATTATTACTGTAATTCATTAATGAATTCGAAAAACTTGAATTTCTTCCAAAACGTTGATTGAACCTTCCGCCAATCACCAAATTGGTTCTATTACTTGTTTTGATGTTTATATTGCCCGTAGCGCGTATATTATTCCGAGCAACATTCAGGCGGCTATTTAATGTCTCAAAATCACCATCAGTCAATAATTCAGCGGCACGTATAGTCCCCAAGCCTGCAGCGGTTGGAACTAGGGGGTTTAATTCTAGTTCACTTAGAACATCATCTTTTACTTTGTAAACAGGAGTTCTTGATGCATATGGTCGACTGTCTCCATTGTGTTGAAATTCAGCAGAAAACAAATACCCGACTAAAGGAGCATTTTTCTCTTTATTAAATAATAAGGGGCCCCCAATTGTTAAACCCCCAAGATTATAATTGTAAGGATCAAATAAAGACGAGCTTACATATTCTGTAGTTCCAAAAAATCTTGGCGACGGACCTCTTGTTGTTGTAGAAATGACACCACCAGTTACATCACCATAATTTGCAGGAACACCTCCCGTTATAACCTCTGTTTGAGCGATGGCTTCCCTCGGGAGATTGATATCTCCCCTAACTTTTACACCATCAATAAAAACAACGTTTGCATCACTTCGGCCTCCCCTAAAATAACTAGCGCCAGAGCCTTCATCTTGCACAACACCTGATGTGAGAGATAGAACTCCACTAACACCACGTGACGCCAGGTTCCTGATAGCTGCCGCACCCATCGTAAAGGAGGTCTTTCCCTTTTCAATAAGTGGAGCTTCATAATCAGCAACAACATCTACTTCTCCCAAGACTACATCAGAGGAAGCTAGAGAAAAATCAATTACAATTGGGCGACCCCCAACAATTTCTACACCGTTAAAAGTCACTTTATTGTATCCAAATGCCTCACATGTTACAGAGTATGTCCCTGGAGTAATTGGATTTATATTGTACCGCCCATCGAAATCTGTGAGCCCCTTGGCAATTTCATAACCGCCAGAAAGAACTTTGATTACTGCCTGATATTGTTCACTACCAGACTTTTTATCTTTTACAACTCCCCTCAGAGATCCTGGTCTTGATTGGGCGGAAGCATTAAAGACAAATGCTATAGCTATGAGAAAAGCTCCAAATCGAATTCGCATATGTTGAGCGTTTAGTTATGATTTAGGTAAATCGAAGACACGAAAATAACCAATAATTACTATCAATCATCTTTTAAGTATTATTTCATTAATATTGAACCATCAAATATGAAAAAATATCTGTTCATTATTATCCTAGGAATGATCTGCATTTCTTGTACAGGCGTAAGGAATAACCACCCTGTTCCCATCATGCAAGTAAATGAAAATCTGTACCTTAATACCCCAAGCTCATACCCGCTGCAATTTGTTGGAGGTTCCATTTTTATCCCTGAATGGGGATACCGGGGCATCGCAATATATCGGCGAACAAATTTTGGTGATGCCAATGACTTTGGAGTTTATGATTTGTGTTGCCCAAATCACGTACAAGAAAATTGTGGAACACTGGTATTAAAAGACAATTTATATGCCCAATGCCCTTGTGATGATCAAGAGTTCTTATTATTTGATGGCCAGGCTCTAAACGGGGTTTCAGCTTGGGGGCTGCTAGACTATAAGGTCGGATACGATGGAGTGAGTCTAACTATTTCCAATTAGAATTGGAATTTAAGCAATCCCCATTTGCTTTAAATGACTTACATGGGAACGATATGCACTGGCAAATGTCTTGAACTCATGGTAGGTAATATTGAATTCTTCACATGTGTCTTTAACTATTTTGGAGATATCGGGATAGTGAACATGAGAAATCCTAGGGAATAAATGGTGCTCTACTTGATAATTTAAACCTCCTAAAAACCAAGTCAAAAACTTATTTCCCATAGCGAAATTTGCAGTGGTCTTCACTTGGTGAATAGCCCATTCATCTTCAGTCTCAAGAGTTTCATTTTTTGATGTACTTACAAAAGCTGTTTTGTCAACTACATGGGCTAATTGAAATACAATTGAAAGAACAAAGCCCGCAACTGCTGACATGATGAAAAAACCTATCAGCCAATGAAAAAATCCAAGAGTATACATTGGTAATCCAATAAATAAACCTAAATGCAAGGCCTTCCATGCCCAAAACGAAATATGTTGAAATCGGGTAAGGGGCTTAAGTGGAACCTGACCAATCTTCTTGGAAAAATATTTTTTATAGTCCGTGTATAAAACCCAATAGATATATAGCAAAGCGTATAAAGCACTAAAATATAAATATTGAAACTTATGGATCCTTAGTCTTTTTTGTCCAGGAGCCATTCGTAATAATGCACCAGACTCAATGTCATCATCAACACCTTCAATATTAGTAAATGTGTGATGAACAGTATTATGTTTTGTCTTCCACATCAAGACGCTTGCACCCAAGAAGTTTACAGTATGGGCTGCCATTTCATTGAGCCAATTATGCTTTGAAAAACTTCCATGAGCGCCATCATGCATGGTATTAAACCCTATTCCACTGATAAGAATCCCCATCAAAATCCAAAGACCCCAAGCACTTGAGAACGAGGGTTGAAAAATCATCAAGGTTAAATAGGCAGAGATAATTCCCACTAAAAGAATTGCAGTTTTTATGTATAAACCAATATTACCTTTTTTTGATATTCCTTCAGCATGAAAATATGCATTAACTCTTTGAGTTAATTCCTGATAAAAAGGCTGACCCATTTTTGGTGCAAATCGAGGAGCTTTGAAATTTGTTACGGACATGAATGCAAGATAAGGCGATAAGCGAATGCTTTCACAAAACAAATAATTTATTCAGAAGTCTTTCCTTTTAATAAAAACTAAAATAATGCCTTTGCGATTCTCTCGGTAGATGCTCCCTTTCCCATTGTATAATAATGTAAAACGGGGACTTTATTTTCCATTAACTCTTTGGATTGAGATATACACCATTCAATCCCAACTTCTCTGACATGATCTGGATTTTTTGCAGATTCAATAGCTTGAATTAAGCTATCAGGTAAATTGAGATAAAAATTTCTTGGAATTGCAATCAATTGCTTTTTTGAAACAATTGGCTTTAACCCTGGAATAATAGGAACATTAATCCCTGCTTTTCTGCACTTGGCAACAAAGTCAAAATAACGTTTATTATCAAAAAACATCTGCGTAACAACATATTCAGCACCAGCTTCAACCTTAGATTTTAACCTCTTAATATCAGTATTTAAACTTGGTGATTCAAAATGTTTTTCTGGATACCCGGCAACTCCTATACAAAAGTCTGAAGGATTAGTATTTTCAACTTCGTCATGTAAATAATGACCATTGTTAAGAGCTGAAACTTGACTCAGCAGATCGATAGCATATTTATGACCATTATTTTCTGGAATAAATTGATTATCGGCCTTCTGAGCGTCCCCTCTAAGGACTAAAACATTATCAATACCTAAATAGTGAAGATCAATTAATGCATACTCTGTTTCTTCTCTCGTGAAACCACCGCAAATAACATGCGGTACTGTATCCACCTTAAACTTATTTTGAATAGCTGCGCAAATACCAACTGTCCCCGGTCTTTTTCTCGTGTGAATTTTTTCTAATAAACCTGAGTCATGCTTTTTAAAAATAAACTCCTCTCTATGGCTTGTTACATCTATAAACTTTGGTTTGAATTCCATCAAGCGATCAATAGAATTAAATAAACCTTCAATACTTGTTCCTTTCAAAGGAGGTAATATTTCAAAGCTAAATAAGGTGTCACCTTTTGATTTTTTTATGTGATCAATAACTTTCATATCTGTTTTTCGATTAAGTGTATTTTTTAAGTTTATTCTATTAACCCAATAAAGGACTCAGCCAACGTGATGCTTCATCCAGGGCTATAGCTCTTCTTGAAGAATAATCCATCAGTTGGTCCTTGTCAATTTTCGATAAGCCAAAATATCTCGAGTCAGGGTGCCCAAAATAATATCCACATACTGCTGCAGTAGGAAACATGGCTTTATGTTCAGTAAGTGTGACTTTTATGTTTTTTTCAACATTTAATAATTTGAAAAGGAGATCCTTTTCAAGGTGATCTGGACATGATGGATATCCTGGAGCTGGTCTTATTCCTTGATAAGCTTCTGCAATTAACTCTTCGTTACTTAATTTTTCATTTTCAGCATATCCCCAAAATTTAGTCCTTACTAAAAAATGTAAATGTTCAGCAAATGCCTCAGCTAATCGATCTGCAAGAGACTTTAACATTATGGAGCTGTAATCATCTTGAACTGATTCAAATTCTTTTATTTTTTCATCGATACCATGACCGGTTGAAACAGCAAAAAGTCCGATTGTATCGCCTGAAGGATCAATAAAGTCAGAAAGCGCCATATAAGGAAGGCCACTCTTCTTTTTAGTTTGCTGTCGAAGAGTTAAAAATTTATGAGCATTTTTATCTTTGTCCAGCACTTCAATATCGTCTCCTAACTGCCTAGCTTCAAAAAACCCGTAAACAGCATCTGCTTTTAACCAATTTTCTTGAATAATAAGATCTAACATTTTTTGTGCATCATTCCAAAGATTATTGGCTTGTTCTCCAACAACTTCATCTTTAAGAATTCGCGGATATCTACCATGTAAGTCCCAAGCCATAAAAAAAGGAGTCCAGTCGATAGAACTGCGTAAATTCTCCAAAGGAAAATCATTTAAAGTAAAAACCCCAAAAGCTTTTGGCGGAAGAGGTTTTTTCGAAAAATCTAATTTAAATCGATCTTTTCGAGCTTCTTCTAGAGGTTGAAAGCTTTTTTTACTGGTTCGGCTTGCATATTGAGTTGCAAGTTTTAAATAATCTGAACGAATCTCCTCTGAGAAATTTACACTATCCGTTCCTAATAGTTTTTGAACAACAGGGACAGATCTTGAAGCGTCATTAACATGAATTACTGGGGTATCAATAACAGGTTGTATTTTCACAGCTGTATGAGCTCTTGATGTTGTTGCGCCTCCAATTAACAAGGGTTTTGAAATCCCTTGACGTTTCATTTCTGAAGCGAGAAATACCATTTCATCTAGTGATGGTGTAATTAACCCACTCAATCCAATTATATCAACATTATGCTCAATGCTCAAATCTAAAATCTTCTGAGGAGGAACCATTACACCCAGGTCGACAACATCATAATTATTACATTGTAATACTACAGATACTATATTTTTCCCAATATCATGTACATCACCTTTTACTGTTGCCATCAATATTTTCCCATTTTTTCTTGAGACTTCATCTTCAGAGTCAAAAAAAGGCTCCAGATATGCAACCGCTTTTTTCATTACTCGAGCTGATTTAACCACCTGCGGCAAGAACATTTTACCCGATCCAAAGAGATCTCCCACAACATTCATTCCGCTCATTAAAGGTCCTTCAATAACACTTAATGGAGCGCCAAGTTCTAATCTTGCCTCTTCTGCATCTAATTCTATATGTGCATCAACACCATTAACTAAACTATACTCAATACGATCAGTAATTGGCATTTTTCGCCAGGATTCATCTTTTTCTCTTTTGCTTGATCCTCCGCTAAAGGAGTCTGCTAATATCAATAATCTTTCTGTAGCATCTTCTCGACGGTCAAATAATACATCCTCAATATGATTTCGAAGATTCGTATCAATTTTATCATAAACGATTAACTGACTAGGGTTAACTATTCCCATATCCATGCCGTTTTTTATAGCATGGTAGAGGAAACAAGAATGCATTGCTTCTCTAACTTGATCATTCCCTCTAAAAGAAAAGCTAACATTTGAAACTCCTCCGCTAACTTTGGCTTGAGGTAAATTCTTCTTTATCCATTTGGTGGCCTCAAAAAAATCAATGGCATTTTTTCTATGCTCATCCATACCTGTAGCTACTGGGAAAATATTTGGATCAAAAATTATTTCTTCTGGAGGAAAATTAGCATTATTGACTAACAATTTGTAGGCCCGTTCACAAATTTGAATACGTCTTACATAATTATCAGCTTGCCCTTCTTCATCAAATGCCATTACTATAACCGCAGCTCCAAATTGTCGTATAAGTTTGGCTTGCTCTAAAAACTCTTTTTCCCCAGATTTTAAACTTATTGAGTTTACTATTGACTTCCCTTGAACACATTTTAAACCCGCAATAATTATCTCCCATTTAGACGAATCAATCATTATTGGCACTCTTGAAATATCAGGCTCAGAAGCAATGAAATTTAGGAATGTACTCATTGCGAAAGAGCCATCCAACATTCCTTCATCCATATTAACATCAATAATCTGAGCGCCACCTTCTACTTGGTCTCTGGCAATATCTAAAGCTTCTTCATAGAGTCCTTCTCTTATCAGCCGAAGGAATTTTTGTGACCCCGTGACATTAGTTCTTTCACCAATATTTACAAAATTAGTTTCAGGTCCTATTTTTAAAGGTTCAAGTCCAGAAAGATTCATTCTTTAATTTTTCTCGGCAATCGCCCATTTGAAAGCTTAGCAAATGCCTTAATATGATCTGGAGTTGTACCACAGCATCCACCTATAATATTTATGATTCCTAAGTCTATGTATTCTTCAATATCTCTGGCCATATCCTCAGGGGTTTGCTCATATTCACCAAATGCATTCGGTAAACCAGCATTAGGATAAGCACTAATAAGAAATGGAGCCTTGGCTGACAGAGTTTGTAAATATGGTCGCAATTCTTTGGCTCCAAGAGCACAATTTAATCCAATACTTAATAATGGCATATGACTCAAGGAGATTAAAAATGCTTCAGTTGTTTGGCCACTTAAAGTTCGTCCCGATGCATCTGTAATTGTTCCACTTACCATTATTGGAACTTCTTTTCCAACATTAGAAAAAGCATTTTGAACTGCAATTAAAGCAGCCTTGGCATTAAGCGTATCAAAAATGGTTTCAATAATTAATATATCAACTCCACCCAGAATTAATGCTTCAACCTGTTCTTGGTAGGCCCCAGCAAGTTCATCAAAAGAAATGCTCCGATATTCTGGTCTATTCACATCTGGACTTAAACTTAAGGTCCTATTTGTCGGACCAACTGCTCCTGCTACAAATCTTGGTTTCTCTTTGGAAGAGAATTTATCCGCAACTTTTCTTGCAAGTCTTGCCCCTGATAAATTTATTTCTTTTACATATTCTTCCAACGAATAATCAGCCATTGAAATTGATTGACTACTAAAAGTATTAGTCTCAATTATGTCTGCTCCAGCCATTAAATACTTTGCGTGTATCTCTTCAATAATATCTGGTCGTGTGATATTTAAGATGTCATTATTACCTTTTAAAGGAGAGTCCCATTCAGTAAAATTTGAACCACGAAAGTCTTTCTCTTCAAGTTTATAATCTTGAATCAAAGATCCCATGGCTCCATCTAAAATCAATATCCTTTCTTTGGCAATGGTATTTATCTGTGACATCTGTTTCTATTAAGCTCATCTTAAAAGTTGAAAAGACTTAAGCGTAACGAAATTTTTCATCACACTCATCTTTCCACAGGATTAACTGTGGTAGGATTTAGCACCATCTAAATTTGGTTGCCAAGACTTCATCGGGCCTTTCCCTCTGTCTTTCTTGATAAGCTGCGCAAATATAACTCTGTTAAATAATATTTCAATATATATATTTTAAAAAAGACTTGCCAAAAGAATTAGGGATTTTATATTTGGTGACGCTAAAGTGGAAGGGTCAATGCGATTACAACCACAATAAAAATGCTAAGTATAGAAAGGAGCCAAGATTAGCTTTATTTTATATTTCAAGCTTAAATTCAATTTAAAAGAAAATACTATGAGCTATTTATTTACATCTGAATCAGTTTCAGAGGGGCACCCAGATAAAGTTGCGGACCAAATATCTGATGCTCTTGTGGATCATTTTGTAGCATTTGATCCGAAATCTAAAGTTGCTTGTGAAACCTTAGTTACGACTGGCCAGGTTGTTTTGGCGGGAGAGGTCAAATCCAAAACGTATATAGATGCGCAAGAAATAGCTAGAGAAGTGATTCGTAAAATTGGATATACTAAGAGCGAATATATGTTTGAAGCCAACTCATGTGGTGTGTTAAGCGCAATTCACGAACAATCTGCAGATATAAATCAAGGGGTTGATAAAGCATTGGAAGAAGAACAAGGAGCTGGTGATCAAGGGATCATGTTTGGTTATGCAACTGACGAAACCGAAAATTATATGCCTCTTGCTCTAGAAATTAGTCATCTTCTACTTAAAGAATTGGCCCAAATAAGACATGAAGGAAAAATCATGAATTATTTACGTCCCGATTCAAAAAGTCAAGTTACAATTAGATACAATGATGAGCACATGCCTGAAGCTATCGATACAATTGTTATATCCACACAGCATGATGAATTTGGAGGAGAAACAGAGATGCAAAAAAAGATTGCCTCGGATATTCAAGAACTCTTAATTCCTAGAGTGAAAAATAACCTTCCAAAGAAAATTCAAGATTTATTTAATCAGCGTGTTCAATACTTAATTAATCCGACAGGTAAATTTGTCATTGGAGGACCTCATGGTGATACTGGTTTAACAGGTCGCAAAATTATTGTTGACACTTATGGAGGTAAAGGAGGCCATGGAGGTGGGGCCTTTTCGGGAAAAGACCCATCAAAAGTAGATCGGTCAGCAGCATATGCCGCAAGATATGTTGCAAAAAATATCGTTGCTGCTGGAGTTGCTAAACAAGTTTTAGTTCAATTAGCTTACGCGATTGGTGTAGCTGAACCAGTAGGCTTTTATCTCAACACATATGGGACTGCTTCCGTTTCAGGAAATGATGGAAGCACACTAAATGATGGAGAAATCTCCGCTAAACTCAAACCCCTATTTGATTTACGGCCCTTTTCGATTGAATCAAAATTTGGACTAAGGGAGCCAATTTATTCTGAAACGGCAGCATATGGCCATATGGGAAGGAAAAATGAGATTGTCACTAAAACGTTCAAACGACCGAGTGAAAATGGTATGGAAGAATTAACGAAAACCGTAGAATTATTTACTTGGGAAAAGTTAGATTCTGTAGATGAAATAAAGTCTGTTTTTAATCTTTAAATAAGAGTAACAGTAAAAAAAAGGGAGTAACTAAAACTCCCCTTTTTTTAATTTATTAAATTGCTATCCTCTAATATCGATATGTTTCTGGCTTAAATGGTCCTTTAACTTTGACTCCAATATAATCTGCTTGCTCTTCAGAAAGAACATCCAGCTCTGCTCCCACAGATTGAAGGTGCAGTTCAGCTACTTTTTCATCTAAATGCTTAGGCAAAGTAAATACTTCATTAGAATACTTTCCAGGATTCATATATAATTCCATTTGAGCTAATACTTGATTCGTAAAAGAATTTGACATCACAAAACTTGGGTGCCCTGTAGCGCATCCGAGATTAACTAATCTACCTTCAGCCAAAACTATAATCTCTTTGTCCCCTATTGTGTACATGTCAA
>ERZ651776.5231-NODE-5231-length-11372-cov-5.264453_pt1 | contig 11372 bp, 8 predicted proteins | sample MGYA00514761_ERZ651776 | MGnify/ENA metagenome assembly ERZ651776 | reverse complement strand
TTCCAATCACCCCTCTGACACTCCCGATTACAATACACTGCCAGCCTACACCGTGTGCATTTCTGCAGCTTGGTGGGAAGGGTCTCCTCTCCGCGATCACAGTACCAACAGCAACGGGACTGGGTTCCAGATGTGAGAGAAAGACTGGAGATGTTTGGGGTGGCATTGTTGCTCATTGCAGGGGTAGGACAGGGAGGTGACAGAAAATATCGGCGGCACAATTATTGCTCTGATGAGAAGATGTATTGAGGGTTAAATGGAGTGATTGCGAGCGTTGAGAAAGGCCACGAACACAGAAATGCGGTTTAATGGGTGTTTGTGCAGCTGTGTAGGGAGGGAGTTGGGCAGCAGCAGATTCGTTTTTCGCTCGCTCCTACAACAACTCTGGGGCTTATTCTCATCAGCAAGAACTAAATCGGACCTAAAATAAACTTGCCCAAGAGAATAAAACACCATATATCATAGCCCAGTGGGTGGGAAGTTTTTGTTTGCCCCTCTCCTCCCCCCCCTTTCCTTTCTCAACAACCATTGTTCCATAACCCCAACAACCATGCCCCCTCCTCCGCAAGAGTCCTCCCCTTCCACCCCCGATCCCGATGCGCCCGCCCCCTATCTCGATTTCGCCAACAACATTACTAGCTCCCTAAACAACGCCCTCAACACCACCTTCCTGGAATCTCTCCGCGAGACTTTAGCAGAGGCCCAACGGGTGTCCGAGCAGGATGCCCACAAAATCCAGCAGCTCATGGTCGACCAGGCTGATGCCAACACCTACCTCCAGAAGAAGCTCGACGACAACTACCAGGCCATCCAGCGCCTGGAGGACCGCATCACCTCCTCCCAGGAGGAGCGTCGCGAGGCCGAGATCTCCATGATCAACGAGATGAACAGCCTCAAGGAGAAGCATACTGTTGAGCTCGAGAGGATGAAAATCGAGATTTCGGAGAAGGAAAGAGACTATGCCATCCTCCTCGAATTTGTCGACGGTCGGGAGGAAAAGAAGGACAAGATGAGCAAGCTCCAGGCCCAGCTCGAGGAGCAGAGGGCGAGCCACCAGGAGGTCCAAGCGAATCTCTTGGCTAAGCAGGAGAGGGAGCGCGCAGCCCTCCGCAATTCCTGCCGGGAGAAAATGACCACTACGGAGAACAACATGATGCTCATCGCTTCCGAATCTCTCCACCTGCAAACACGTCGTATCATGATGGAGGCAGAGAAGATGAAGAATGAGGTCGTATATCAGGAAAGGGAGATGAGGAAGCTGGAGAAGAGCACGTTTCAGAGAGCCGAAGAGGCGAGGTTGCTAGAAATTGAGAGGAAGGAGGGGGCGAAGAATGAGGAGGATTCGGCTAAAAAGGCGTACATGTATGCCAAGATTATTTCCAAGCTCAAGGGGAAGATCAAAGAGAAGGAGGAGGAGATTGACATGGCGAGAAAGGATAAGGAGGCGAACGCCCACAATCCGCAGCACCTCCCCGTAAAGGAAAAGCTTGATCTCCGAGTTCGCGAGATAATTGACGAGATCAAGGCTATACGGAATGCCGAGGAAGAGATTCGACTCAGGGAGAAGGATGCCCAAGTACGCACCGAGCTCATACAAAAGTGTCAGGGCAAGATGGTCAGATGGATGGTAAGAGGTATGAGGAAGATATTCCCGAACTACAACGAAGGGAAGAGCGACGAAGAAGATGGCGACAGGAGCGGAGAAGAAGGGTTGCGTGATGATTTTGGCGAGGACCTCATTTCGGATGATGACTCTTTTACAGGCGGTGCTTCACTTACCTCGCGTAATCTCGAGCAGGAGATTATCGATCAGACGCTCGACAAGGAGCTCCAGGCGTATTTAGGTCTTGCCGGGGACGAGGAAGAGGAGACAAATGACGAGCCCTGGAAAGAGGGTGATGGGAATCAGTTGGACAATGCTCCGAACTATTCTTATGGCCGCCCTGCGCAAAACGACGGCAGTGTCAAAGGACTGGATATCAACGTTCGTACCAAGCAGCTCCGACGTCTCCTTGCGATGATGCATAACTTCCAGCTGCAAGAGGATGGGGGAGGGGGGTTGGAAGAAGGGCTTGGAGAGAAGGAGCACGTTCGTGGTCTTACGTTGCCGGCAATCGACAATAAGGATGGGGTGACGAATTCCATTCCCTCGCGTTTCTTTCAAATTGGAAAGAAGAATACTCACCCAGACAATAACCGCAATAGCACCCAAGTTGTTGCCAAGAGACATATGTCGACGCAGACCACAGGACTTGGCTCCTCCAAGGGCAAGGGAAATTCATCAGCGGGCGTCTTTCTGACTGGCTTTTCCTCCGCTTCTTCGAATGCCAGCAATAGCGCGCGGAATAAACTTCATCAGGGAATCAATAGCCCGGCTTACTCCCACGAAAATATCATTACAGTAGCTCGCGACGGTGCAAACCTCGTCCGAACGTTTAAGAGTCGCGTTGGTGGCGGTCGCGCAGTCCGGGAATCACACTTACCTCTATCCAGGCCACCGAAGAAACCGCCCACTCCAGAAGTCAGAGGCTGGAAGGAGAGCGAGAATCAAGAGAGCAGGGAGAGGTTCAATAAGGGGAGAATGGGTACTGGGAAAGGGTCCAAGAAGGCATTCTTCAGGGGCAACCCGCAGGTTTATGAGAAGAGGATGGAGGAGCTCGCGAGGGGGCTCCTAGACGCTGCGAACATCACACTATGAAAGACCCCTCATCTGTGGATAATTTTGCTGTTGATTTATAAAATGTAATAATGCGACTGTGGCATCTTTGCAAAAGCTACTTTTTGTTTCGTTTTCGTTTTCGTTTTCGGGCTGGCCTATCATATCAATACAAAACAACTTAGTCTTCATAGCCGTCTAAATATTCGTCGAGGTCATCGCTGTCACTTTCGTTTCCATTCCCGTAAGACTCCAGATTATTACTGCCGCCGAAGCCGTGTTTCTCGTACAGATTACCAATGACCTGTTTACCCCCCCCGGCGTTCATTCCCCCACCCATTGCATTCCAGTCAGCATTCCTCAATTTGCTTTCTATAGCTTCAATCTCCCTCTGCTCTTCCTCCTCCTCTTCCCTGTCTGTCTTTCGCACCGACCCCTTTGCGTTCTCCTCGCCGCTAGGATCCAAGACACCACAGTACTCAAGCAAATCCTTTACGTCGTTGAGCGTGAAGTCCTTGGGCAGTTCATCAGTGCAATGCACCAAATTGTGCAGTAGTTCTCCTCCCTTGTGGATCATGAGGATAGGTAGCGCGACGGGGTCCAAGTTGCTATTAGCTTTAAAAGCGTGCAGCCTCAGAAATTTTGCGTACGGCATTCTCCTCGCAAGTTCCTCAAAAATCTTATTTAGCTCCTTGCAGGCAGGCACGTAAGGCTCATACATGTGCACGACAACGTGCACGCGAGCATCGGTACTATCGACCTCTTCAGCGAACTCGAAAGGGTCCACCTCGCGGATTTCCCCGAAGGTTGGGAAGTGGGTGCCGTATCGCAGCTGGGAGAGGCGGGACTGGCGGTATTTGTCCATGAAGTCTGTATCTTCGTCACGCTTGTATTCATCGTCAGAGTCACTGTCATCACGACGCTTACGACGCCTCTCGATTTCTAGCATGGTCGCGGCGCTTATACTCTTTTCACCCGGATTTAGCGTTGCTCCAGATGAAATGCGCTCAAGAAGCATCTGCTTCATTTGCTGCTCTATCTCATAGTCCAACTCCATCTGCTTCTTTGCATTCTTGTAGTCCTCCTTCACACCCTTAACACCAGTATTCTTACTGGGTCCGCCCTGTTGCGAGGACCTCAAATTTGCCAGCGCCTGTATTTGCAGCGGCTTCGGAACCTCGTCCTTCTCCATCTTCTGGACACGCTGAATATCCGTCAGACCCTCATTGGAATCCTCACTACAGTCACTGTCATCATTGTATCGGTCATAAGTCTCCGCATCCATCGCCGTCTGCCCACCGAGGTCATCGCTATCTTTATCCCACCACGAATATTTACCCGGGATGTTCTTCTTCAGAATTTTGTCTTCTAAGTCAGTCATCTCCGCTTGTTGTCGTTGTCGATTTGAGTTTTGGAACTGAATTTGTCTTGTTGAAAATGGTGGGAAGTGAACTTGGACACAGAGACGAATCTAGAGAGTAGAAGTAGAGCAGCAGTAGACAGTTAATTTTATTTCACTTTAAAAGAAACTTTCCTTTTTATTGGAGCGTTTTCATGACCCCTTCTTCGTCCCCCCATGATGAAAAAGAGGTTTTGAAGCCCCCAAAGACCTTAAAAAATGTCCGACCAATCCGCCCCCGAAGAAACCAAGAAGCGTCTCCTCCCCCTCGAGCTCATCGACAAATGCATCGGTTCTGAGATTTGGTAGGTGTTTTTTTTCCCCTTCCGTCCCCTGGTGTTTGCCGTGCGCGCGCTCGCCCTTGGGGTGACAAGTAGAGTGTCAACACCTCCACAGCCTCTGGGTGCGGATCTTGCTTGTCTCGGCTGGCGGTGATGGGGGGTCGGGGTGTGGGTCGGTTCTTTTTGTGGGAGGGGGAGGGGAAAGGGAGAGACCACACGCACAGCACAAATCACTCACACATTCACAATACACACTCACAATGCATACGCACGATGCATACGCACGATGCATACGCACTCCCTTAATCACTGAACTCCACTCCACTCTGTCGACCACAATTTCCGTACGTTCCGTTCCGTTCCTTTTCTTTTCTTTTTCTTTTCTTTTCCTTTCTTTCCCTTTTCTTTTCCTTTCCTTTTCCTTTTCCTTTTCCTTTTCCCCCCTCCAGGATATTGATGAAGGGAACGAAGGAGCTGACTGGTACCCTCCGCGGTTTCGACGACTACGTAAACATGGTCCTCGACGACGTTGTGGAGTACAATGCCGAGGGGGAGGTGGTGGGGAAGCTGGACGAGGTGCTGCTCAACGGGAACAACGTGGCGGTTTTGGTGCCGGGGGGGGGGAAGGATAAGGCGGAGGTCAGGGAGGAACGAGAGGGGGGGATATAGAAGGTGAGAAAAGGGAGAGGAGGAGGAGAAAGCAACTTTGACGGTCATAGCTGCAGGCGTGCGGGCGTTTGCACGTCTTGTTTGCACTGCACGTCTTGTTTGCACTGCACGTCTTGTTTGCACTGCACGTCTTGTTTGCACTGCACGTCTTGTCATTTATCGGTTTATCCGCTCATCAAGTCACGGCGTCATATCTGCCATGGAGAAAGTTTTGTTCCCTCCCCACGGGGCTACGAGGAACCGTAAAACCAACTCCGCCATTTGGCGCCAACATCAACCAGCCGCGGAATTATAGGAATCGGACCGTAAGAGTTCTCAATGGACATTACGCGTCTGAGTCGAACCCGTGTTACAACTCATTTCAACATCATTTCACATCATTTAACACATCCCCAACACACACCCCAAAACACGTGAAAAAGTTACCAAAGTTACCACAGCGAGAGATACGATACGTAGGAACAAACCGTACGACGCTAATAGCTAATTATAAATGAAGACGAAGAAACCAGAAAAATTTGGAAATTTGGACCGAATTTGAATTAGTTTTACCTAAGCTTAGAATTAGTTTTACCTAAGCCACTTGATTTTCTTCAATCTTCTTGAACGATCCATCCGGGCCCCGGGCCTGCCGTAGATTTTGTTATGGTTTCCCCCCATCGAGAAAAACAGGCCAATTTTAGCTCCACCATATTCCTATTTACCTTCAGCCCCTCACACGAGTAAGGTGAACCGCCGACAAAGAAAGAAAACGCACCTATAGTTCACAATTGGCGTGAAAATTGTACACAATTTTTGGTATCCCCCCCCTCGCAAGTTCCGCTCCCTGTAGCTGTAGGCATTCAACAACACGCAATGGGGTGGTTTGAAAGCGCTGATCTATCGGATATGCTCGAGACGATCCGTAAGGCAATCGCCTCATCTCCCTTCACACCCCACAATTTCATCGATGCCATCACAGGGGTAAAGAAATTCGAGAAGAAGGAGGGATACGGGAGTAAAAGTGGCGGAAATTACGTGGAGTCTACCGTGAATAGTGTCGTCGGCGATATTCTGAAGGGACAGGGCGGTCCAGGTGGGGGTGGGGGAGGGTCAAGGGGCGTCGGACCACAGACTCTGTGGGAAGAGGTTGAGGCTTTTGTGTCGGCGATTAGCTGGACGACTGATCTGTGGATCCCAGGTTTGTTAGCCTTCCACTTTACTCTCATTCTATTAACATTATTCTTGCGGCGGAATTACACTTCCCAGCGAAACATCCTCTTCCTTGTGTTTCCACTGATCCTCCTCTCCCAACCGCTGAATGATGCCCTGGGTAGAAATTACAACGATTTTTCCAGCCAGAATTACTTCGACTCGAGGGGAGTGTTTGCGGGCGTTTTCTGGGCCGGTCCGCTCCTTGTGACGGGCTTTCTTGCGACGATAAATTTGGTAAGGATGGCAGGTAAGGAAACGATCTGTGATTGTGTTGGATTGGAGGTAGCAGCACTGATGTGTGACACACAACATAAGCTAACTAACGCAATCGACATGTCTCGGTAGGTTCATTGTTGGTCGAGGTGAAGAAGAAGGAATTTGCACATTCGAAGAAAGGTCGTGAAAACAGTGCCAAGAGCAAAAAGGGCGGAAAGAATAGATCAGGAACGAGAAAGGGATCGAAGGAGGATTGACCCCATGTTCCACTGATGACATAACAATAACTAACAATGTAGTATAGTTTACAAAACAACATACAGGTGTTTCACAGCTTACAATAATTTACCAACAGCCCCTCAGTCCACCCAATTGCTGGGCGCAGCCAATGATTTGACAAGTGGCTCTACCTCATACCCATTCGGCACCTTCAAAAACCGTTTGCTCTCCGGGTTGAATTCGGGGGTCTCGATGAACTGGAGAAATAGGTTACTGTGCGAATAAATAAAGCAGGGTGGGAGTTAGAGAGTCATTCTCAGGCACAGTACTCAAGCCCTCCTCTCACTTTTCCCACCATCAATTGAATTGAATTGCTTTGCCTGAATTTGCTTTGCTTACTATAATAATAAAAATCTCACTCACCTCAACCGTTGCCGCAGTCCCTTCAATGTGCTTTCAGCCCTCCCTCGGTTCAGTAGGTCTGCCTCCCTGTCGATGAGATCGACAATGTCCCTGCATAGAGCGCAGTCAAACTCGTTTACTGTCCACTTCACGTTGAGCAGAACATCTAACCTCTCCTCGACGGAAAGTAGTGGCGTCATTAAGCCATCGTACAGCTCCTTCAGCTCCAATGCTCGTGTTGTAAAAGGCGTATTGACGTCTAGAGCAACCCCATTGCTCCCCTCCCACCGCTTCGGCTGCGCCATGCTCGACATCATTTTACTGACCCGTTTGGCCTTGCCCTTAACAAGTGCCTTCTGCTTCAGGTTATCGATAGTTTGTAACAGCTTGGTTTCCTTCGCGAGCAAATCCGCCACCAACCCCTTGCGTTCAGCAGGAGAGATGTCTGCGAGGCGGATTTTCTGGTGTTCATCGAGTCGCCACGTCTCAAGCTCATTGTAAAGGATCTCAAAGTCCTTGACACTCTTGGGATTCATGCGCCTCTCTATCTCAGTTTTTTGCCGCTCCCGCCCTTTTTTCTCCGCATCCTCAGCCTCAGTTCTCCTCTGTACCTCCTTCTGATATATTTCTTCCCTCCTCTTCCAGGCCTCTCCCCTTGCCAGGTAACCTCTCCAAACACACTGAATCTTTAATCCATGAATGCGCTTTTTCTCAAGAAGTTGAGCTGATGTGTAGTAGGGGAGCGGCTCCACAAACTTGTCGTTCGAGCAGTCGAGGTGAATATCGCGCCGCTTCATCTGAGTCCCATACTCGCGGCGATTCTGGGTGGAACGAGAGACCATGCTGTATGTTTGTGTCTCGCGGTTGCGAATATTTTCAACACTCTTATGATTTTTCTTCTCGAGGTTCGTCTGGGTGTGAGCGTGGTGGTAGGTCAAGGCTGTCTTTGTATGGCGGTAACCACCAAGGTAGGATTTCTTGTGCTCTTGCGGAAGCTTTTCAATTTCCACGTCAAACTTTTGTTTGCTCCCATCTTCCAGGACAGTCTGAACAGTAATGATGTTTGGCATCACATAACTAGGGTTAGCGTAGGGAGGATAGTCCTCCTGGGGTTCGGCCATTATGAAGGGTTACTCGGGAGGAGGAGGGAGTTGGAGAATGGGGGTGGGTAGGGGATGGGAGGTACGGGGAAAGTTGGGACCGGAGGAGTTAGTGTTGGGGATGATCTCAGGATCAGGGAGTTTGGGAGGGTCCGAGGATTATTCGGTTCAAGACGTCCCTATAGTTGCAGTAGTGCGCAGAAGAAGAAAAAAATGGGTAAAAAAGGGAGCTTATCAGTTGCAGAGGAATAACAGCTCCATGTTGAGTTCGGGCACACAAATTCGCCCGACATTCGGACGACATGCTTCTGTAAATATGAATTTATGATAAGCCACTTTCGATAATAATGGATTCGCCACGGCGCTCTCCACGCATCGCGAAAAGAAAATCCGACCTGCCCAAGGAACGTCTTCCACAGGCAGCCTCAGGAAGAAATGGTTCACAAACAGAAGAAGCTTCATCAGGAAAAGAGAGTGATGAAGAAGTTGAGGATGAAAGCCCTCTGTTCGTAAAACCAAGAACATGGACTATAGGTGGTAGAAAATTACCCGTATACCTCACTCAAACCAAACCCAAATGGCTTGACACTTTCTTGACCTTCACCTGCACTGCTCTGTTCATCTACTGCAACATTGTGTTGGGGATCTCGGACCTTAGATTTCTAAGGCAGCTATGGATCGCAATGGCGGCCTGTCCGGTAGTTATTGTGACTATCAAGTACATAGGACCAACGGTCGGGCGAATTTGTAGCCTCGAAAACCATTGGAAAAAGGGGAAGAACAGGAGAAAATTTGTGGACCAGTTCTGGCAACTGGTAATTCATGCCGTGATGGGTGTATGGGAGCTTTACGTCGTGCGAAAGGAGAACTACTGGGATCCATCGACAATGTGGATTTCAAGTCGCACGGAGGCCCCGTTTTCTGTCCGGTGCATCTACGTGTCACAGCTAGGCATCTGGTTTTGCACAGCCTTTTCACATAGGTTTCTGGAAGCAAGGCACAAAGATTACTTCGTGATGTACGCGCACCATGCCGTCACCATATTTCTTGTGACTTTTTCCTGGAGCGCAAATTACTATGCCATCGGACTGTTAGTACTGTTAATTCATGACCTTACAGATGTTCCCCTAGACATGCTCAAGGCAACAAATTATTTAGGGCTGGATGAAAAGAGTGGATTTTACATTGTGGAGATGAGTTTTGTTGCGACCGCAGCCAGCTGGGGCTACGGACGGCTTTGGTTATTCCCGCGGAATGTTATTGGATCAATATTCCTTCCATACTGCGATTGGAATGATCCAACATTTGATTGTGGAAGAAATCCAAATGTCACCTTCTCCTGCACGATTGGGCTATGTATGCTCTTATGCATGCACACTTACTGGTTCACTCTATTAATTCGAATCGCAATCGTTCTCATTCGTCGAGATGATAGCCATAAAGCTGCAGCGGAAATGTACGAGGGAGAGAGCGATGATGACGAGGTAGGCAGTGGTGAAAGGGGGAAGAAGAAAAAAAATTGAAGGAAAGAAAAATTTGAGGAATGCCGGGATTTTTGTTTGGAAAGCCTTCATATTTTTTATTCCTATACACATTATCCCCAGCTCCCTTCTTTCTTTCTTAAAAAAGAGATGAACTCCGGTCAAATGCAGAGCTTTGCGAGGAAACTCGACGAACCTCACTACGGAAGAGCCAAAAAGACCCTAATTCTTCGCTCTTTTTAAATTCTTCTGGTGTTGGTGTAGATATTTTGATTAAAGACGATTTAGAAGGCGTTCGTGGGAGAGACTGTAATTTGGCTAGTTTGATGGTTTTTTATGGATAAAATTCACTATCGATGGCGTACTTTGACCATTATTTGAAATTATTGCCATGACCAGCAAAACAAGGCCAAAACCCAAAACAAGAGCTCGGATTCGTCGAAGAGGAAAATGAAGTTTTATCCGAGCACTGATCACTGCAATTAGTTTAAAGATGACGGTAGAATCGAAAGAAGGAGAGGCCGACCAGGTTCGCATGAGCCAGCATAAAGACTCTTGGAAGCCTCTAAGGAAAATACAGAGCACCCCAGCTGATAGTTATCGTATTGGAAAGGTGGGGTTCCCTTGGGGTGAAGAGGAGAAGGCTGAGTGGCTTGCGCAGACAAAGAGACACAGGAGCTACATCGAGGAAGTTGTTGACAAGCTTGAGGGAGTTGATAATAGCATCTTCGAAACCCGGCAATATGGTGCTCTTGAATCTGATCCATCCAAATTCCCGCTCATGGCGGTAATATCGAAGAACTGGGACGTCGCAAGGCCTGCCGTCCTTGTTACCGGGGGCGTTCACGGATATGAGACCAGCGGAGTCCAGGGGGCTGTGCTGTTTGCGACTGAATTTGCAGCAGGCAAATATTCAGAGCTTTTCAATATCGTAGTACTCCCGTGCGTTTCACCTTGGGGATATGAGCGGATCGAGCGATGGAATTCGCATTGCCTTGACCCAAACAGGTCATTCGGTCCGGACCCTTCGACACACACTGAAGAATCGGCGGCAGTAAAGAAGCTCTTGGTTTCCCTTGGTGTTGTCGATTGGGTTTGTCACATCGACTGCCATGAGACGACTGACACGGACGAAACAGAGTTCATGCCCGCAAGAGCTGCACTCTCCGGGGCAGTCTACAAGCGATGCGAGATTCCTGACGGATTCTATTTGGTGGGAAATAGCGACAAACCAGCGCTCGAATGGCACAATGCAGTTATTGATTCGGTGCGAAAGGTTACTCACATTTGTCCCGGAGATAGAAACAAGACGATTATTGAGGAACCCCTAGTTTCAGATGGAGTAGTCTTGGTTCCAGCAGATAAGCTGGGTTTGTGTGCTTCGGTTACAGACGCAACTTATGCAACGACAACCGAGGTGTATCCTGATTCTCCCAAAGTCACAGATGAACAGTGCAATCGAGCACAGGTCGCAGCTATAACAGGAGCTCTAGATCATATTTGCGAAGTTCGCGGAATGCAGGGTAACTAAACTGAATATACATAAACGACAAAAAGCGAACAAAACAAAAGAATTTGACCAGATTTTACTGATGACCACATTAACTTTTGTCCAGAGAAGGGAAGGAAATTCTGGAGTAATCGGTTCCGTTGCTTTTGCTACTTGTGCGCTTACTGTTGGAGGCGATGGGACGAGGTCGTAAAGAGGCCGTGGAGAGGAGAAATCGAGAGGAAGGAACAATGATCGCCGTGTGA
>ERZ651776.5228-NODE-5228-length-11375-cov-4.846344_pt1 | contig 11375 bp, 11 predicted proteins | sample MGYA00514761_ERZ651776 | MGnify/ENA metagenome assembly ERZ651776 | reverse complement strand
TGTTTGGGGTGGCATTTTTGCTCATTGTAGGGGGGGGGGAGTTCCGACAGAAAAGATCAGATGATGACACAATTATTGCTCTTGTTAGAAGAGATTTTGAGGATTAAATGGCGTGATTGCGAGCGTTGAGAAAGGATAAGAACACAGAAATGCGGTTTAAAAGGGTGTTTGTGCAGCTGCTGTGTAGGGAGGGAGTAATTTACCATCGACCATCAACGACTCCGCAAACAAATTAAAAAGCCAAATGTGCTTTGTTGAAGTACCCTAAAGCTCTCACTTTCGCTCTCGATGACATTTTAGCTCTCACAATCGCTCTTGATGACATTTTAGGCGGAAAGAGTACACCTGGGTATGCATTTAGTTCTCTTAGTTCTCTTAGTCGTGCAAACGGCACTCTTGGTGACTGCATATTATGCAAATAGAATACCAAAACCAGGCAATCAGGCATCAGGCATACTACTACAACGTCTTTCCTTGTCCCCTGGGAACGCCACGAACGTTCCTAGTAGTAAGCGATTGAATCTGACCTTCCCAGTTCTTTGGCCCAAGCGGTCCTCGTTGGCGAAATCGTTGAATATTCTTCCATCGTTCCCCTCTCTTCCATCGTTCCCCTCTCTTCCATCGTTCCTCTCTCTTCCATCTTTCCCCTCTCGTCAAAAATCTCAGTGGGTTGATATCTGTCGGAAGACGGCAATAAACCCGGGGTCTGTCACTCCGGTATCTTTGCAGGGTCTTAATCTGCTTGTTGTTGCTCCTCTTGAAGTTAACAATGCCGCGAAGGAATTGTACATAATTGAAAATCAGTGCCCACACCTTTCGTCGGACCTTTCCCTCGGAGTTCTGAGTGTGGACAAAAATGCCGGAGACTGCATAACCTGTCCGTTACATAAAACTATGTTTTCCTTGGAGACTGGATGTGTTGTTGGTCCATGGTGCCCTTATCCTCCTGTCGTTGGCTCTGTGGCTGGTTTGATTCGTAAGGAGAAAAACGAGTACAAGCCCCTCTTTCCCTCTTTGTTCCTTGGTGAGGGAAAGGACTTGAAAGATCAAGAGAGAATGTTAAGAAAATTTGAGGTCCGCACAACTTGGAAAACTATCCAGGTCAGAATTTTGAGTGAGGTTGATGTTGATGCATGAAACCATGATAAGATTTATGGGGAAACAACAATTTAACAATCAAGCGATTTTTTTCAGTTCCGTCATCAATCAATTGTTGCTTCATCCTATTAATAAACCCCTCTCCCCTCCCTCCTCCCTCCCTTCTCCCTAACCGAATTCCAACACCACATTTAAAAACACCAAAATGAAACGAAAACAGAAACAACATCACCACCTACACCCACCACTCTCTCTTCCTCCGCTCTTAGATAGACAAGAGATTGTCGACAAAGTCAGGTGTACTGGCCTTCCCTATGTTGAGGGAGGAGTATTTGATCCGTGACTTGCACCCGTTGATAACCTCTTCTCTACTCGCCGCGGTCTCCTCTTTCCCGCCTCCCTCATCTCCGTGGCCCATGAGCTCGACCGCGTCGACTGTTGACTTTGCTGCCAGTACCTCGAGAATTTTCTTCATGTGAAACCCAGAAGATTTTACAAAGGCACCGCGTTTTACGAATCTATCGTAAAGTACAATGCAGGTGGTCATTGCCTGGAACATGAGCTGCTCTTGCTTGGCGTTGTTGGTCTTAATGTCATGGTTGAAGCCGTCGAATTTTACATTGTCCCTGATTTTGCACCATCCGCCCTTTGCTGAGATCCAGCAACACATATTTGCTGCCTTCACCAGCACCTCCTCGCTCCCTCCCTCTCTGCCCCCCGCCCCAAGCTCCTTCTTCAGATGCTCCGCCACCGAGGCCGTCGCAGGGATCGAGTTCGCTATCCACATGGAGACCTGGCCTGCCTTGGTCTCTGAGATTGGGAGGTCCCCGTCAACCTTGGTGGCGCTCCGCCTGTAGAAGCTGAACTCATTTTGTAATGCTGGGGTCCTCATTTTCAGTTCGTCGAGAATGTACACCTGCTGGAGGATGTGCAGTAACTTGTACGACAGGATGGGCTGCTCTTCCATGGCATGCGGACTGGAAAGAGCGTTTATGATGTTCAAGACTGCATCTTTGACCTCAGTCTCTACAAGGTCATAGAAGGCTTCGATGATCTTCACATTCTGCACGATGGACTCGTAAGCCTTTTTCTGGAGATCGGCATCTTTAGGTTTCGCAAGTGACTCGCGTATGTCACTGGCCTTCTCTTGGTAGTTTCCCAATTGTTTTATGACACTCTCCATCTTAAGAAGAAGATCCTTGGCATGGAGGAGAAGAGCATGGTTGGGCTGCTCTGTGGATGCCTTCTGTAGTAACGGTGCGATGGTGTAAATTGCGGGGTCCTTCTGGGGTTGCTGGAGAAGATTGCCCATTGTGGCGTCGACCAATAGATTGCACTATGTTCCCTCCTTGCTGCAAGAAGAGCTGCAATCAAAATTCCAACACAACTGAGCCTCTTAATTCTGAAGCCTACGAAACCAGGAGTGGTGTACCTACGATAAGGTGGCAGGTAGAAGTGTAGATGCGCACAAATGGGTTCGAAAAAGGGTACTAGATAATCTGATCAATCTTGATTGTGGCAGGCTTGGGCTCCTCCTTCTTTCGGACTTCGTCTCTCGGACCTCTTCTCGGACCTCCGACGATTCTGATCCGAAGCCCCCTTCACCCCCCTCCTGTCTGTAATGATCCGGACCTTAAATATTGCGTCTCGCCGGTCAGCGACTGGCCTGTATTCGCGCCTCGTCGCACAGACACAACCTCTTTCTCTCCTTTCTCCTAGTAATGGCTGCCAAAAAAATCACAACCCGTCTGTCCCCTTTCCTGCTCTTAAAAGTGCCCATCATTTTTCATCATCTACCTCGTCACAGTCGTCGTCGGGCACTTCGGCGAACTTTGACCACGATGAATTTACCAAGGCATTCTTGCATCAGGTTCGAGACGTGCCCTTTGCAACTGATCCTACTAAGTCCTCCCGTGCTTTGCGCTCATTAGTGAAGTCGAAGGAGCTAATGTTTACTGACATGAGCGATAATCCTGCCAAGTTCTTCATGGCCCACCGCCTGCTCTCCACAGTAGGACTTGGCGGATTTGGTATTCGTTTCACTGTGCAGTTCAACTTGTTTGCAGGTTCCATAGTTGGCCTTGCAGGGAAGGAACAGCAAAAGATGCTCGCCGACATTCAAGAAAAGGGTCAGCTTGGGTGCTTCCTGTTGACGGAGATGCAAGCGGGCGTTCTTTCCGGGTTGATTGTCGAGACCACTTGTACCTGGGACGATGAGATGAAAGAATTCATTTTGCACACCCCCAGTGATAAGGCTGCCAAGAACTGGATCAGCCAGGGATATACCGCGGAGCTGGGCGTCGTTATTGCCGATCTGGTCATTAAGGGTAAGAGCTACGGTCCGCACCCTTTTTTCTTGCCCTTGAGGGACGGCGAGGAGGGAGAGCTGTTAGAGGGAATTCGGATTGATGATATGGGCACTAAAACCATTGCCAACGACCTGGACAACGCACGTGTTTGGTTTGACAATGTAAAGCTTCCCAAATCTGCCCTTTTGAATAAATTCGCCGACATAGATGAGAATGGTGATTATGTGCAGACGACGGACGAAAAGATGCGAATCGAAGTCATAGGACAACGACTTCTCACCGGGCGGATGGCAATAGCTGAGGCTGCTCTCCTTTCCTGCCGCGTCCTGCACATGCGAACTGAGGCGTACGCGAGGCAAAAAATCTGTAACGGTCTTTCTGGGGAGACAACTCTTTACGACATGCCCCAGCTTAAGAGTGTCTTCGACGAGAGCTACAGGGAGCTGGATCGAATGATTGGATTCACTGCGGCTGTAGAGAAAAGGCTCAACAACTGCCTCGAGAATGGCACCATCCCTGACGCTGATCTTGTCGATGCCATTAGCGTCTGTAAGATCAGGGCGATTGCCGTGAGCATTGAACGTGCGCACAAGCTCAGATTGGAAGTTGGCAGTTACGCTTTGATGCACAAAACTGGTTTCGAGCTAATGGATATGCTCCTTTGCTGCAAGTTTGCCGAAGGCGACAGTCGAATTCTCCAGATGAAGTTGATGCGCGACCGTCTCAAGCAGGTAAAAAAAGACGGCGTCGGGGGCACCATCGCTCAGATCTTTGGCGACAATCGGGAGGAGGCGCTAGCAGCCCTCAGTTTGGCCCGAAAGCTGCAGGTGAGTAGCAAGCAATTTTCCAAATTCCAATCCAATCCAGTCCAATCCAATCCTATCCAATCCAATCCAATCCAATCCACCCCGTCCATCACTAACAACAATATGTGCGTCGCAGCCGGCTGGGAGAGATTTGGTTAAAATGGATGCCCTCATGACCGAGCACTGGGAAGACATCTACGGCCTAGCTGAACTCATTGAAGAACGGCACATAAATAATTGTGCTGGTGAGGAGTTCATTGAGCCAATCATAGAACGGTTGGAAGCCGCTGCTGTAGAATTCGACCTCGACTGGAAAGACGTTTTGCGCGACTCGGTGATAGAAGATTCGGCCAAAGTGGCATGATCGATTTTTGTTGTTTGTGATAATAAATAACCCTTGCGGAAAATTTTACTTCTAAAGGGCCTTCGTTTTCGTTATTTTTTATTTATATTTTCTTGGTGTAAATTTACATGTCTCTCCCAAATTTATCATCGGAACAACAAGGCGGGAAAACTCCTGTGAAAAACGACGCAAGTGCGATATATTATGAAGTTCACAAACACAACACAACAACCAACCTCACAACCAACCTCACAACCAACCTCACAACCAACAACCAACAACCAACACCAACAACAACAACAACTTCACCTTAATACAAAGCGGTCTTCTCCTCGTTGTGCTCCTCGATTGTCATACCGTCCTTAGTAAGAGTAATAGATGCATGAACGAGAATAACCTTGCAGTCGATTGTAATTTCGTCCTTGGCCTCGTCATACGTGATGCCGTTGAGTGTTACATGATTGTCGTCCATGCCCTTCTTAACACAGTTATTGGGGTCGCCGATGTTATCCATGGTGATGGTAGAGCCGTCGGCGCCAAGGGTGTACTTCTCTCCGTCGCATTCGAGGCTCACAGCGCCCGTCATCTTCATGTCCACTGTCGTGTCGTCGATGATCTTAACGGTAGCAGAGGCGGTAAGTCCAGCAATAGTATCAGTGCCGCTGTAGCTGCCCTCGAGGGCTTCCAAATTACCGAGGAGAGAATCTGCGAGTGTGGGATAACTAGCCGAAGAAGTGATACCGCAAGGTCCGTTGGTCTGGTCTACGTCTTTGCTGATACGAATGAAGCCACTCTCTCCCCAGCCCTCAGCCCAGCTGTTCTTCACCTTCCAGAAAGCCTGTCCGCCATCTTCCCCATACCCAACTGCCAAAACTCCATGATCAAGCTGAGTGCCACTAACGTGAGTCATGATACCACTTTTATAAAGTTGCCAATGAAAATCTGCGTCGACTGCGACAGAGATGGGTTGCTGTGAAACGGCGGCTGCAAGAGCGCTCTCGCTGTTCGCGACATCTGTGAAGGTTATTCCTGTGGTACCGGCTACGGGTGTGCAAGAGTTTTCGCAAGAAGGCGCGCTTCCCCCCCCAGAGGTATACGGGTAATCTGCTTCGCTGCATAGTCCGGCGGTCTTGATATATCCAAACGCATTGTCCATTAATCCCCCATTGCATCCCATGTCACCACTCTCAGTGTCACAACTAACCAATTGCTGTTCGGAGAACGATACCTGTTGCTGGTTCTTTAAGTAGTAAGCTCCCTCCATTCCCCCAGTCGTAGAGAACGCCCAGCAGCTCCCACAAGATCCCTGGTCCTTGACAGCAGTAACCATGTCGGTGGTGGCCCAATCGACGGCATCGTCGGCACGGATGCCCTCGAAGGCATTGACGAAACGTGAGGATTCCTTGCGAGGGACGGGGTCGCTGAGATAAGTCGCGGCAAATTCATCGAAAGAAAGGTGAGAAAACTTGTTATGTCCGAGTTCGTAGCCGTGGTTGCCACTGTTGTGAGTCTCAATAAGGTCGCTGTTCTCCTTGAAAGCACGCAAGGCAGCAGAGTAATCTTCATCAGTTGAAAAGTCAAGGCTGTGAGTGGCGCAGTGATTCGCAAATTTAGACTCGTAGTGAGCGTGATTGTGAAGCAAGGAGTTAGCGCCTGTGGCGCTACTGGCAATGGCCATGATGGTAGAGAACTTCATGTTACTCTGCAGATGAGGGAAAATGAAGAGCCAGTGTGTGCGTGTGAGTGATTGAAAATCAAGACAACTGAGAGAATTTTTAATTCCACCTTACGACCAGGGAGCGTAAAATATGTTGTAAAAAAAAACAGCAAATCAGAACTGCCCATGTCAGAAGTTGAGTTTGGGGGGGTGTAGGTCCTTTAAAGACACAGTTTTTGGTAGAGCGGGTCTAAAAACCCTTTGGGGGGTGAGTGTGGGCAACTTACATGTAAGATAGTCTTAAAAAGGGGCACAAGGTGTGTTTTGGCCAATGATATTGTCAGACGAGAATTTGTCAGAACTTCATTTTTGAAGGGACTCAAATCTGAAGCTGCGCATTTTTTTAATTGCTCATAGGCCGTTTAATGTTAGTGTAATCCTGTTCCGACAATTTTAAAAAATCTGTTATTTCTTGGTTGCTTCGTGTACCACCTAGCCGTATCCTCCATACCCTGGTATGTTGAAGTGGATTTACACTCGTATTCTGGAGTGATGGCGACGTTCGTTTGTGATTTATGCGATCTTTAAAGACCAGACTAAGTGAATCAAGAATTCACGTGGAAATTCGTCTTGCCATTTATATAACATATATACTGAAGCATTTTCTCGCAGTCCCCCTAGTTTTCAACACAACATCGTTACAATTGTGTGGCACTCGCAACATCATCATGCACACTTAATGATGACTGTTGTCTCTCTGCCGTCGGCACGTAGGAAATGCTTCCTCCTCCTCCCTTCAACTCAATTTTTTCCGGTCCAAATGAAAGCAAGCTTTCTCCGTCATGTTCATTGCCATCAGTTTCTCTGCCAAAATCATCGAAGGAGCGCATCTTCTGCTTCACAAGATACTTCTCCACGTAGGACTTGTCGAATGACCTCAACGCACTTTTGAATTTACTATTGCCGACTGCCTCCTTCACAGCCTTAACGTGGCCCGCGTGGGTGTCCTTGACCGAGTCTCCGCACTGAATGTTCATCCTGTTCAACACCTTGGATGTCGTCCCACCAAGAATAAATATGCTCAACAAAATGATCTGGCTAGTGCAGTCGATCACGGCGTCGCGCAGAGGCTGAGGAAAGTGAAGCGCGATGCTGAATGCAATCGCACCACGGAGACCAGCGTGCCACATAACCACTTGCTCGTTGAAGGTGATCTTGTCAGCAGTGTTCGATCTGTTCAGCAACCAACTGAGGGGGAAAACATTCAAAGCCCGCCCAACTAAGACGAGAGGGATCATAATAAGTAGCAGCTGGTACTCCGCGACGCGACTATTCAAAACAACATAATTTTTGGTTTAGCAGAAGGGGAGAAAAGGGTGTTAGTTTTAGTATTAGTATTTAGAGATTGACAGGAGCAATCAACCTCTCGATCAGCATCATCGCATCGATCTCGGCATCGCATCGATCTCGGCATCGATTTCAATTTCGATCCCTCGATCGATCTCTCGATCGATCGATCGATCTCGGCATCGATTTTGTTTACTCACCTGTAGAAGGCAATGGAGATGCCAGCCATGTAGAAGATCGCCATTTCGCAGAAGTTGGCCATCATGGCAAGCAGTTTATCAATGTATTCCCTCTGCTCCATGAGCAAATTCTTCTTGCAGTAATGGTTCATAATAATACCGGCACTGATGGAGCTGATAATACCGCTCAATCCAAAGGCCTCGGAAATGGCGTAGGCCACGTAACTCCATAGGAGAATCGCAGTAGCCTGCATGTTCACTCCGATGCGGATAGGAATCTGTCGTAGCTGGAAGCTGCAAAGCATTCCCGTGAGCACGCCAAGTATAGAAGACACTATAACCAGTTCCAAGAAGTAGATGATCTGTCCGCCGATGTGTACCGCTTCCCCCGCCTCGATGAAATGCTCGAACGTCTTGTACAAAGCCAGACTGACGGCGTCGTTGATCACGCTCTCCCCCATGATTGTAATGCTGAGGGAGGGCTCGACTTGGAGCGCCCCGAAGGTGCACAACGTCGCCACGGGGTCGATGGCGCTGATCAACGATGCGAATGCCATTGCCTCCCATATCCCGAACTTCAAGTTCTCCCCCAGCACCCCGGTCTCCGATATCCCAAACAGCGACAGCCCGACGAACAGCGTCGTTATCCCAGTCCCGACGAAGGCGTACACGAGGATCTTGAAGAGCCGCTTGAAGAAGTGGCTAAGGGGGAGGGAGTAGCCGGACTGAAAGATTATGATGGGGAGGAGGATGAGGGCGAAGAGGTGCTCGTCAAACTCCAGCTGGGCCTCCCACTCCCGGTTGATCCCCGCCATTATGAAGCCGGTTAGGATGCCGATCAGCATCACCGCGCCGGAACCCGGGATCGCGTGGACGTGGTACCGGTGCAGGATGGTCTCCGCGAGCTGGGAGAGGAGGAGACCGAGGAGGATGAAGAGGAGGAGCTGGGCGGAAGAGTGGGGATCCATCGCCAGCATGTCCGGAGCTTCATTTTCGCCCAAGACACGCTTCTTGTACGTGATGTATATCATCTTGGAGGAGGAGGAGGAGGAGGAGGAGGAGGAAGAGGAAGAGGAAGAGGAGGAGGAGGCGGAGGAGGAGTTGGTTGGAGCTAGTGGTGGTGGTGGGATGAGTCGTGGTTGTTGGTTGCGGTTGTGGGTGTGGTGGGACAATTATTTTTCGTGGAGTATACACTTGCAGAGTATTGCTCTCTTCCTTCACTAAAAATTCCGCACGCGGCCACCCAGAAAGATCAAGTTCAGTTCACTGTAAGTTTAGTAGTTGCAGTATTAGTATTACAGCTTAATTTTATTCAGGACCGGCTGACGGCGAGACAAAACGATCCAAACGATCCGACACACAAACTGAAAATTCCAAGCTCAGAAGGTTTCACGTTTCACAGTCCAGAACACTGGGCAGTGAGCAGTGATCAAGTTTAAATCATAACTAACCCCTCCATCCCCCCAGATGCCCCTTCCGTGTCTCGTCTTCATTACCAGCAACAGCTTCTAGGCCATACCTCCTTAACAGTCGATGGTGTTTTCCTTTTGCGGAGTAACAGATCTGGTTGAGCCTCTGCAATGCCATGCCTCGTTTTCATGGGACCCAACATGCTACATGCTGGGACGGACTTTGCACTGCCTACTGTGACGGTGTTCCCGGCGGTTGCGGTTGAAACGAGAGGCTTGGGGTTTGGTACCGTCCCCTTACGGACGAGAGAAGTTCCCAAGTATACAAAATAAAATAAATGAATACTCTAAAATATATATCAGTTATAGCCATCGTTTATTGTTCACATGCGGTATCATTTGCACAAGTTGGTACTAATGGTATACTAAATGAAACACCGACTGAGGCACAATCTCATATGGGTGACGAAAAACTAGAGGTAGTCAAGGCATTCAAAGCGAAACTAGCAACCGTATCTTCACTAAATATAAATCCTACGATAAAGACCTCACCACCAATAAATCGAGATTATAACTATCGCATTAGTATAGTAACCTATAAAATTGACTATGCGGAGCCTACCATCAAACCTTTCGCAATGAAGCCTGATTCTAAAAAAAATTATCATAAGGGGTATACTAAATTTGGGTTTGGGAACTTCATGTCTCCCTTAGCTGATCTGTCTTATCACAATACGACGGAAAAAGTAGAATATGGAATACTTGCCAACTATCTATCTCTAGATAACTCTGACGAGAATGCTTACCAAAAGATGTCAGACGTAGATGTGAACGCACATGCCAATATTAAGCTTATTGACAATTTAGAATTACTAACAGGTATTTATACTTCCATAGACAAAAGATTTTTCTTTCATATACCAGCCAATGAATCTAGACTATATGGAGAAGAAGCTGCTGTCAGAAATCTCAATACTTACGGAGCTAACGTGGGCATCCAAAACAGTTATGACTATGCACTACAATATAAACTAGTTGTAGATGCCAACTACATGTCTATCACTAACGATAACACCAACGAGTTCAATACTAATGTAAAAGGAGTGATATCATATGCTAGCAAGTCACTCGGTTTGTCTCTAGAAACAGAAGTGGATTATTCAAAAGTATCGGAGTCTGTAGATAGTTCGTTCTTGACGTTAGCGGCAACACCATCTCTGTTTTGGTCAAACGATAAATTCAACATCAGCGCAGGAGCGAGTACGATCTTAGCAAATGATGAGACTTATATTTTTCCTGTAGCAGAATTATTAGTAGATGTTAATTCAGAACTATTAGGTTTAAATCGCAAACTATCTAATAACCCCAAAGCTAAATACATGCCTTCTAAAGTAGGATGTAGTGGTTCCGGAAATAAACATTTTTGAATGGGGTCCGGGGGACTCCTGGGACCATTCTAGACCCTCCCAGACACTTTTCGGATCAAAAAAAAACTCGAACATATTTTCGACAAAAGTTGCTCCAAACGACCTCTAACGACCCCCCAGACACATCCCGGATGATCCCAAACAACTTCAAAAAATGTCAAAAAATTGTCAAAATTTTGGGTCCGAGCCGTGGACCTGACCACTAGGCTACGGAAGGTGATTGGATAGCTCCAACCCCTGGTGCTAGCCCTGCGGCGTGCCCTCCGGGGGTTTTTTTTCGGCAAAAAAGGCGTCTAAAAATCAAATAATGTGTATTTATTAGGAAATTAATGTATTTATGAGTTTTTCTATGAAATCCCTGGTTGTTTATCATGATCAAGGTCATGATCAAGGTCATGATCAAGGTCATGATCAAGGTCATGATCAAGATCAAGGTCATGATCAAGGTCATGTACATGATCAAGGGCGGGTCCGGGCCTGGGACCGGGCCCAGCGCCCTTGATCATGTACATGACCTTGATCATGACCTTGATCATGACCTTGATCTTGATCATGACCTTGATCATGACCTTGATCATGACCTTGCCCATGATGAACAAAACCTCTTAGCTAGCCGGGTAGGCGGGATTTTTTTTCCCAATAGTTTGGGCGTCCAAAAAATAAAAAAGGCGTATTCCTAAGAAAATAGGTGTATTTTTGAAGATATTTGCTACTTTGGCCAATGTTGACTTTAATTTGAAGAAATTACCCCCCCCCCCCAACCACCCTGGCTCCCCCCCAAGCCAAGTGTATGCACAACG
>ERZ651776.5225-NODE-5225-length-11377-cov-3.785929_pt1 | contig 11377 bp, 10 predicted proteins | sample MGYA00514761_ERZ651776 | MGnify/ENA metagenome assembly ERZ651776 | reverse complement strand
ATAGAACAAAAAATGATACCAGCATTAATAGTGGAGCCCGGTTTTCCGGGCCAAGCATGAGGTCGAAAAATGGCGAACTCCAATGACGAGCAGTTGATTGTTGGGTTGGATATAGGTACTTCCAAGGTAGTGTCGATTGTTGGGCAAGTAGGCCCCGACGGCTCTTTGGAAATTATAGGTACTGGGCTGCACCCCTCTTCCGGTTTAAAGAAAGGGGTCGTGGTCAATATTGAGTCTACCGTCCACTCTATTCAGCGAGCTATTGAAGAGGCTGAGTTGATGGCGGGATGCCAGATTCACTCTGTGTATGTCGGCATTGCAGGTAGCCATATTCGCAGCATGAACTCGCATGGCATCGTGGCCATACGTGATGGCGAGGTCGAGCGCGCAGATATCGAACGAGTCATCGATGCGGCGCAAGCGGTAGCAATTCCTGCCGATCAAAAGGTTTTGCACATTCTCCCTCAAGAATACCTCATCGATGCACAGGAAGGAGTTAAAGAGCCGCTCGGTATGTCCGGCGTCAGGCTTGAGGCCAAAGTTCATCTCGTTACGTGTGCGATCAACGCCGTTCAGAACATAGAGAAGTGTATCAAGCGCTGCAATTTGGCAGTGGATGAAATTATATTGGAGCAACTTGCCTCTGCGTATTCGGTGCTCACTGAAGACGAGAAAGAGCTTGGTGTGTGTCTCGTCGATATCGGCGGCGGAACAAGCGACATCGCTATCTTTACAGAGGGCTCGATTCGCCATACTGGTGTTATCCCCATTGCAGGCGATCAGGTCACGAACGATATCGCGATGGCTCTGAGGACGCCGACCGACGACGCAGACGAGATTAAAGTTAAATACGCCTGCGCCCTCACGCAATTGGCCAATGGTGCCGACAGTATTAAGGTGCCCAGCGTAGGTGACAGGCCACCCCGAGAACTGTCGCGACAGGCGCTCGCCGAAGTCGTCGAGCCGCGTTATGTCGAACTCTTTACTCTGGTGCAGCAAGAGCTGCAGCGCAGTGGTTTTCAAGACATGCTGGCAGCAGGAATCGTATTAACCGGCGGCACTAGTAAGATGGAAGGGGTGGTGGATTTAGCGGAAGAGATTTTCCACGCGCCTGTTCGTATCGGCGCACCTCATAATGTTGCCGGCCTTGCCGATATAGTTCGAAACCCCATCTACTCAACGGGAGTTGGGCTGCTGTTATACGGGTTGAAGCAGTTCCAAGAACAGGGCGGGATCATAACCAAGGGAGAGCCGCGTATAACCTTGGTCAGCCGGGTTAAGAGTTGGTTTCAAGGCGATAATTAGCGCGCAGGCGCGCAAGAATAACTTAATTTTAGGGGGCACTATGTTCGAACTAGTCGAAAACGTTGCGCAGACAGCCGAGATCAAAGTGATCGGCGTTGGCGGTGGTGGGGGTAATGCGGTACACCATATGATTAGCAATCAGGTCGAGGGTGTAGAGTTTATCTGCGCGAATACCGACTCGCAGGCGCTGAGCAACATCGACGCAAAAACCATTCTACAAATGGGTTCGAGTGTAACTAAAGGCCTCGGTGCAGGAGCGAATCCTGAAATAGGTCGACAGGCGGCATTAGAAGATAGAGATGAAATTGCGGCGATCCTTGCGGGCGCCGACATGGTTTTTATCACGGCAGGTATGGGCGGGGGCACAGGAACTGGTGCGGCACCAATTGTTGCCGAAGTGGCGCGCGAGCTAGGAATCCTAACAGTCGCGGTTGTGACTAAGCCTTTTCCCTTCGAAGGACGCAAGCGTTTATTAGTCGCGCAGCAAGGCATCGAAGCGCTCAGCGAGCATGTAGATTCACTGATCACCATTCCTAACGAGAAGCTTCTCGATGTCTTAGGGAAAGACGCGTCGCTTTTGGATGCGTTCAAGGCGGCCAACGATGTGCTTCTCGGAGCGGTCAAAGGTATCGCCGACCTCATCATGAACCCGGGCATGATTAATGTCGATTTTGCCGACGTGAAAACGGTGATGTCGGAAATGGGTATGGCGATGATGGGTACGGGGCATGCGTCCGGCCCAGATCGTGCGAGAGAGGCAGCTGAAGCGGCGATTCGTAGCCCGCTGCTCGAAGACGTTAATCTCGAAGGGGCTCGCGGCATTCTCGTGAATATCACGGCAGGTGAGAATTTATCCCTCGGAGAATTCTCGGAGGTAGGTGATACGATCGAAGAGTTTGCGTCTGATGATGCAACCGTGGTCATCGGTACCGTGATCGATCCAAGCCTCAAAGATGAAATTCGAGTTACAGTCGTGGCAACGGGTCTAGGCTCAGTTCACGCCCGCCCAACGAAAGTCGTCGACAATACACCCAAATACGATGCTATTCGTCGCCCGATTCCGCGCACGGATCGTGGTACAGGCAACACAGCCACTAAAATCGATCCACTTTTTGAGCCTGACGCAGACCTCAACTACTTGGATGTTCCCGCTTTCCTGCGCAATCAGGCAGATTAACGAGGCCGCACGCAGTTGTGCACCAAGACACCAAGAAAAGTCACTTGGGAAAGCTATAGGTCTTTGCTACACTTCCCGCTTAACCCGCAGACAACCCGATCTTGGGATGCTGCGAGCGAGCGGTGTTAGCTAGTTTCCGCGGCCACAATGACACATCAAAGCCTACAACCCTGGCAGGGCCGACCTATGCTTCGTCAACGCACTCTTAAAAACATCATCCGCGCCACCGGCGTCGGCCTTCACACAGGTGAAAAGGTTTACCTGACGCTGAGGCCCGCCCCAGTGAACACCGGCATAGTCTTTTCACGCGTGGACCTAGACCCCGTCGTGCAAATCAAGGCAAGTGCCACAAATGTTGGTGAGACGACGCTGTCTACCACACTCGTTCAAGATGGGGTAAAGATATCAACGGTCGAGCATCTGATGTCAGCGCTTTCTGGCCTCGGCATCGATAATGCGTTTATCGATGTGAGCGCCCCGGAGGTGCCTATAATGGATGGCAGTGCTGGGCCTTTCGTATTCCTGATTCAATCGGCGGGTATCGAAGAGCAATCAGAGCCTAAGCGGTTTATAAAGATCCTCAAGACGCTGCGACTCGAACAGGGCGACAAGACAGTGAGTCTTGAACCTTTCGACGGTTTTAAAGTCAGCTATACCTTACTCTACGATCACCCTGTCTATAAAAAGTATACCAAGAAAGCGACCATCGATTTCAGCAGCACGTCTTTTGTGAAAGAGGTGAGCCGCGCCCGCACATTCGGCTTTATGCATGAATTCGAAGAGTTGCGTAATCGTAATTTAGCGCTTGGCGCGAGCATGGATAATGCCATCGCAGTAGGAGACTATAAGGTTCTCAATGAAGATGGCCTCCGCTACGAAGACGAATTTGTTAAGCACAAAATCCTCGACTCAATCGGCGATCTCTATCTTCTTGGCAATAGCCTCATCGGCGAGTTTAAGGGGCACAAGTCAGGCCATGCCCTGAATAACGCGTTACTGCGCATGCTCGAAGAAAACGAAGATGCATGGGAGATTGTAAGCTTCGAAGAAGACAACAATGTGCCGATCTCGTATATGAAACCCGTCCTCGCCGCGTAACCCTGTTACAGGAGGACAGGGGTTTGTTTTTGTTCTAAATCTCGCCTTTTTGGCGGTGAGGGTCCTAACGCGTTGAGAGCTTCAACGCTTGCATCCTCTTGCTGCGTCAATTACTCTCGCTATTCTTTTGCATGGGCGGCATAAGGCGTCTCTGATGCCTATTCTCTTTACGCGTAGTTGCTTATAGCCCGTTGCCCTTGTAGCGGAATAATGTATAGCTAATTAAATGAAACTCCTTTTAATCGATCAACGACACGGCCAAAGCCGTAGCCTCGAGCTCAATGGATGGCTGCGCGCGCTCCTGTCGCTTTGCCTGCTCGGCACCCCCGTTGGTCTTGGTTACTTCGGCTATCAGCTCGCCGCCGGTCAAAACGACGATTCTTTAGTCTTTAACCAGCAATCAGCCGAGAACTGGCAGAAAGAGCTGGCGCTTCAGGCGCTTCAATTAGAACAACTCCGCTCTGCCTCAGAGCAAGAACTAGACGCACTCACTCTTAAACTGGCTAAGCTTCAGGCTCGCCTCTCACGCCTCGATGCGCTGGGAGAAAGGGTTGCGGGCTTAGCCAATATTGATAGCTTCGATGCGGTGGTGACGTCTTCGTACCTCGCCGGTGGGCTTGAAATTGGTATCGCAAGCGGCACGCCAGATGAGTTTGCTGGGTCTAATTTGTTGGCGTCGATTAGTGAGCTCGAAGAGCTTATAAACGAGCGGCAGCAGCAGCTTGGTAATATCGAAGGTTTGTTAATCGATCAGCGTGCTATCGAAGACGGCTTTGTCGCCGGGCGCCCGATAGAGAATGCGTGGATCGCATCTCCTTTCGGCAGACGCCCAGACCCTATTACCGGCAAGAGCAGTTTTCACAGCGGTATAGATCTGACCACTGGCAAGGCGGGCGCACAGATTAGTAGCGTCGCAGGTGGCGTTGTAACCTGGGCTGGACCACGGTCTGGTTATGGTCTGATGGTTGAGGTCAACCACGGAAATGGCTTTACGACGCGTTATGCCCATTCGCAAGAATTGTTTGTCGAGGTGGGAGATGTCGTATCCCGTGATGATAAACTCGCCTTAGTAGGTTCCACAGGCCGTTCTACTGGACCCCATGTTCATTTCGAGGTCTATAAAAACGGCCGCGTCGTCGATCCTGCCTCTTATATCCGCCGCACCATCCGCTAACTCCTACGCCCAATTCCGTAGCTGACTCTGTTTGCCCTCAACACAAAGGCCGAGAGAGCGCTTCTACTCGTCCGGAAAGAGATTTCGGTCGAACACTACATTTTTTAGAATTTACTTATAAATCGAAGACACTATGAAACTATTCAGCAAGATTTTCGGCAGCAGCAATTCGCGCAAGCTCAAAAAACTAAAGCGCAGTGTCACTCAGATCAGCGCGTTAGAAGAGGGCTTAAAAGACCTCAGCGACGACCAGTTAAAGGCTAAAACTGTCGAGTTTCAGGAGAGAATCGCCGGAGGCGAAAGCGTTGATGCACTCCTGTCTGAAGCGTTTGCGGTTGCGCGTGAGGCGAGCATCAGGGTGTTAGGCATGCGCCATTTCGACGTTCAGTTGATCGGCGGCATGGTGCTTAACGAGGGCAGTATTTCTGAGATGCGCACGGGCGAGGGCAAGACATTGATGGCCACGCTGCCGGCCTATCTAAATGCGCTCTCCGGCAAAGGCGTTCACATAGTCACCGTGAATGAGTATCTTGCCGAACGCGATGCTAACTGGATGCGTCCGCTTTATGAGTTCCTTGGCTTGACTGTGGGGGTTATTAAGTCTGGGCAGAATCCAGCGGAAAAGAAAGCCGCCTACGAGAGCTCGATTACCTACGGCACTAATAACGAATTTGGGTTTGATTATCTACGCGACAACATGGCATTTAGAGTAGCCGATAAGATGCAACGCGAACTCAATTTTGCGGTGGTCGATGAAGTCGATTCAATTCTAATAGACGAGGCTCGTACGCCGCTTATCATCTCCGGTGCTGCCGAAAACAGTTCGCAACTCTATATCGCGATCAATTCACTTGTGCCAAAGCTTGAGCGCGGCGAAAAGATTGAAAAAACGAAGATGGAGCAGATGGACAAAAGCTATGTGGCCGAGGAGGAGGGCCACTTCAGTGTTGATGAGAAGAGCCGTCAGGTCGAACTCACAGAATCTGGGCACGAGTTCGTCGAAGGTTTACTAATCGAACAGAAGCTTTTGGCCGACGGTGACTCGCTCTATTCAGCAACGAATCTGTCGCTACTGCATCACGTACATTCAGCGTTAAAGGCGCATTACCTTTTCAACCGCGACGTTGAATATATTGTCAAAGAGAAGCGTATTGTCCTGATTGATGAGCATACGGGGCGGACGATGGAAGGCCGCAGACTATCCGAGGGACTTCATCAAGCGTTGGAAGCTAAGGAAGGGGTAGAGATTCAGAGCGAAAGCCAGACGCTTGCATCGACCACGTTCCAAAATTATTTCCGCCTTTACAACAAACTTTCTGGTATGACTGGAACCGCCGACACCGAAGCGTTCGAGTTTAGCCAAATCTATGGGCTAGACGTGGTGGTCATTCCAACTAATAACCCGATGGTGAGGGATGATGCTAACGATCTTATCTTCCTGAGTATGGAAGAGAAACTTGAGGCAATAGTTGCCGATATCACGGAGATCAGCGCTGCGGGAGCGCCGGTACTTGTAGGCACTGCATCAATCGAAACGTCCGAAGCTATCTCGAAATTTCTCACTAAAAGTAAAATCACTCACGAGGTTTTGAACGCGAAGTTTCACGAACGCGAGGCGCAGATTATTGCGCAGGCGGGTCGTCCAGGTATTGTCACTATTGCAACCAACATGGCTGGGCGAGGAACGGACATTGTGCTCGGTGGAAATTGGGAGGTCGAAGTAGAGGATCTTAAAGATCCCACCCCCGAAAAAATTGAGGAAGTGAAGGCAGCATGGCAGGAGAGACACGATCAAGTACTCGCCGCCGGCGGCTTGCATATTATTGGCACGGAGCGTCATGAGTCCCGACGCATCGACAATCAGCTGCGTGGCCGTGCAGGGCGTCAGGGCGATCCGGGATATTCGCGCTTTTACTTGTCGATGGAAGACAATCTGCTCAGGATTTTTGCGACAGACGCGGTTAAAAACTTTATGCAGAAACTGGGCATGGAGCGCGGCGAGGCAATCGAGCATGGCATGGTGACGCGTGCAATAGAAAAGGCGCAGCGGAAAGTAGAAGGACGCAATTTCGACATTCGAAAACAACTTCTAGAGTATGACAACGTCGCAAACGATCAGCGCACAATTGTCTACCGTCAGCGCAATGAATTGATGGCGAGCGATGATATTTCAGACCTTCTCGTCGATATGCGCAAAGAGGTGGTGGAGCAGCTGGTCGATACTTTTATCCCGCCCCAGAGCGTGCCCGAGCAATGGGATATTGAGGGGCTTGAGCAGGCACTGCAGGTCGAATTTGCGAGTGAGCAGCCAGTGCAAGCCTGGCTCGATGCAGACGAGAAACTCTATGAAGAGCAGATTAAAGAGAGGGTGCTCGAGAATCTAAATCAGGCCTACGAGGAGAAAAGTGCGGCTGTCGGGGACAAGATGCGGGCGTTTGAGAAGCAGATTACACTGCAAATTCTTGACGGTCTCTGGAAAGAGCATCTCGCTACGATGGACCACCTAAGACAGGGTATTTTCCTTCGCAGCTACGGCGGTAAGAACCCTAGGCAGGAGTATAAGCGAGAGGCCTTTGCGTTGTTCCAAGACTTGATGACTAACCTACAGCAAGAAGTGACCAAGGTGTTAAGCCATGTTCGTATTCGGCAGGACGACGAGGCCGATGCAATAGAGAAACAGCGTGCGGCGGAGCTTGCAGCACAGAAGCTAAGTCTCCAGCATCAGCAGTCTCCGGCGCTTTCCGAACCCCGCGCTCCCTCGGATGCCGCTCAGCGCGCAACCGTGCCTGTGGGATCGAACCGAGTTGATCCTGCTCCATTCGTGCGCGAGCTTCCGAAAGTGGGTCGCAACGAATTATGCCCGTGTGGTTCTGGTAGAAAATACAAAGCCTGCCACGGAAAAATTGCTTAGTCGGCGATGCCGCTGGAGCTTGATAGATTCAAACAACTAACAGGTAGGATGTAAGATGGAAAACGTGAGCGTCGAAGGCGTTCGTTCGGCGGCGATTGAAAGCGGTATCCGCTATGCGAATCGCCTTGATCTAGTGTTGTTTGAGCTAGCTGAAAAGACAAAAACAGCGGGTGTATTCACGCTTAACGCCTTCTGTGCTGCGCCGGTAACGGTCGCACGTAGGCATATTGCTGCTATGTCACCGCGTTATTTGTTAATTAATACTGGCAACGCGAATGCGGGTACAGGAGTTCAGGGCGAACGCGATGCGATCGCTTGCTGTGAAGCCGTTGCGCTCGAATGCGGTGTTAATGCTGAGCAAGTATTGCCGTTTTCAACCGGTGTTATAGGTGAACTGCTGCCGGTCGACAAAATTGTCAGCGCGCTGCCTGCCGCTCACAAAGCGCTGGCGGTAGATCAAATTGCAGCGGCGGCGCGAGGTATCATGACGACGGATACGCGGCCCAAAATGGTTTCTCGTCAAGTCATGGTCGAAGGGCATCAGGTAACGATCTCCGGTATTGCGAAGGGATCGGGCATGATTAAGCCCAATATGGCGACAATGCTCTCCTATATTTTTACGGATGCGAGGTTAACGCAATCAACACTTGATCGCCTTTTGCGTGAACAGGTTGCGCGCAGTTTTAATCGAATAACAGTCGATGGCGATACCTCTACCAACGACTGTTGCCTGCTCTCTGCGACAGGCTATTCGGCTGCGCCGGTTGAAGCGGAGTCGGGGCAATGCCACGCTGTTTTCGAGGAAGCGTTGGCTGACGTTTTCCGCGAATTGGCTGTTGCATTAATCAAAGATGCGGAAGGCGCGACTAAATTTGTCACGGTTGCAGTTACTGGTGGCCGCGATAGCAGCGAATGTTTGCAAGTTGGCTATGCCGTCGCCGAATCTCCGTTGGTTAAAACCGCCTTATTCGCCTCAGACCCCAATTGGGGGCGCATATTGGCAGCGATCGGACGAGCGGGATTGGATAGCCTTGATATTAATGCTGTCGAGGTATGGTTAGGGAATACTCGCATCGTCGAGAATGGATGCCGAGACGCGCACTATACCGAAGAGGCTGGTCAGGCAGAGATGGACAGAAATGAGATCACTATTTCGATAAGCCTCGCACGGGGTGACTTCTCTGAGAAAATATTCACCGCAGACCTGTCATACGACTATGTCCGCATAAACGCCGATTATCGTAGCTAGTGGCCGTGCCGGAAACGTCATTGCTTGTTGCCGTTGGGGTTATTCAAGACTCGGCTGGCCGCGTGCTAGTCGCGCTGCGTAGCGAGCGGCAGCACCAAGGCGGGCTGTGGGAGTTTCCCGGCGGCAAAGTTGAGAAAGGCGAAACCGTGCGCGAGGCGTTATGTCGCGAGCTTTACGAAGAGCTTGGGATCAAAGTCGAAGCTGCTGTACCGTTTAAGCTGCTCGATTACAGGTATGTCGATCGCCGCGTATTGCTCGATGTCTGGAGGGTAACTCGCTTTACAGGCGAGCCTACCGCGCGCGAATCGCAGCCATTAGAATGGCGCGCGGTGACTGACCTTAACCCAGACGAATTTCCTGCGGCGAATAGGCCGATTATCAGCGCGCTTCGCAGTGAAGAATTGCTCGATGGACAAGAAGGAGAGACGGTGGGACTAGCGAGTGCCAGAGACCTTACTGATACTGAGTAGGGTCTGTAGAGAGCAGAGCCTCATCGAATTCATCGGAATAATCAGGCTCGCCAGCAATCGCATGGCGTTCGTTTGCCCAGTCGCCGAAATCTATCAACCGGCAGCGTTCGCTGCAAAATGGGCGTGATTCGTTTTTCTCTGCCCACTCAACGACTGATTGGCAGGTAGGGCAATTGACTGTCTTCATTCTTCTACTCGTTAGGTTTCGACATCTGCGCCGCTTTGCTCATGACGCAATACTGTTTGTGCTGTGCGAGAACAGCGTCAGCGAGCGATGCAAGATCTGACTCGTTACTGATTATATCATCTGCACGGGCGAGCCTGTCGGGGCGAGCGATCTGAGCCTCGATTATTGCCTCGATAGTTTCGAGGCTGCTTCCATCGCGCTGCAGCGTTCGAGCTAGCTGAGTCTCCTTGCTGACATCGATCACTAGAACTCTGTCGACAGCCTCGGCTTGGTCGGTCTCAAGTAATAAAGGAGAGACCAACAAACAGTAAGGGCCTGTGCAGGCAGCGAGACGGCTCATCATCAGCGCCCTGATTAAGGGATGGAGCAGGGCTTCAAGCCATACTTTCTTCTCTGGATCAGCGAAAACGAGCGCGCGTAGACGAGCACGATCTAAGTTGCCCGCTGAATCTAACAGATCATCACCAAAGTGCTCGGCAATGGCGAGCAGGGCGGGTGAGCCTGCCTCGACGACTTCCCGGGCAAGCAAATCGGTATCGACTAACTCTATCCCTTGTGCAGCAAAAAGTTCTGCTGCTGCGCTTTTGCCGCTGCCGATTCCACCGGTTAGTCCAACAATCATTATGCTCATAGTCTCGTTTTTGGTTCCCGATTTATCCGTTGTTTTCGTGAGCCCTGTACCTTTTTTTAGCCGAAATTGCTTCAATGTACCGGTCTAATGCGGCGCAAAGAGCGTCCCATACAGGGCGAGAGCTTGCGGTCCCCAGATTAGCATGACAAAACCAGCGGCGGCTAAAAAGGGTCCAAACGGCAGAGGCGCACTGCGCTCGCGTCCACCAAAGACGATGAGGATAAGCCCTATTACTGCTCCCGCCAACGATGCTAGCAAGAGAACGGGAAGGATAGCCTGCCAGCCTAACCATGCGCCGAGAGCCGCAAGCAGCTTGAAATCCCCGTAACCTAGACCTTCTTTGCCAGTAACCAATAAAAACGCCCAGAACAGGCTCCAGAGCGTCATATAGCCGGCGGCTGCGCCTATTACCGCATCAAAAAGCGAGACGCCGGGCAATCCAAGGTTAAACGCTGAGACTAATAGGCCAAGCCAGAGGAGCGGAAGCGTCAAATCATCGGGTAATAGATGATGGTCTAAATCGATCAGGCTGAGTGCGAGCAGAAACCATGCGAAAGCGAGGAAAGCGAGTGTGCTCGCTGTAAAGCCGAAGGTCATGGCGACGAGTATAGAAGCAACGGAGGCGGCTATTTCAACGAGAGGATAGCGGGCTGATATTCTGGATTTGCAGTGCCGGCAACGTCCGCGAAGAAACAGGAAACTGACAACGGGTACATTTTCACCCGCGCTAAGTTGCTGCGCGCAAGAAGGGCAGTGCGAACGCGGAACGGCGAGGTTGAAGGCTTCAGTAGGCAACTCGCTACTCTGCCAGGCGCGCTCAAGCATAATTGGCAGACGGTAGACGATAACGTTGATAAAGCTGCCGACAAGAAGTCCGAGAAGCGCAACGAAGCCGAGAAAAAGAGTAGGGTTGCTGACTAGGGCTGAGGCGAGTGTCATGGTCTGTCGAGCGACTCCGAAAGTATGATTAGATCACTGATCCTAATTGGAAAATGGGTAGGTACATGGCAATAACCAAGCCTCCGACAAGAATTCCGATAACAACTATGATGGCAGGTTCTAGGAGAGAAGTCAGGCTATCGACTGCGTCATCTACTTCGGCCTCGAAATGGCTCGCGCTGCGTTCAAGCATCGCATCGAGCGAGCCAGATTCTTCGCCAATGCTGGCCATCTGA
>ERZ651776.5223-NODE-5223-length-11381-cov-3.774770_pt1 | contig 11381 bp, 7 predicted proteins | sample MGYA00514761_ERZ651776 | MGnify/ENA metagenome assembly ERZ651776 | reverse complement strand
AACTGGGTTCATGCGTGGCGGACCACCCGTGCATGCCTGGTTCCACGTTCAGATGTTTTGGGTTCTATGTGAGTCGCGGGCTCAGCCTGTGCAGTAGAATGTTTTAATCTGAATGCATGGAGTAAGTGGACTCAGACAACAGGATGGGGTGGTGTAGGTTATTGTGGTCATGAGTATCCCATGAAGTGACAAAAATACTTACCTTCGGGCGATAAAGCGCCGCCACCAAGTCTTTGGTACAGTTGGGGAGGACGGGCTGTAACTTTTTTCATACATGAGATAGTAGACGGGGACCTCAGCTGAGCGTTGAGATCGTGGGACATATTATTCGGTAGATGTTCAAGGCACGATGAAATATGAAATATCTGCTACTAGTGTAGTTCGATTGGACAGATACAACAGCGCCGCTTCTGCGGGAAATCAGCCACAGCACATTGTTGTGTGTAGTGTGTACAGTGTACAGTATTTTTGTATTTTATTTTTCATAGGATATTAAATCGAAATTAGAGTCCGAAGTTCGCATAAATCCAATGAAAATGCGCACGCAAGGAAAAAAGGGGTCGCCGTGAGGGGCTCATTCACTTGATCAGCAAGGCATCTCCGTACGCGAAGAATCGGTACTTTTCCTTCATCGCTTGGCTGTAGGCCTCCATGATCAAATCATGCCCAGCGAATGCGGAGCTGAGCATCAACAAGGTGCTTTGCGGGGTATGGAAGTTTGTGATCAGTGCGTCGGAAATTTTGAAGTCGTACTTGGGGAAGATGAATTTGTTGGTCCAGCCGTTGTACGGTTTCAGCGTTTCGGTAGTGCTCACAGATGTTTCCATGGCACGCATAGCGGTGGCACCAACCGACACGATGCGTTTGCCTTCTTCTTTGGCTCGGTTGACACGATCTGCACACGCTTCCGGGATGATCAATTGTTCCGAATCCACCTTGTGCTTGGTGAGGTCTTCGACTTCTACCGGTCGGAAAGTTCCAAGGCCGATGTGCAAGGTGAGGAAGGACATGTCAATGCCTTTGATTTCAAGGCGCTTCAGCAATTGTTTTGAGAAGTGCAGGCCCGCCGTAGGGACTGCAACAGCCCCGAGGTTTTTGGCATAGATGGTCTGGAATCGCTCGCGATCGTCTGGACCTACCGGGCGTTCGATGTACTTCGGTAACGGTGTTTCACCGAGCTGAAAGATGACCGCCATGAACTCTTCATAAGAACCGTCGAACAAGAACCGCAAGGTGCGACCACGTGAGGTTGTATTGTCGATGACTTCGGCTACGAGCTCGTCATTTTCTCCGAAGTAGAGCTTGTTGCCGATTCGAATTTTTCGTGCAGGGTCCACGAGCACATCCCACAGGATACTTTCACGGTTCAGTTCCCGAAGCAAGAAAACCTCGATCACCGCGCCCGTTTTTTCCTTGTTACCATACAGTTTCGCGGGAAACACTCGGGTATCGTTGGCTACGAAAACGTCGCCTTCATCAAACTCGTCGAGCACGTCCTTGAACATTTTGTGTTCAATGGTTCCCTTGTCCTTGTCCACGACCATGAGGCGGCTATCGTCTCGGCTTTCGAGCGGGTCTTGGGCAATCAAATCGGGCGAAATGTCGTACTTGAAAGAGGATAATTTCATAAAGAAGCGAGTTTCCGAGGGGCAGGTGAATGGTCGGCAAATCTAGTCAATTCGCAATCAAACGTCAACCGGAACTTACTTATCGGTCATTGCCAGTGATTCGATGGTTTGGATGAGGGCCGGGAGTTGCACACAATTGGCAATCGGAAATGGCCCATTCATTGTCCGGCGAAGCGCGATCAAGTGGCCACCTACGCCCAATGTTTCGCCAAGGTCTCGGGCGATGGACCGGATGTACGTCCCTTTGGTGCAGTCGATCTCGACATCCACATCAACGACGTTGTTTTGGTCAATCACGCGGTGTTGCACCGCTTGGATTTCCAGTTTCTTGATTTCAATGTTGGCGCGATTCAGCATGATTTCGCCTCCTTTGCGCGCTACGGCATAGGCCTTTTGGCCGTTTACTTTTTTGGCGCTGTATCGCGGAGGCATTTGTTCGAGGAAGCCGCGAAGACCGGTGGCTGCTTTTTCGATAGCGGTACGGGTCAAATGCGCTGAGTCGGCCCATTTTTCGACGGGCAATTCGGCGTCCAAGCAAGGCGTATGGGCACCGAGTCGGATGGTAGCGGTGTACGACTTGTCTTGGGCTTGAAGCGTTTCGATGCGCTTGGTGGCTTTTCCGGTGCAGACCACGAGCACGCCGGTCGCCAAGGGATCCAAGGTGCCTGCATGGCCCACTTTGATTTTTTTGACCTTGAGAGCATGCCGCAGGTGCCCTCTAACCTTATTCACGACATCGAAAGAGGTCCATTCCAGGGGCTTATCAATCAACAGTATTTGCCCTTCCATGAAATCCTCCAATTCTTTGAAGTTCATCACAGGCATTTCGGCTTGAACAGTCATGGTGCAAAATTAAGCGCCGAATTCAAATGCACCGTGCTCAATTGACCTGCGACTCATACTTCGGGGCTGCTTCTTCCGCTCGCAAGCCGGCGATGTCTTCGAGCAAGCGCAGTGCGGCCAAGGTGGATTGAATCCCTTCAATGCTCATGCGCAATGCGCCATTGCGCTGGTACATTTTGGTGTCCTTTGCGTGATTCTTCAGGTAATTCAGAATTCGAGCAAAGGTTGCGCCCTGGAAAAAAGCACTATCCTCGTTTGCAATGAATGCAGCGATGAGTTTTCCGCCTTTCAAAACGATTTTCTCCATGCCCAAGAATTCAGCCAACCAACGCAATCGAATCGTATCGATTAAGTCTTCGGTTTCCTGTGGTAAGGGTCCGAAGCGGTCTTCTAATCGTTCCTTGAAGGCTGCCAATTCAGATTCGTGGTCGAGGTCGTCGAGTTCGCGGTAGAGGGAAATTCGCTCGGGAATATCGTTGACATAGTGGTCGGGGATCATCAGGGCGAAATCGGTCTCAATCGCTGCTTCCGAGACGTATCGACGATCTGCTTTTCGCTCTTCTTCGAACAACTCTGCAAAGGATTCTTCTTTGAGCTCCTGCACGGCTTCCGATAGAATCTTTTGGTACATATCGAATCCAAGTTCGGAGATGAAACCGCTCTGCTCTCCCCCCAACAAGTCTCCTGCCCCTCGGATATCCAAGTCGCGCATGGCAATTTGAATGCCGCTTCCGAGGTCGCTAAATTGCTCAATGGCCTGCAATCGTTTGCGGCTTTCGTCAGGCAACAAGCTGATGGGTGGAGCGAGCAAGTAGCAGAACGCCTTCTTGTTCGATCGTCCAACACGTCCGCGCAATTGATGCAAATCGCTTAGCCCGAATTGATGGGCATCATTGATGATCATGGTGTTGGCGTTGCTGATGTCAATCCCCGATTCGATAATGGTCGTCGCAACGAGCACATCGAAGGCGCCCTCAATGAAACGAGCCATCACATCTTCCAGTTGTTTCCCGTCCATTTGGCCGTGTCCAATCCCCACGCGAGCGTCTGGGACAAGTCGGGTGATCATGCCCGAGACCTCTTGAATATTCTTGACGCGGTTATTGACAAAATACACCTGCCCTCCGCGGCTGATTTCATAGGCGATTGCATCTCGAATCACCTCTTCACTGAAAGAAGCCAAGTGCGTTTCAACCGGCTGGCGATTGGGCGGTGGCGTGGCGATGGTACTGAGGTCGCGTGCCCCCATCAAACTGAATTGAAGCGTCCTTGGAATGGGCGTCGCGGTGAGGGTCAAAGCATCCACGTCCGCGCGCAATGTTTTCAGTTTGTCCTTGACGGCCACGCCGAACTTTTGCTCTTCATCGATGATCATCAACCCCAAATCCTTGAATTTGACTCGCTTGCCAACGATGGCGTGGGTCCCGATTAAGATATCTACCTGGCCAGCTTCGAGTTTTTTGAGGGTCTCGGTGAGGGCCTTACCTGTTTTGAAACGATTGATGTAATCGACGGTCACGGGAAAGTCCCTGAGCCTCCGCGAGAAGCTCCTGAAATGCTGCATGGACAGGATGGTCGTAGGCACCAGAACAGCGACTTGTTTTCCGTCTGCAGCGGCTTTAAAAGCTGCTCGAATGGCGACCTCAGTCTTGCCAAAGCCAACATCGCCGCACACCAACCGATCCATTGGAATGGATCGTTCCATGTCTTTTTTGACAGCTTCAATCGCCGAGTGTTGATCCGGAGTTTCTTCGAACATGAAGCTGGCTTCCAGTTCGTGAAGCATGTAATTGTCGGGAGAAAAAGAGAACCCTTTTGAGTTTTTGCGCTTCGCATACAACTTCAGCAGGTCGAAAGCCAATTCCTTGACACGCGTCTTGGTTTTGGCTTTGGTCGCAGCCCAAGTGCCAGTGCCCAGCTTGCTGATTTTGGGAGCAGTTCCTTCTTTCGAGGTGTATTTCGAAATCCGGTGCAACGAATGAATGTTCACGTATAACACATCGCCGCCTTTGTAGCTCAAGCGGATGGCTTCTTGCTCTTTTCCGTTTACATCAATCTTCTGTAGCCCGCCAAATTCACCGATTCCATGGTCGATGTGGACAACGAAATCACCGGGCTCCAGCGCCATCAATTCTTTCAGGGTCAACGCTTGTTTGTTTTTGCGGAATCCTTCCTTGAGTCGGAAACGGTGGTAACGCTCAAACAATTGATGGTCGGTGTAGACAAGTAGCTTCAGGTCCTTGTCGACAAATCCGTTGCTCAGTTCAACGGGAATTGGATGATGCGGCACTTCTTCTTCCCGATCGGCGAAAATGTCATGCAGCCGTTCAATCTGAGTGGATTGGCCAGCGACAATCACGTTGTGATACCCTTGCCTATGATTCGCCTGCAAGTTGGACGTGATCATGTCGAAGTTCTTGTTGAAACTCGGCTGCGGGATCATGTTCCAATCGATGACCACCCGGTTGGGAAAAGTGGTTCCACCATCGAATTCAATGACATGGAAAGGGTCGATGAGCTTCTGAAATCCCGAGGGATCGATGTAGAGCTTGTCGGGCGGAGTAAAATTTAGCTCTTCCGATACGCGCTCGTACGCCTTCTCAGCCTTCTCCATCGCCGTTTCCAATTGCTTTTCACAACGTGCCGCATCAGCGATCCAAATTCGGGTGTCGGCGGGGATGAAATTGAAAAAGGGTTCAACGGCCTCATGCAAGGTCTGATCCCCAATGTTGGGAACCACAACGGCACGGGTCATCTTGTTGATGCTGAGTTGATTAGTCGGATCGAACTTGCGGATTGACTCCACTTCGTCCCCAAAGAATTCAATCCGGTAGGGGTGGTCGAAGGAAAAAGAAAACACATCGACAATGCCTCCGCGCACGGCATACTGACCGGGCTCATACACGAAGTCAACTTTATGGAAACCGTATTCGATGAAGACTTCATCCAAAAAGTCCATGGTGTATTTCTCTCCCAATGCCAGGGAAAAAGTTTGTTCTGATAGTTCGCGTTGACTGATCACTTGTTCGGCCAGAGCTTCTCCGAATGTGACAATGGCCAATCCCTTGCCGTCCCGGTTAATTTCGTTGAGCACCTCGGCACGCATGGCGATGTTCGCATTCTCCGTAACTTCTTCTTGGTAGGGAACACGCGCCGAACGAGGAAAGAATAAGATGCGGTGGGATTTCCCGAGCAATTGCTCCAAATCGTTTAGAAAGTAAGCTGCTGTCTCTTTGTCATCGAGTACAAACAAATGGCTGGGCTGGCTCGCCAATGCTGCGGGGTCGCTTGTGTCGCTGAATAGGGAGGCAGCGAGCAGGGGTGCGGCGGAACCTACAATCCCTTTGAGTTCTGTTTTCGAACCCTCACTGCTCCAGGCTGTTTTGAGCAGTTGCGCTCGGGCATCTGATCGGTAAAATTGAATGAGTTCGTCGACCCGCATGGTAGGGATGAAATTGCAGGTGCGAAGTTAGCCGGAACCAAGGTTCCGTCCTCACTCGGGGCCGGAAGTTGCCATCCAGCAGGAACGAAGTCCTTGAACCATGTTCCTGCTTCCGACATAAAAGGGAGAGCGTTCGTGCAATGCTCGGGGTTGGATTTCCAAAATGTCGGAGGTATTGTTTTCGGCTGTTCCTCCTGCTTGCTGGGCGATAAAGGCCAAAGGATTGCATTCATACATCAAGCGCAATTTGCCTTCGGGGTTGCTTTCGGTGCTGGGATACAAATAAATTCCGCCCTTGATGAGGTTGCGATGAAAGTCGGTGACCAGGCTTCCGATGTACCGGGCTTTCAGTCCCACACCCAGCGTTTCTCGGCAGCCTCCAATGAATTTCTGCACGGCTTGTGGTGCTTTGTGCAGCAAGGCATCATTGATGGAGTAAATGATGGCAGATTCGGGAAATTCCATCTTGGGATGCGAAAGAAAAAATTCACCAATGGCGGGATCCATCGTGAATCCGTTGACTCCGGTTCCAGTAGTGTAAACCAGCATGGTGGAAGAGCCATATAGGATGTAACCCGCGACGACTTGCTCTGTTCCTTTTTGGAGGAAATCTTGACTGCTGAGCGGTTCGCCAAGCAGAGTGACCCTGCGGTAAATGCTAAAGATGGTTCCGATGGAAACATTGACATCAATGTTGGAACTGCCATCCAACGGATCGATCATCACCACATACTTTCCCTCCTTTCCTTGGTCATGGCAGAGGATGTAATCTTCCTGTTCTTCAGAGCCAATGCCCGCGACAGATTTGCCGGCGGTAAGAATGCGCATGAAGGTTTTGTCGGCAAAAACGTCCAACTTTTGTTGGTCTTCGTTATGGGTGTTCTGGGAGCCCGACTGGCCAAGGATGCCGGCGAGGCCCGCTCGATTGACTTGGTGATTGACAATTTTGGCGGCGACGCCTATGTCAGTGAGTAGACGGGTCAATTGTCCGGAGACAAAAGGAAATTCCGCCTGAGAGTCCATGATGAACTCTTGGAGTGTGATGGCTTTCGGCATTTTTATTCACCGATCATTGCGGTGTGCAAACGAATGTACGAAATTGACGTCCGTTTGTTGCGCTCCCTTACGAAGATGGGATGGAGGCCGCTAAAGTGGCAAAATCTGTTGGCGCCAATTGCTCCGCCCTTTGGGATAAAAAAGCCTCGTCCACGCCTGAAATATCGAGCCCGCCGGACCGGAGAGCGTTGCGGAGGGTCTTGCGCCGTTGATTGAACGCGGCTTTGGTGACTCGTTTGAGGTGTTTGTAGGAGACTCCAGAGGGTTGAGGAGATTTTTTGACCAACCGAATGACCCCGCTTTGAACCTTAGGAGGCGGGATGAATACGTGAGGCGGAACCGTAAACAGGTATTCCGCGTCGTAATACGTTTGCAGGAGCACGCTTAAAATGCCATAAACCTTCGAACCGTGCGACGCGCAGACTCGCTCGGCCACCTCTTTTTGAAACATGCCCACGACTTCAACACAATTTTCGCGCCAGTCCAGCGCTCTAAAGAGAATCTGGGAACTAATGTTATAGGGGAAGTTGCCAGCTATGACAATTTCATTGGAAAGCGTGAGTTCAGTCAATGGCACCTTGAGAATGTCGGCAAGAAGCAGTTGTCCCGAATCAATCCAGCTCTCATTGCGGAGATGGGCAATGCTTTCTTCGTCCACATCCACAGCGATTAGCCGAGATCCGTGCTGGTTGACCAAATGGGTAGTAAGCGCACCTGTTCCGGGTCCAATCTCAATGATCGTTTGGTCCCCGTTGCTCGTTACGGAATGAGCAATGCGATGAGCGATGGCTTCATCATTGAGAAAATGTTGGCCCAAGTGTTTCTTGGGGCTGACAGCTTTGCGTTTCATGGAAGACACGTCCGCAAGTTAGTTTCGAATGCCTTTGCCTTGTCCTTGATCTTCAAGCCTGTTCCCATTCGCCTTCTTCCAAAATATCCAAAACAGAGCGGTAAGCAACGGCATCATTTCCGAATTTTTCCATGTGCTCTTTTTGGAGTTGCGGAGCGTAATTCGTGTTGTATTTCTTCAAATGTCCGAGGCTATGGGCGACATATTGCACAGCAATCGTTGCAGAATCAGCCTGTTCGTCGATGATTCTACACATTCTAAAGCTCGCAAAGCAGTCGCTTGCAAAAATTTTTGGGAGGTGGTCTTCTCGCATGAAACGCTTCCATTCCTCGATTTTCGTAGGGTTTATACCGACAGTTACATTGTATAAAACGCGTTTTGACCGAGGTTTAATAGAAATTTGTCGCATTCGTTTGGTGGTTTATCGAGATTTTTCTTGTATATTCGAATTCTGAAATCTTAACCAAGATAAAGTGATGCGAACACTTTTCCTCTCCCTGCTCTGTTTATTCGGAGCTTTAACGGTCCTGCAAGCGCAGGATCCAGGCATTGCCTATCAAGCAGTTGCCCGAGATGCCGATGGCGATCCCCTGGCGGACGCCGAACTTAATGTAAGAGTCACGCTGTACAGCGCTGACGACGCTACATTATGGCAAGAATCTCATGCCAGCGTATTAACCAATCAATTCGGCAACCTCGCCCTCACCATTGGTGATGGAGCGGTTAGTCCTGGATTCAGTGCACTCTCAGCAGTGGACTGGTCTGCAGCCGGCCTACATTTCGGTATCGAAGTGGATGCTGGAGCTGGATATGCCTCCTTTGGAGACGTAGACGTGCAGGCTGTCCCAATTGCGATGTACGCATTGAACGGACAAGAAGAAGAGATTGCAGCATTGCAGTCGCAACTTGATATGCTTGATGGAGACGTAAGTGCTCTCGCAAGTGATCTAGGCGACGCGGTTGCTGAGCAAGCCAGTGATTATGCCTTTTTGTTGGGCCTCATTGAGGACAACGATGGCGACATCTCTGTTTTGCAATCTAATGTTTCACAAAACACTGCAGACTTGGGTGACTTGCTCTCTGTAATTAATGTTGACCCCAACGGTATTACTGTTGAGGATTTGACGGTTACAGGCGATCTCGACATCACAGGTGTCTTCAGCGCAGCGACAGGAATCTTCAACTATTTGAGTTCCAACAATGCTGACTTCGAAGACATGATCGCTGAGGCGGCTCAAGTAGCGGAACTGACATTTGTCTCAGGTCGCGCTTTGGGCGAGACTTCTGAGCTGGACATTGATGGCTTATTAAATGTAGACGGCAACTCCACCATGGGTGGAAACCTCGACGTTGACGGCATCATTACCAGTGAGGGATCGCAGCTAGCGAACCTGGCTTATTCTGATGCAGGTGACGCGGCCGTTCAGGCGGACGTTGATGCAAATGAAGCGGACAGCGATTCTGCTGACGCTGCTATGCAAGCGGACATCGATCAGAACGAAGCTGACAGCGATTCTGCTGACGCGGCCATGCAGGCTGACGTTGATGCAAATGAAGCTGACAGCGATTCTGCTGACGCTACGTTGCAGTCCAATATTGACGCAAACGCAGCGGCTGACGCCTCTGAGTCTGCTGCTGGAGATGCTGCGGATGCCGCCATCCAGTCTGATGTTGACGCAAACGAAGCGGACAGCGATTCTGCGGATGCTACCTTGCAGTCCAATATCGATGCAAACGCAGCGGCTGACGCCTCTGAGTCTGCTGCTGGAGACGCTGCGGACGCAGCCATCCAGTCTGATGTTGATGCAAACGAAGCGGACAGCGATTCTGCTGACGCGGCCATCCAGGCTGACGTTGACGGGAATGAAGCTGACAGCGATTCTGCTGACGCAGCCATTCAGGCTGATGTTGACGCGAACGAAGCCGACAGCGATGCTGCGGACGTGATTTTGCAAGCAGGAATCGATTCAAACTTATCTGACATCGAAGACAACGAATTCCGCATCGCAGCAGCTGCTGCTGACATGGGATTTGGCGAGAGCACTGTAGGATCAGTAAATAACGTTCCTCAGCACCCAGGCTATGACAATGCGAATTACATCGGAGCAGACGACAACCTCGTTGAGGCGGACACTGCTTTGGATGCTGCGTTGAAAGCCAATGCTGATGCTGACGCTACCGAGTCTGCTGCTGGAGATGCTGCTGACGCAGCGATCCAGTCTGACGTTGACGGCAATGAAGCTGACAGCGATTCTGCGGATGCAGCCATTCAGGCTGACGTCGACGGAAATGAAGCGGATAGCGATTCTGCTGACGCGGCCATCCAGGCTGACGTTGACGGAAATGAAGCGGACAGCGATTCTGCTGACGCGGCGATTCAATCAGACGTTGACGGAAACGAAGCGGATAGCGATTCTGCTGACGCAGCCATTCAGGCTGACGTTGACGCAAACGAAGTAGCTAGCATCGCTGCTGACGGCACTCTTCAGGCGAACATTGAAGCAAACGCAGCAGCGGATGCTTCAGAATCTGCCGCTGGAACTGCTGCTGACGCAGCGATCCAGTCTGATGTTGACGGCAATGAAGCTGACAGCGATTCTGCAGACGCGGCTATTCAGTCGGATGTTGATCAAAACGAAGCGGACAGCGATTCTGCTGACGCGGCTATTCAGTCGGATGTTGATCAGAACGAAGCGGACAGCGACTCAGCTGACAGCAACTTGCAAGACCAAATTGACACCAACGACAGTGATATTTCTGGATTGCAATCAGGTTTAGCGGCTGAAATCACACAACGTGGTTTGGGTGACGCTTTGAACCAGAACGCAATTTCTACATTGACTGCACAACTTGGATTGTTGGACGGTGAAATGCATGATTCGATTGCATCTTTGACTGCAACAGACGAAGATTTGCAAGATCAGATCGATAACATCCCAGGTTCTGTTTTTGAATTTGATTCAATCTTTGAAGCGAACGATCACTTCGACGCTTCTGGAAACACAGTATATCTGGAGGGAGAGTACAACGCTTTGTCGCTGACAAGCGGACAGCTCATTGCTCAATCTGGAAACTTCACAGGTACTTTGGATGCTCAAAATGCTGACATTGACAACCTCGAAGTCCAGAATGCACAAATCACAAATAACCTTACTTCTCCGGAAGCGAATATTGATGACTTGTGGGCAGGTGACGCGGATGTAAATGATAGCCTGAGTGTTGGCGGAAACGCTACGATCGCAGGAACTCTAAATGTCGCTGGGGAGACGACACTGGGAGCCAACGCAAGTGTAAATGGTGATTTAACAGTAACTGGAAACGTAACCGCTTCCGATGCTACTGCTGCATCGCACCTCGCATCATTCGGACAATTGACTACTGCTGCTGATTCACTTCAGGAGAACATTGAAGACGTTCAAGCTGACGTTGACCAAAACGAGTCTGACAGCGATGCTGCAGACAACACGTTGCAGTCTAACATCGACGCTAACATGACCGCTGACACGGCTCAAGCTTCTGCTGACGCAGCTGCTCGTGCTTTGATTCAAGGCGATGTTGACCA
>ERZ651776.5220-NODE-5220-length-11389-cov-24.642238_pt1 | contig 11389 bp, 9 predicted proteins | sample MGYA00514761_ERZ651776 | MGnify/ENA metagenome assembly ERZ651776 | reverse complement strand
ACGCTCGACCTCAATTCTAAGATAATTTCTGAAGGCGATTATCTTAAAATGTGTGATTCGATCAAAAAGATTCACGATTATATAAAATACGAAACGGATTCTGAAAGTGATGAAGAAGAATTTAGAATTCGACGTGTTGATATACCCATACCTTTTTCCCCGATGCCTCGTCTCCCACCATTTGGGGATAATCTTGATGATCTTACGATATACGATACGGTAACACCTCCACAATCAAGACGCGGGGATTATGTACACCCCGACTTACCAGAGATACAAACACCACAACCTGTTCCGGAACATGTCTTTCGGGATGATGAACTCGAAGATGAACTTATGGAAGTAAACAGAGTAATATTCGAAACGAGAAAAAAGATGGAAAAATTAATTTATAGACGAAACGTGACGAACGTTGTTCGCGAAGAAGCTGTTAAACGAAGGGCACGGGAACTCGGTATTCGTTTACCCCAGTACACGGTTGGTTCACTTTTAGATGCAGGACACGACGTTGGTAATGTTCGAATGTTCTTCAAAGATTACCTTGAAGATTATAACGAAGGTATCGATAGACAATACGAAGACTTACACGACGTGTTAAAACGATACGAACAAGATAGAACGGCTATAATAGATGAACTTATAAACTTTTAATTGAATATCATTTTACACCACTTTTCGTTAATGTTTCCGAAAGGCGAATACTCAAACAATAAATGTACTAATGCCCCTGAAATAATTAAAACACCTGTACCTTTATAGATATATTTTGTAATACCCAGGACCAAAACTTGTAACATGAGACCAATGAAGAGAGCTTCCATCAGGACGGTGGTAAATGGTCGCATTTTTTATATAATACTATACTATATAAAAAAAATGGATTACCAAGGAATTGGAATGTTAGCAGTTATCGCCGCCTTTATGGCCATCTTCGTCTACGTACTTATGAGTAGATCTAAAGCTTCATCTGGACAAAATCTTCCAGAAGTTGCCAACGTAAAAGTAGAATAAAATAAAATAAAATAAAATAAATTAAAATTAAATCTCGTGATATATAAAATGATACAGGTTGTTATTATCATTCTATTTATCATATTTTTGATATATAGTATACGTTGTTTGAATAAGAGTGAAACGTATACGATTAATAAACTTTATATTTCGTGGGAGAATAAAAATTACGTTGAAGAGTCTGTAGAGAAATGGATACTTGTTTTAGTAAATTCGGATGGGGACAAGTTACACGAGATTGAAAATACAGACATTGAAAATCGTATGAATTATGAATCCGTAAATATTACGTTTATCGATGATAAGGATTTTGACGGGAAAATATTTGGTGATAATCAACTTAAAGTATATTATAATAAAATAAGTGATATTAATTTAGTTATAACTACAAATATTACATTTGACGGAACTGATTTTAGTGCTAAGTTATCCGATATAGAATATACAGATTCCAATTTACCAAACAAATTTGTACACGCTGATATAAATACTGCAAGATACGTTTGGTACGGGTACGAAAATTCGACGGTTGAGACGATTTCGCAAAAAGGTGGACAAAAAACTATATTCACGGAAACGCCTATACAAACTATTGCAGTATACTTCGGTGATGAAAATATTACAAAGGATCTACGTGATAATAGTATCGAATTCAGAGGAAGATGGGAAACCCCGTCTGAAGAAGATCACCCAGTGTCAAGTTCTAATGGTCCAAAACATAAAATCTTTAAGGACTCTCAAGCTCGTTATAATCGCACCGATTTACAAAATGCTACATGGTTTAGGTCGACAGATGACATTTTTCATGGACAAGGTAAATATACGGCTTGGGTTCAGATAGATCTAGGTAAAGAGTACCCTATTGATAACGTTGTTGTGGATCGAGGTTCTCACGGAGAAGGTGGTTGGGACAGTAATTGGGTGGGAACGTTTGTTAAGTTAAAGAATGCAAATGGTGTAGAAGTTTCGCGATCAACAGATAAAGTTGCAGTTAATTACCAAGAAAGTGAAAAAACATTTACTTTCCCTAAAAAAACTGCAAAGGTTGACTGTATAGGTATTGGTGGTGATACATGGGGTGTGTGTAGTCAGACCTGTGGACCTAACGGTAAACAAACGAAAACCTTTAAAAAGGCTGCACCAGCAAGAAATGGGGGTTCATGCCCATCAGCATTCGAAGAACGGCCGTGTAATAGGAAAATATGTGAATACAATAAATTGACATCAGGAAGAAATTTTGAATATATACGGCATTCTCCTGCATCGGAATTCATTTTCTCGAACGCTAAAAGCATAATAGAAGAAAGTGAATATGCAGTGACCAAGGCAAGTGTTACTAATTTTACTAATCTTAAATCTGCTACAGGCGGTTCTGGAATATTTGGAGGAAATTACGTTCATTACTGGAGAATTAAATATACATATCCCGATTCAGTTATCGAAGATACATTTGATCCTAACACAATAAAAGTAAAAGGTGAGTATTTGGTTACAATAGAAACTGATAGTGATAATAACCAAGGGTATGTACTAGTAAACAACAAAATGCTAGGATCAGTTTCTTCGAAAGGTACAATTGGTGGTGGTCAATTTAGCGGTGGAACGTTTAGTAAGTACGGTAATAATTTCAAACCGCAAGTGGATATAGATATATTTTTCTATCATAAAAAAGACGAACCAACCAATAATGATGTGAGAATACTATTTAAAGGCCCGGGAATGAATTCGTTTACATACGATTTTAACGCATTTAAAAGTCTAAATTCTAATCCACCTCTTCCACTACCACCACCACCACCTCCTCTACCTCCACCACAAGTAATTGTTACTTCTCCACCCATGCAAGGCGGGCCTCGTCCGCCGAGCTTGGATCCCGGTTTCGGGCCTCGTCCGCCGAGCTTGGATCCCGGTTTCGGTTTTAGAGACTTGATACAACAACAGTTGGAGATGGATATAATAATGGGTAACACACCCATGCTAGTTAGCCCCGGTTTCAATCCTCTCCCACCTCTCCCACCTCCACCACCTCCACCACCTCCTCCACCACCACCACCTCCACCACCTCCACCACCACCACCACCTCCACCACCTCCACCACCTCCGCCACCTACACCCACCTATACAGTTTCTCACTCTACCGGTACTTCTCTAAGAGGAGACAACGCTCCAGCACTGAGGGTGAAGATCACAAACATTACGAACGCAGACAGTTCGTTCACCGTCACGTTGGTAAATCAATGGGGGACTACTAAAAAAACGCGTACTTTGGCGAACGGAGAAACCGGTTTCACTTGGGTTTTGACCGACGCCCAACAACCCTACGGTTCATACACCTTTTTTATTAAACTTAACGAAACGCAAACCGATGAATTCGTAGCAGTATTCGAAAAACCACCTCCTCCACCACCTCCTCCACCACCTTCAGCACCAATAACTCCAGAAATTCTGTCCGCTAACTCATCTGGGAAGTACACTGTATCATCCTCTGATGGAAGTAGTGACGCTTGGAAGGCGTTCGACGGAAAACATGACACACACTATATGAGTATACGCGGCAGACCCGGTATACTCGAGGGGGGGAGTTTTTTCTACGACGAAGCACGTGTATATTCTAGGTTCTATCCTTATAAGTACAAAGGAAGCGAAAGCAAAACGTGGTTGGGAAAAGCTGGGTGGACGCCGAGTACATACTCAAAGAAGTCTTTGGGTGGTGTAGAGGGAGAATGGATAAAAATCAAACTCTCACGGCTCCCGAATGCTTTCACACCACAAACTGTACGTTTTCAAACAAGGTCAAAAGGTTTGGTTGCAGGCCTACCATCCCAATGGGTTACTATGGGAAGTAATGACGATGAAAATTGGACAATATTACACACGGAAACTAACCCATCTTGGTTGGTAAGTAAAGACGGTAAAAATTGGAGTAACCCATACAACCAAACTTGGTCGGAATATGGACTCTTATACGAATATTCTTTTAAGAATGTAAAATCCTATTCATACCTTGCTATTGTTGTTACCCATGTGGATGAGATCGCAACAAATTGGACAATATCAAAACTTTTATTTATAGGTCCAAAGCCTCCTTCTCACTCATGGATTGAACATAAAAATAAAAAATATAACTACAGCGGTTTGAACGGTAAATTTGTAAATTCTGATGACATTCCGGGAGAAAGCACAATTGGGGAATCTCGTGTTATGGGTTTAAGTGTCGATGAATGTAAACTAATGTGTAACGATTTAGAACACTGTAATTCTATCCAATACGACTCTGAAAACTTTTATACGAGTTCGACCCGTGGAAAGGTCATCACCAAAGAATCTGAGTGTCTTATCACGAGTGCGACTGTAGCAGGCACCGGAATTCCGGAAGATACAACATACTTTACCAGTAGCGCAACACCTATATTTCAGAAAAGCAAGACTAAATCGTATTTGTCGGCACAAGAAAAGTATCTTGCCGAACAAGAGGAGAAACAGGCCATGATGGCCGCTTATACTGGTGGCCGATGATAACTTTTGCGTTGACGAAATAATAATTTAATTCCTCATTCTAATTCCATTTTACAGAATAAAATATATACTACTAATAAATGAAGACTTCATCCGGACTTTTATTAGGCGTACTTTTCACACTCGTTGTAGTTATAGTTGCTGTCGTAATATACTTTAATACCAGACCAGGAGAAGAAAAAACTGAAACTCCGACTGGTCCCAGTTCCACTTTACCTAGTATAGGCGATCTTACAATCGCTCAAACACTTTCACCAAACTCCAATTCGGAAACGTATTCGATCGAACCGTATACTATCGAATACGACGAAGGCGAAGAGGAGGCCGCCGAGACCGCCGCGTACGAAGAAGGTAATACCGAAAAGAAGTTATCAAAAAACGTTACGTTTACATTAAAATGGACGAATCAAGATGGTTTTGAAACTGTATCAAAAATTCAGGTTGAACATTATATCAGAGGCAAAAGTACTACCGCACTTCAAACTGTTGATGTACCTGATACCATGATAAATGATGACGGGACATGGAATTATGCAGAAATAACAGTTGTGGTAACTGGTTTACCAGACGACAACACTAATCAGTATAGTTTCATTGGTGATAATATGTTTAAAGTAGTAGCAACGAACGCTAATGAATCAATTACATTATACGATGGTACTGCAGATTTAGTAGGCGATGCAACACATCCACCCGAATTAGTAATTAAACCAGAAGATTTAACTGCAAGTATTGATATGGCTGAATCAAGAACAGTAACATTTGACGTATCTCTTCTCGGAGGTACTCGCACAACCTCTAAGGACATACAAAATACATCGTATACATTTACTGCAACTACCGAACCCGATAGTGCCGGCACCACTAGAGATATTTCTATTACAGGTATAGAGTTTATTTCACAAGATACTACCGGTACAAAATTTAAATTTAAAAACAAGGGTAGTGACACGTATCTAGGAGTGAATAAAAACGCATCATCAGGTGCATTAACGTTAAAAACAAATGCTAGTAAAGGCGATGCAGCAATCATTACATTTGCGAAAAGTATTACAAAAGGCGACGATATCGTCGACGACGCGGGAATCATGCAGCGGTATAGAATGTTAAAAACAGTAGTGGTAGAGGAGGGTGTGAACGTAGATTATTATTTATTCGGTCCCCACATTGCAAATGACACCACAATAAAGTGGTTAAAATTATTTGGTCGCGTGTCTTCGAAGAAAGAAAGGGCGATGAAAGATTGGAAAGTCATTACGGAGGAATAGTTTTAAAATGAAATAAAATAAAATATATACTACTAATAAATGAAGTCCTCGAATGATAATACTCCTTTATTAGTAGGACTATTTGTACTTGCTGCGATTATAATCGCTCTTATTGTTTATTATACCAGACCAGGGGAAACTAAAACTTCGGAACAGACGAGTGATACTACTACCGAACTTACAGTTGAAAATTTAACTTTTGAACGAACACTTAACCCCGATCCAAGTGTTAGTAATGGTGTCAGTGGCTATACTATAGAACCATATGGGATCGAGTACAATACAGACAAGGTTGATTATAAGGAGTTATCACAAAACGTTACGTTTACGATGAGTTGGACTAATTCACCCGGATTTAATGGTGTTGTAAAAGGATTTAAAATCGAACATTATGTAAAACCTGATCCGACGGACACTGTTCCTACACCAGAATCAGTCAAGGAGCAAGATCTTATTAAAAAAACAACTGCGGTGTCCCCGGAAACAATATCGATTTCTGACTTTGGAGCGTGTACAGCGAAGATTGTTAGTATTGCTACAGGTGACAATGCATATTCGGTTATCGGTCAGAACAGTTTCAAGTTGTATGCGGTGGTACAAGAGGTTGATAAAACTTTTGATTGGGGTACCTCAAATACTCAAAAAGATGTATTACTCTATGATGGAACTAATGAAGACACTGAGCCATCCGAATTAAAAATTTCAAAGGATCAATTATCTGTGACGTTGACAATGACATCAGCAGAGACGATATCATACACACCTGAATCAATAACAAGTACAACAACCAGTACGATTATTGAAAAAACTCCTTATAAGATTACTAATAATGCAGCTACCTTAAACATAGAAAGAAAAGGTGTTTATTTAACACTTATTCAAGGTACAATGGGTAAACACTTTAACTTTACATACTCAGATGGTGATTACTTACGAGATGATTTAACAAAAGGACCGGTAACCACTACTAATGGTAAAACAAAATTTAAATTTGAAATAGTTGATAAAGTTGGTAGTGTAGGAAAAATACGCAAGGTTGGTACCACCACCACCACCGACTCAAACAGTGAATTTTTATCTAGTGACGGTACAACCTTAAAATTATATACAAAAACACATCAAGACTTAAATGCAACTAGATTTGCTGGGTTTAACTGGACGTTTGGGTCTTGGGGTCCCGTTAACTGTGTGGGTACTTACCGTGAATGGTCTCCATGCTCTGACCAGTGTGGTACTGGAGAACGAACAAAAATATACGATATAGAAACACAACCGAATGATCTTGGTGAACCATGCAAGCCAAATTTAACTGAAGTATGTAGTAGCTACGCTGGCTGTGCTCCCGTTAACTGTGAGGGTACATTTGATAGTAATTTTGGTGCTTGTATTGCTGGTGATGGTAAACAGGCCAAATGTGAAGCTGGAACCAAAACAAAAAAATTTAATATAACACAACAACCCAACTCTACAGGTGAACCATGCCCTCCACCCTCCACTAAATCATGTATCGACTATGATTGTGGAGGGCGAGGGGGGGTCCCTTTCCAGGGCTAATCTGAAAACTTGCTAACTCTTCTGTTTTTTTTTGTTAAGTCATATACACCAAACTCCCCAGTACAATTTCCAAATTTTTTCGAAAAGTCTTCCCATGAATACTTTACGGGTTGTTTCGTTAGGAATATAAAAAATGATATGATCATGAAAAATACAATCAAAGTAATCATTTCTATAATAACGAAATAAAAAAACCTAAGTGAAATAAAAATAGTCTAAAAATATAAAAACCAAAATGTCGGATTCTATTGAAAATATTCTTATCGGTCTCGTTCGTGATTCGAACAACCACATTGATAAAATAAACAGCAGCGTCCTTTCCAACAATAAGTTATTACAAACACTTGTTGAAAAGGTTACAAAAATCGAAGAAGAGAATAAATATCTTCGTGAAAAGATGGATTCGGTTATCGAAACAAATATACTTTTACGTGAAAAGATCGAACACTTGGAAAAACCAATACCTGTACAAGGAAAGAAAAAAGAAAAAGTTCCTAAAGAACCTAAAATCGAGTGTTCAGCAATGACGGCTAAGGGACACAAGTGTACGAAACCATGTGTACCCGGTGAAACATGTTGTACATTACACACGAAAATGAACAACAAACCACCCGTTGAACCAAAAAAGAAACGTCCGATTCTAAAGAAGAAAAAGAAAGAGGTTCCCGTACACAATCACAAACCTGGTGAATTACCAACTGAAACGTGTGAACTATGTGAAACCCACGGTGATATATTTGATCCTGATATGCCCGATTCGGAGTTTGAGGAATCTCAGGATGATGGTGATATATCTATAGAGGAAAAGTTACGTAAAATGCTTGACGAAGAAGAGATCAAGTCTGAATAAAAAAATACATATAGACATGAAATAAAACAAAACCCATATACTACACCTTACCACAATTTATAAAACTCAAAACAAAAACTTTTTTATTTTATATAAACTCCCTCATAGACTCTGTTCATTCTTAAAAATAATGTTTATATAATTATATGCGTGGTGTTGAACTAAATGTTTTATTATTAATAGTATTAATAATAGTAATTTTATACTATATTTGTGATGTCTCGCTCACAGACGCCCTCTTTTTATCTCGTATACAAACAGCCGCAAAACATATGGTGACGATGCATCCCATGGTGTCATCGAAGCCATGGAGAGCGCCTCTACCACTTCGAGAAAGACCAAAAGGGGGAGAAATAAAGATATATGTATTGACAAGGAGTGGTTCGAGAGAGGAATGTTTTAAGAAATTACGACAATCATTGGAAAATCAAACATATAAAAATTGGAAACATATAATAAGTAATGATAACCCCGATAATACATATTTAAAACATTATCCAAATATTATAAACGTAAAAAAGCAAAAGAAAGAAGGAGACGACGACTGTCCATACAATTTATATTTGAATAAATTATTGGATGAATGTAAAGATGGTTGGATTATTATATTGGATGATGATGCAAAATTTATAGATGATAAATTCTTAGAAAATTTAGTTGTTAATTGTAAAGATATAAATGAAAATCAAATTATTATATATGATACTTATTATGGAAATGAAAAAAAATTACATCGTGTAACTAACACTTCTGTAAAAGAAGAAGGTTGTGATATGGCAAATTTTGTATTTCATAGTAGCTGTTCGTTAAGGTTTGATTCTAGATGTGAAGGGGATAGGAGATTTATAAAAAATGCTATTGTAAATCATGGTTACGATTTACAAAAAATAGACAACATTGGTATTTGGGCTAATTATAATAATCAATCACATGGTAAAGATATAGAGTGTTAATCCATTATCTCTGTCACAAATATATGATTTATAAAACTTTTTTTATTTTATACAAACTCCTTCATCGACTTTGTTCATTTTTTTTAAAATATTTTTTTTATGATTATTCAATAATGATAAATATCTTTTATCTGATTTCGGCTAGGTTAGGTTTAGTATATATATGTGATACACAGTATGACTTTGCCTCGGTATGGCTTCTTCTATTGATGAGAGTCACAGAGAAAAACCCGGAAACTAAATCCATATATGGATGCGGTAAATAAAAACTTTTTAATTTTATACAAACTCCCTCGAGGACTTTGTTCAATATTTTTAAAAATAATTTTTATTTGTTATTAAATTTAGTTCTTCATTAATTTCGATACGTGTTTTTATTTTTATCACATCACCGGGTACGTTTTTTAGATGCATGTCACGAGCAATTTTTTCTAGACGTTTAATGATAGCATTATACGACCTTCCATGTCTTTGTGCAATGGTATAAATATCTATACCCCATACAATTTCACCGAGTAGTTTTATTTCCTCTTCTTCTTTCCAATAATTAAACGCGTTCATTTGTAAATATTGAAATGATAATTATTATTGGATTTACTTAGGTTATATTAAAGATATAAAAACTTGATGATGTATGGTACACATTTATGTGTTAAAACTTATACATAATAAATATTATATAGGTAAAACACGGTATAATACCAATTATCGAATAAACCAACATTTCAATGGAAATGGATCCGAATGGACAAAAATGTATAAACCTGTAAATGTCATAGAAACTATACATAATTGTGATGATTATGACGAGGATAAGTATACATTAATATACATGAAAAAATATGGTATAGATAATGTACGTGGTGGTTCATTTTCGAATATTGAATTATTCGAAAATGATATTAAAACTATAGAAAAAATGATAATAAGTACAAGTGATAAATGTTTTAAATGTAAACAAAGTGGACACTTTGCTAAATACTGTCCGGGGCTTTATAAAAAAACGGGGTATATCAATTCTTATAAACCATGGTCACCGGAAGAAGATCAACAATTGGCAAACGAACTTGATAGTAATTTGAGTATCAAAGAAATAAGTGATATACACAAACGAACATATAATGCAATTAAAAGTAGGGTAGATAAAGTTGAACACTTACGTTCCAATGAAGAGAATACTAGTAATAGAGGAAGTGATAGTATTATATTTGATATAATATGTATTATACTTACATGTTTTGGTAAAAATAAAAATAAAGAAGACGATCAAGAAAGCTTGTTACATGATACCATTTAAAATACACTCTACATGACTTTGCCTCGGTATGGCCGCGAACGCTATAATCTTGTCGTTAGTTTTAACCTAAGTCATCATAAACCATATTATTTTTAAAATTAAATTAAAATTAAAATTAAAAACAATAATGAAATCTATCTGGAAAGTGTGTGAAAACGGCGAACTCGACGAATTAAAAAAACGTCGTAACGAAATTGATGAAATAATCGAAGACATCCCGAATGATGGTGATGATACGAGAGAAGATGAAGACGATTTAAGTTTTGCTGCGGCATTCTGTAAAAATCACGATGTGGGTTCGGAAACATTTAAGTATTTATACGAAGAGTGTGATTACCCTAGACATTGTGTACATTACGCTATGGTTGGGGCGGCTGCATCGAGAAATGCAAAACTTATCAATTACATATATAATGACATCGACGAACATGAAAAAGCAAGTTTTCTAGGTGATCTAGAAGATGAACTTGCGATGACGGATCATCCTAATCCAAGTGTATTCATTGAATACGCTTTATCGAAATAAATAATTAAGAACTGATATACATATACAAAGTATGTCTAAATCATGTATAATATAGTTGGATTAATGGTATGACTTTGCCTAGGTATGGCCGCGAACCTCTATAGTTTTGGTTAGGTTTTGTGTATTCATGGTATATTTAATCAATTTAACAAAGTATATCTAAAACATAGAGGCTACGGTCTAATCCCGTCGTTGGTTTGAAACTCCCGTACCTCCTCTATCCAATCAAATTGCTTAATTCGCCTGTCGCGTGAAATCCCAGGCCAATTAATTTCTTAGCTATATATTGAGAGATAGAAATAGGGCATAATAACCCCAAGCAATAGGGATTTTTCAGGGCTAATTCTGGCCCTAAAATCAACCGATTTTTTGGTACTACGTACCGAGGCTTACAGCCTCGTCCTGATGTAATCA
>ERZ651776.5218-NODE-5218-length-11391-cov-4.706381_pt1 | contig 11391 bp, 11 predicted proteins | sample MGYA00514761_ERZ651776 | MGnify/ENA metagenome assembly ERZ651776 | reverse complement strand
CATATCATCATCCTGTGGATACAAGGCCTGGAAAATCTGTCCATTTTCAAGAGTAAGACCCTCTGAACTGGAAATACTCTCCAATGTAGTAAGCTGAAGTTCCTCGCCATCTCTCATCGACACTAAGGATACATCATTCGTATCTGCACTCGAACTGGGGACTAGAGTGAAAGAAAACAAAAATGGAGTGCTGGTTTCGTTACTAGGAGCGACGATTATTTCCGCCCCAGAAGAAGAAACCACCACTTTGTTATCAGGGTTGTCAGTCGTAGTTAAATCAACCAACCCTCCTCAAATGAATGCGGGCGATGAGGAGGAGGAGGATTTTTTCCCCTTCAATCTGCGAGCGTCATCACCACTAATAGTGGATAACGATGACGAAATCAATAGCAAAGAAAGTAGCAATAGAAAATTCATAGCTGTTGGTTGTGTAATAGGCAATAGGGTGTCAGTGCGTGAGGCGACTGTCCATTTCTAAAAATAAATTAAATCTGCTTTCATGGGTTTCGCTGAAAAATTAGCGCGAGCTGGATGCACTCAATTGACTCATCGACCTTTCCCCACCATCATCCAAAGACCGAAGTCGACTGCAGTGCCGAAACGACCGCCGCGCCGCCGCACTGCTAAACAATTTGCGAACTATGTCTCCTCGCTCCGTTCTGAGGGGAGAAAGACCAACCAACTGTTGAATGTGTACAAAGAGGAGTGCTCAAAGCCAATATCTTGTATGAGTGGGCAGAGCTATGTTCAATTGATGCTGGCGCTCGCTGAGAGTGTGGAGGGGCGGTCTGAGCGGAATAGTCTGAAGAGAGGGGAGCTGTTTAGTGTTCTGGTGGACGACACTGCAGGAAAAGCGCACTCGAACGAGTTGAGCTTGTATAATTGTGCTGGAATTGCTCGTGCATACAGTCTCCTTCGTTTCCGTCAAACTGAATTTTTCGAAGCGGCTTTACAAATCGCCGAACGCGAAATTAGTGAGAATGGAATCTCGGGCCCGGAAAGCATCGTAAAAATTGTTGACATCTGCAATGCAGCAAGCAGTGTTGGAATCGTCGGTTTCGGCGACAATCTTGAGAGATTGTTGAGGTTGAACCTAGAATCTGTAATGGCCAATGGGCATCCTGGCACGATATCTAATCTTCTTTGGTCTCTTGCGAAAAACGAAGTCCGGGATATTGACCTTGCAAAGGAATTGTGTGATAAAATTGTGGAGGATAGGGAGCGATTGCTATTGGGGGAGGGTTTAGGTGTCAAGAATATTGCTCTCGTGTGTTGGAGGTGAGTCAGGATTAAAAATGGCGAGGAAAGAAGAGGCGGAAAAATTAATTACTCTATCAATGCATGCATCTAATAATATTCATCGCTCGCTCTCTTCTTTCTATACTTACAGTTTTGCAAAGCTCAGAATAGACCCTAAAGTTTTATTTGATGATATTGCTCGCTCGAAGGTTGACGACATTGCCTCCGCAACTCCATTCCAAATTTGTCAAATATTGCACTCGTACTCATCACTGGGGAAGTTCGACGTAGACTTCTTTGAGGAGATTGCTTCTCGCTGCGGCGAGACGCTCATAAAGGAAGGGAACAGCATAGATGTGGCGAACGTCCTCTGGTCACTGACAACTGCGAACGCGCTGGAGCGTAAGGGTTGCGTAGACTTGGCCACAGGGCTCTGGAGGCGCGTGGCGACAAACGCCAACGGCGAAGTCGATAATATGGGGGTTGAAAGTCTAGTGCAGTGCGTGCAATTTTTCATTTCTGTGCGGCATAGACTCGAGATCGAGGAGCCAGGAGAAGACTTGATGAGGAATATGCAGTTGGCTGTGTTGGTACAGGACGCAAGTGCCAGCGACGGGCAGCGTCAACTGAGCGAATATTTGAAGGAAGAGGTGAGTGCGCTTGTGAGAAAGCTCCAAGCTGCGAGAGCGGCTCGCCTTAAATAGCTGGAAGAGAAGCAGCGCTTTAGGGGGTAAATAAATTAACCCCTCCTCGCTCCTACTAACGCCGCCCTTTCAACCGATGAATTTGCTACTACTCTGAATCTTTAGTGCGATTTTCAACACGAACTAGAAGTCGCCCCCCTTTCAGCCATCGGAGACGATCGCTTTGGTAACATTTTGAAAATAGATTTGGCGAGTGTCTCTGAACTAATTGCTGTGGAGTTCAATGGTCCCAACCACTTTTTGTTGGCATCGGACGGAGAAAAGCGTCAGCCAACCGGGTCAACTAAGTTCAAACGAAGGTTCCTGCAGGAGCTCGGGTGGCAGCTCATCTCCTGCGACTGGTTGATGTGGGCTCACAACAAAGACAAGGCGAAGGAATTTATTAAAGTAAGGTTGACAAATTTGCGCAAGTACTTCAGAAACAGTCCGCTGGCGTCTTGCCACATCCGTTGGACGTTTTATTGCTTCTCAAACACAAAGCCGTCCTCCAAAAATTCTTTTCTTACTTTTTAGCGTTTCTTTAGGTGACAAACCCATCATTTCGGCCCCGTCCATTTTTTAGTTAATGACCTCCTCAAGCGCTCAGCGATGACCTCCCTTTCGCCCTCCTCCTCTTCAGTACATTCCTCCCTCCCACAGATGCCTGCCTCTTCCTGAATCCATGCTTGCGTTTCCGTTTCAGCCAACTCGGCTGAAAAGTGCGCTTGATCAGCATTAAAGGGTCATTTAGAAATTCCTCAAGCAGTGATGTTGGAGTCGTTGTTGTTGCGTTTATCGCAGATGTCATTGATACATTTGTTGTAACTGCTGTCGTTGTGCTTATCGATTCTATTTGCTTTGTCTGCATCTCTATCTGTGTCGTCTGCTGTGGGGAGGGGAGGAAGGTCGGAAGGGGATGTAGGTGTAGTAACGGGAGTGTTTTCAAGTTCTCCGAAGTCAGGTTGGTCGCCCCTATTGCATTCATGCAGCCGACATCATCTCCAAGGTAGCTCATTGTCGATAGTGATCGAGCTGAAAGAGTTGATTTGGATGCCACACTTGACGCCTGTCCTACTGTACCACAACCGAACAATGTCCAGCCAGAGGTATGACTACTGGATCTACTCGCGAGCCGCAAAACTCGAGGAACAGAGCGAATCATGGCTCAAGTGCCGAGGAATACGACCTAACGAGGAAGGGCTGTTTTAGGGGGAGGGAAGACAATCGGTGTGCGTTCGCTCGTCTGGAGTCTGGAGTCACTGATTGTACTGAAGATCCTACAGGGTAAATTTTTCGCAGGACGAGCCAAGCCAATGACAGATTTTTAATAACACAGGACAGGGAATGATAATTCTTTTCGAAAAAGGACCAAGTTGAGGGGGGAGAGAACTGAAGTAAGAAGACGCTGAGGGTGTGGGGGATCCGCGTCGTACAGCAGCGACCTTTCATTCAATTCGTTAATTAGAGTATCCCTCTGAACCATATTTGTGTCATCGTGGCTTATATACAAGTCATAAACAAAAATCCCACCAATACACCTGAAACTACTGCCTTCAAAAACAGCTGAAAATGCTCTCCACCTTTGGAAGGACCTTTGGAAGGGCCATGCGCCCCAATACCACCACTTGCCTTCGTCTCAGTAGCCGCAACTTCACTAGCACCGTTGCACTGCATGAGCGCATGGTTACCATCCGCGAGGCTATCAACATGGCCATTGATGAGGAGATGTCAAGGGATGAAAAGGTTTTCATCATGGGGGAAGAGGTGGCTCAATACCAGGGTGCCTATAAGGTGACGAAAGGACTCCACGCAAAGTACGGGGACAAGAGGGTGATTGACACACCGATTACTGAGATGGGTTTCACCGGTCTCTGTATTGGTGCTGCCTACAAAGACCTCAAGCCAATTGTTGAGTTCATGACGTTCAACTTTTCCATGCAGGCCATTGACCAGGTTGTGAACTCTGCCGCGAAGCAGTATTACATGTCTGCTGGTGACTGCGCTGTTCCGATTGTATTCCGCGGCCCGAACGGTGCCGCTGCTGGTGTTGCTGCGCAGCACTCCCAGTGCTTTGCTGCTTGGTATGCCAGTGTCCCTGGGCTCAAGGTTGTGGCCCCTTACAGCGCTGAGGATTGCTACGGCCTGATGAAAGCCGCTATACGGGACCCCAACCCTGTCGTTGTGCTCGAGCATGAGCTCCTGTACGGGACGGAATTCCCGCTTCCTGAGAAGCTGGTGGAGGAGGACTATGTAACTGAGATTGGCAAGGCCAAGGTGGAGAGGGAAGGGAGCGACGTCACTATTGTTACCTTTAGCAGAGCTGTTGGACTTGCGCTCGAGGCCGCAGAAATTGCGAAGGAGGTAAGTTTAAGTTTTTTTGCTCGCATTTCGAGGGGTATGCTGATTACGTACCATCCTTTACCGCCTCACGCTTGCGCTAGAAATAAAATTAACGAAATTTTCGCAGAACGGCATTGATGTTGAGGTTATCAACATCCGCACAGTCCGACCTCTAGATCGCGACGCGATCATTAATAGCGTTAAGAAAACCAATCGCTTGATTACTTTGGAGGAGGGCTGGCCCCAGCACGGCGTTGGTGCCGAGATCGGTGCCATGATTATGGAGTGCGACGCCTTTGACTACCTGGATGCCCCGCTCGTCAGGCTCACAGGAGCTGACGTTCCAATGCCCTACGCGGTGGATTTGGAGAGAGCTGCGCTCCCTCAGGTGGATAACATAGTAAATGCTCTCAATGAGATTACTTACAGGGGTAAGGTGGCTTGAGAAAAAAATGGAAGGGGGCTATAATAATATTAGTGGCTGCTGCCTTATATTTTGCGAAAAAACGCAATTCATTCATTTCTTCTTTTATCCAACGCCTCGTCTAAACCTTCATTCTAGCAAGAAAGTTACCGCCGTCTTCATCATCACCACTACTACTTGAATCAACTTCCTTTGTGTCCTCATAATCGTCCTCGAACCACAATTTAGAGCCATAATAAATGAAGAGTTCCTCCCCCTTTGCAATGTCCTTTCCTGCAAAATATCTTATTACCGTCTCCTCTCGATCTAGCCGAAAGTCCACATTTGGGCGCTTGGCGTGGTGGTTAAACATGGAGCCGTATCCAAAAGCCAACATTTTATCGCCGTTTGGAAGATTGAAAACATATTCTGATAGTGGCGTGTGTTTGCCATGAATCTCATAATTCTCCCTGGTGAAAATCAATCCGGGTGCAGTGTGGATAAGCTCGCCATATTTGATGGGAGCAGTGGCAAACATGCACCGGCCGCTTCTGGGATTTTTTCGGATCTCAAACTTCTGTTTGTTGCTAACAAGCTTTTTTTCATTGTCATCATCTTCGAAATAAACTGCGCGATTTTGGCCAATAGCTGAGGACCCATGTTTCCGTCCATTTGACCCTATAGATAAACTGGCTTTCGACCGGGCAGAATAGTAGTCTACGTACAAATAAGTCTGAGGGCTAACCCCCCAGTCAGTCTTCTTCTTGTTGTTGTCGTTGTTGTCGTTGTTGTTGTTGTTGTTGTTGTCATTGATACTGATACTGCTCCCCTTAAAAAATCTGAGAAATGTCTTTGAATCGACCAAAATACACTCCCCCACTTTGCAAGCACCGACAGTGAAAGTATCTGATTCTATTGAGTTTCCAACCTTGTGATCCCTCAAAAAATACTCAACATTTTGCGTGCCACCCCAAAACTGCAAACTCCCCTCCCTGCCAGTGGCCTCAACATGAGAAGATGACAGAGGGATCAGCACTCGGACGATTTCTCTTGTCGATATGAAATCATTATCGTCCCCTGCCAGCGACGACCACGCCGTGGGAAACGAATCCGTGGCGCCAATCTTTCTCAATTCACAGTCTTGGCCTATGATTTTTTCCACCAAATTACACACACTCAAACCGTCGTGAGTTTCAATCGTAGCATAATCCTTGAAATCCTTTAGCGACTGCTCGTTAGTAAGATCGAGGTCGAATCCCGATTTAATTGGCGTAATCTTTTCAATAGCATTGATTAAAGGCGACGTGACAACTTTGTGTGGCAGCGCGTCATCGACAAGAGCGACACCGTTGTCAATGAAAGTCTCGAAAAGTTTCTCTTCACCACCATCATCTTCGATGTCGATAAGTCCGACAGGTTTCAACAGCGGTATATCGCATTCGCACGTGGCAAATTCCCCAATTTCTACGCCCTCAAGCGAATTGAGCTCTTCATGTAGCTTTCTCAAGATCACATCATTTTTGTGGTAAGTATTCAGCATCATGATCACGCACTCTGCCACGACCGAAAAACACTCAGCGCCAGAAAAATTGTAGGTTTTTTCCATTATTTCTTCTCGAATTGTCTCGCGTTCCTGCGTCACCTTGAATGTGTACTCTTTGCACATTCCAGATATCATCGGAAGGATTGTCTTCACAAACTCCTTCCCGCCTGTCGATGTCACGGATACATACGTGTAAAGCAGCCGCTTCACCCTTGAAGATGTGCGAGATATGTCATCACCGTCGTCGTCGTTACAATCGCTCTCCCCCGCCTCTCGAAAGTCTGGAGTTGATGGGTGGGAGGGGGCATCGACAGGCATGAGAGGGAGAGGAAATGTAAACAATAAAGAGAATCACGACGATTTTTGGGGGAGGCGTACGGTCCGGCCGGTCAATAAGTATGTGGAGGCGTAAGACAATAGAAGATAAAATTTAGTTAAGAACCGCAAACGGGGTGGGTTTCACAAATTCCACACTCCATTTTCTGCCAGAAAATTACAATCGCTGCTATTATACTCAAAACCGATTGGCTAGACCATTAATTTTTGTCTCAGATCGTGCTATTGTACAAGAGAGAGTGTGTAATAATAGCAACATCCAGCAAACACTTGCTTATTGTAAAGGTTCACAAAACGCTGAGTAGTTCGGAACGACGAATCTTCTCAATTCATTCAATATGGCCCCACTTAAGGTACTTATCAATGGATTTGGTCGCATTGGTCGCCTGACATTCAGATATCTGTACGAAGATCCCCTCTTTGAAATAAAGGGAATCAATGATCTTTGCTCCTGCGACAGCGCAGCCTACCTCGGTAATTACGATAGCATCCATGGTCGCTGGTCACACAGAATGGTTGCCAACGATGACACAATAACGGTCGACGGCACCCACGAGATCGCCTTCTCCCAGAGCAAAACAATTGAGGGTATTCTGAATGTAGGCAGCTATGACGTAGTCTTGGAGTGCACCGGCAAGCACCTGAAGGTCGCTGGCCTTGAGAAGTACTTTGAGATGGGAGTTAAGCGCGTAATTGTCAGCGCTCCAGTGAAGGAAAATGGGGCAGTGAACATCGTGCTAGGGTGCAACCACGAGCTCATTGGCGACAACAAGCTTGTGACCAATGCGAGCTGTACCACCAATTGCATCGGGCCTGTAATTAAGGTGATCAAGGAGAACCTCGGCATTAAGCACGGCTGCATCACGACTGTGCACAACGTTACAGGGACGCAGGTACGTTACGTGTGTTGTGTGTTGTGTGTTGTGTGTTGTGCGTTGTGTGTTGTGTTGTGTTGTTTGTGTGTGTTTCTACTTTGCTCCCATTTTTTCACATTTTTTTCACTTTCTACCAGCACCTCACCAAACCAACAACCTCAATTTAATTCATTAAACCTTGCAGACCCTAGTCGACATGCCAAACACAAAGAAGTCTGACCTTAGGCGCGCTCGCAGTGGGATGTTGAACCTCGCGCCCACTTCTACGGGGAGCGCAACGGCAATCATTGAGATCTACCCGGAGCTCAAGGGTAAGCTAAATGGTCTCGCCATCCGGGTCCCGTTGCTAAATGCATCAATCACGGACGTCGTCCTCGAAGTAGATAGGCCCACCACAAAGGAGGAGGTGAACGCCATGCTAAAAAAAGCGAGCGAGGAGGGCGCGCTGAAGAATATCCTGGGCTATGAAGAGGATGCCTTGGTGAGCACAGACTATACCAACGACCCTCGCTCGAGTATCATTGACAGCATCTCTACCATGATTGTTGACGGCACCATGGTTAAGCTTTATTGCTGGTACGACAACGAGATGGGCTACAGCAAGCGTATGGCTGAGCTTGTCAACATTGTAGGCAGCAAGTTGCTCAATGTCAAGCCCGGGTTCCTGGCGGAGCATGTGTGAAAAATTTGTCAGCAGCCAACAGGCAAAGATGGAGTGAGAAAAAGCAGGGGGGGGAGAAGACAAGACGACGAAGAAGATGAAGGTTGAAGGTGAATAACCATTTTTTTTTTCCAAGAAAAAACGACTCGACTCGTCTCGTCTCGTCATCCATCATGTTCTCAAAATTCCTCAGCGAGCGTTTTTACTAGTGTTTTACAAGATATTTAACAGCGTGTGCATCATTCAATCATGAGTCGAGAATAAATACCTTTTTTTCTCCTCATCTTCGTCCTCGTCGTCGTCCTCGTCGTCGTCCTCGTCGTCATCCTCATTGTCAAAATTGTCCCCAACAAACCCTCACCGCAGACCCCTCCCGCCGTTAATAATAGAGAAGAATTCAGCGCGTGTTTTGCTCTGCTGCTCAAAGCACCCCAGTACTGATGAGGTAATTGTGTTGCTGCCAACTTTCTGCACACCTCGCATAACCATACAGAAGTGGTTGCACTCTATGACAACCCCGACTCCCAACGGGTCGATCGCCTCCTTGATCGCCATCGCGATCTGTCGCGTCAGTCGCTCCTGAACCTGGAGCCGGCGGGCAAAGACTTCGGCAATTCGGGCGATCTTGCTCAAGCCGAGAACCTTCCCACGAGGAATATAGCCCACGTGGATCTTCCCAGTGAATGGTAGCATATGATGCTCGCACATGGATTGAATGTCGATGTCCCTTACCACCACCATCTCACTGTGGTGCTCCTCAAATATTGCGTCATTTGTCACCTCAGCAACTGTCTGCTGGTACCCCTTGGTGCAGTAGAGTAAAGCTTCGGCCCAGCGTTTGGGCGTTTTCAAGAGCCCCTCACGAGATGGGTCTTCCCCAACACATTCAAGGATTGTGTTGCAAGCGGCTGTCATCTTTGCTAGCTTCTCCTCCTTCGTCATCCCTCCCAAGCCTCCGCTACTGCCATCAGCAGGAAGGCAAAGCAGTCCATTCACGGGGGCGACCACATTCACACTCACATTCTTTGCTAGCTTCTCCTCCTTCGTCATCCCTCCCAAGCCTCCGCTACTGCCATCAGCAGGAAGGGAAAGCAGTTCATTCACGGGGGCGACCACATTCACACTCACATTCACATTCATTCCCGGACTCTCACTCCTACTCATACTAGCTCTCGCAGTAGCATTCACACTGCTTTCGCTAGCAATAGCATCCGCACTGGCAGTCCCTGCTGGTACGGGAGTGGAGGTGGTACTACTCGTCCCAGACAGCGTGCCGACGCTGATCGCATTCACAATGTCTGAGCTTGAGCTATCATTGTCGCCCTCGTCTTTCATCGCAGAAGGGGCAAGAGGTGACACATCAGCAGGGAGACAACGCCTCTTTTTGATGTCCGTCGTCCGAGTCGGCGAAGATTCAGTTCCACGGACTGGGCGCTTCATAACGTGTACTAATTAATTCAATGAAGGGGGTCAGAGGGGTAGATAAGAAGAGGGCCTGTTGTCGGACGATTGGGGGGTTGGCTCCTGTTGATGTTGTTTTCTCACTGCGTTTTAAAACAGTTGTGGACACACAAAAAATACGACGAAAAGGGTTGATATTTTGTTCGAAGCTAAAAAATTCTTTGTCACAATTAGCTGCTGGATTTGGAAGAAATAATGGTGGTGGTGAAGCCGTATTTTTTACTGCGCAGCGCAGCAGTTTTCCCATCAAATTGATTTTCAGCGTACACGTTCAGTTTCACCAAAACCGGCCTGTGAATAAAGACCACGAGAAAAATCGCTATACACACTCTCCTACTGTCGCTCAGCATTGTGACACGACGAGAGAAAACGTACCAACCAACACACGAAAACAAGTTCCAGTTTTCCAGTTTTCCAGTTTCCAGTAACCAACACACGAAAACATCGCATCGTTAACTTAAATCAATCACTAGTATGGCAAGGTTTACACCAGCAGTATACATACTGGTCCTGTTCTCTTCCTCAGGTGTACTTGGTTTTCAGCACTTGATTGGAATGCGAGCTCAAAGCCTGCACGCTCTGAAAAAAACCCCTGACAAATTACGCCCCTGCAGCATTTTTTTGCTCGGAAATATTAGAGAAGCTGCTGACACAGAGGCGAGTGACAGGACGCAAACAATTTCACCTATACAAGCACCGCCAACGTCGGCAATTACCCCCCTGGTTGACGGTGATCCCAGCGACAGTGCGATTTGGATTGGCCGACTTACCCTGCTTGGGATTGCTGCACTATGGGGAACTAACTTCCCTGTGGTGAAGTATTTGGAGACGCTGTGCTTTCATCCTCCTTGCAATCACCCTCCTTCTGAGGCAACCTTCGCCCGATTTGGGGTCGCGAGCGCTGTCGCGTTTCCTATCCTAGCAAAGCAGTGGTGGGACGGTCACATTGCAAAATCGGTAGCAAGCGGCGACAGCAAAAGCGAGATTGCTGATAACTTCTTTCCCATCATCCTGGCCGGGCTTGAGTGCGGGCTCTACATATCCTTGGGCTACTTTTCTCAGGCGCTTGCGCTGGAGAGCGTGGGTTCTACGGAGGTCGCATTTCTCTGTAGTTTGACGGTCGTGGTCGTCCCTTTTTTGAGTGTGCTCTTCATGGGCAAGAAGGTAAAAGCAATAAATTTATTCTCTGCTTTTCTCGCCGTTCTAGGAGTGGGGATCTTAGAGGGTGTTATCAACGTAAACGATCTCTTCGATGGTCTTCTCCTGGAAAAAGTGAACGCCCTTCATTTTGATGCAGGGTTAGGGGCAGTTGGCGGACAAGGTGGTACCATGAATGGTGTCAGGGCCATAGACACCGTGACAGCAATCACAGCAAACTCAGCGGTGGAGTCGAAAAGTATATTTTTTGGAATGACGAAAGGCGATCTTCTTGCTTTGGGGCAGCCTATCGGGTTCGGTACAAGTTTCATAAGAATTGAGCAAGCTATGTCGCGTTTTTCTCACGTCAAAGGTAGCGCTCTCACCTTGGCTATGGCACAATGTATCGCAGTTGGAGGACTATCCCTCGCATGGCTCCTCTACGACTTCCACGGTATCCCAAACATGGGGTATCTCCTAGAGCCTCATAGAGTCGGAGCTATACTGTGGACATCAGTGGTAACAACTGTATTTGCCGTTTGGCTTCAGGGAGTAGCATTGAAATCGGTGAGTGCCGTGGAGGCGGCGCTCACCTTTTCCACCGAACCTGTTTGGGCCACCTTATTTGCGGCTCTCTTTCTTGGAGAATCAGTCGGGACTAAAAGCTACATTGGAGGTTTTGTCATTTTAGCAGCTTGCGGTCTAAGCGTATT
>ERZ651776.5216-NODE-5216-length-11399-cov-10.077636_pt1 | contig 11399 bp, 15 predicted proteins | sample MGYA00514761_ERZ651776 | MGnify/ENA metagenome assembly ERZ651776 | reverse complement strand
CGGAATAAATGTGGAGCTTAAATCATGAAGCGGTTCTTAATTTTTGTATCAGCTCATTTATTTTTGTTTCTATTAGTTATTGCTTACCAGGCTCAAGCAGATGATGAAGAATGGAATATTAATAGATATGAAAAGTTAGTTTATGCGAGAGTTTCAGGTGAAGTTACCCACGGAGACTCGCTTAACTTTTTTATACACGTTAATGATGATTGTGATCGCGTGTGGAATAACTTTACATTTTACACTTATGAAAAACCAGGTGATATCAAGCAATTAATAGGAAAGCACATCCCAATAAGAATTAATAACCAAGAAGAAACTGCTGAAGTTGAGGCGGTAACACCTTTTTTAATGGGTTACCGTGTTTTGTTTTCTATAGGTACTTTTGATCTTCAAAAATACATCTACAAATTAAATGATTTTTATAAGGAAGAAAAAAGGTTTGAAATTGAAATAGTTGATGGTGTTGGTTTTAAAGCAGCTAAATACTTTGACATCCCTAATAATAATTGGAAATTAGATAAACTTGTACCCTCTGTATTAGAAGCTCGTAAACTTTGTAAAACTATTGATCAGGTGGGTAGTTAGATAATGTTAAGAATTATCTTACTTATCTTACTGTTATTACCCACAACATCTTACGCTGATCAAGGTTTAAAAATCTCATGTCTTAATATGAAAGATGTAATCATTGGAAGAAAGCATGATCCTTTAAATTTTACAATGCAAGCAGTAGGGCTTGAATATTTTGATAAAGAAAAGGGTGAATTTATTATGATTGAAGCTAATAAATTAGATATTGGTGAAAACCAAGTAACTGCAAGATTTGCAGATTACGAATTAGGGTTTCAAATGATTGTATTTGATGGAGATACAAAACCTAGCATGACCATGTCAAAATATGACTTTAAAAATAATAGGTTCTTAGAGCATTATCAGTGTGATTTTGAAACTACAAATATAGAATAAAAATTGATATGTAGGAATATCTTGAAGATTTAAAAATAAAGTATATGATATAAACGCTCTGGTTATTCTGTTGGAGTTTTAAAAGCTACGATGGGATATAGATATAATATTGTTTTTGATAGATCTTAATAGTTTATATCTGTATCCCATCTATTGGGTGGGCTACCTGTAAAAAGGATTAGCATGATTAAAACTTTCCAAAATAACTAGTCATTAACAATAAAAAAAATTAAGTTTTTTTATTGAATATAGATCTATCAATGAATCTGATAGCCTTTATTTATATTAAACTTAGTTTTGGAAAGGACTAATGTCTAAAAATAAAACTGATAAAGAATCTAATAATAAAGCTGATTTAACATGTAATAAAAAATTAGTTAAATTATTTGAATATAACACCCCTCAAGAAAGACAAACTCTACTAACTAATATTGATAACGTATTATGCTCAATGTTAGATTTAGAAGATAATGATTTACCCTGGCTAAATCCTAACCAACATACAGCTAAATGGGAAAAAATTATGGAGAATTTGAGGTTAGTCGTTGGAAAAATTGAATATGAGGCCAGTCAAAGCAAAAGGACGGTACACTAATGATAAGCAATAATTATACACTAACGAAAACTAAAATTTTAAGTGGACTACAGTGTCATAAAAAACTTTGGTATGATTTCCATCAGCAGATCAGTAAAGATAACCACTCTATACACATTGGTAACCGTTTTGGTGAGGAGGTTAAAAAAAAATATAAAGATGGTTATGGAAAATTTAAAGATTTTACTGGCCCTTTTGATAGCAGCAAAGTTAAAGATACAGAGGAAGCCATTAACTCAGATAATATAAATGTTATCTTTGAAGGAGCATTTATATATTTAGATACCTTGATAAGAGCAGATGTTCTTATAAGAAAAAAAAATGGATGGGAGCTTTTAGAAGCAAAATCATCAACAAAATTAAAATCTGAATATATTGAAGATATAGCAATCCAATCTTTTATTGTTAAAAAGTGTGGAGTAAATTTAACTAGTATTAAATTAATTCATATTAATAAAGATTTTATATATGAAGGTGGCGATAATTACGAAGATTTAATAAACGATACAAATGACATTACAAGTAAAGTTATTTTAAAAGAAAAAGAGGTATCAAGTTATATTAAAGATTTAATACCCTTAGCAGATAAAAAAGAGTCTCCTAATATTTCAATGGGAGATCACTGTAATAATCCACATGTATGCGATTATCAAAGTAGATGTAAAGCTATAGAACCCAAAACAAACATTACTACGTACGAAATATTGCCTTGGTTTCCGAAAAAATTGAAAAAATACTGTCTAGAAAAAAAGATTAAAGATTTACAAAAAGTTCCCACAGATCTTTTAGTTTCCCAGCGTGAGGGTTACGTGCAAAATTATCATAAAATTATACAAGCAGCTCATAAGTGTAATAAACCTTGGTTTAGCAAAGAATTAAAAAATGTTATTAAAGAGTTTAATTTTCCGTATTATTTTATGGACTTTGAGTATGTTAACCAGGGTGTACCGATCATAAAAGGAACTCAACCCTACTATCGATTACCATTTCAATGGTCAGTGCATAAATGGGAATCAATAGACAAAAAAATTAAGCCAAGTGATGAAAAACCTTTTTTAGAGTTTGATGATCAAGATATAGAAAGAAAATTTGTTGAAAGTCTTTTAAAAGCAGTAGGTGAAAATGGAACAATATTTGCTCACAATGCTGGGCCTGTAGAAATATCTATTTTAGAAGAATTAAAAGAAAAAGATAATTGCAAACATCTTGTAGATAAAATTGATAAATTAATTGAAAGAACAGTAGATACTCAAATACTTGTTGGTGAAAATTTTTATCACCCAAAGATGAATGGTAAGTATAAATTAAAGGAAATTATTAAAGCTATACCAAGCGATGTTAGCTATGAAGAGAAAGATAATATAGCAGGTGGTAACGAAGTACAATTAGCTTGGTTTATTCTTACAGATAATAAAACTTTAAAAAATGAGAAGGAGCTGCAAAAAAAACTTTTATTAGAATATTGTGCAAAAGATACACTAGCTCTTTATTATCTCATTAAATTTTTAATGGAAAAATCTAATGAGCAATCATAATAAAATTAGACCAGTAGATAAAAATAATCCAAATGGGAAATACAAAATTTTATTTTCTTCACCTCAATCAAAGAACAGCAATATTCCAATGGAGTTTAGGGGCTTACAAATATTCAATAGTAAATCGCTAGCTGAAGAAGCTCTTAAAAAAAGAAAAAAATTAACTAAAGTACTTCTAGAGAAAACTCATAAATCCATGATAGGAAATAAGAGACTTCTAGGTAATCCTGGTGGAGATAAATCAAATTTAGTACAATTTAGTCCTGAGGTTCAAGAACTAAAAATTGCAAAAATTAAAAGAGCTCAAGAACTTTATAATCAAGGATATATAAAATCAGAAATTTTGAGAATGATAATTAAGGAATTTAAACTAGATAGGAATATAAACTCAAGAGCTTGGCCTAAATGGTTAACTGAATTAGAATAGATTAAAAATGAAAAAAACTAGAGATCCATATCCAATAACAGATGTTTATTTTTTGGAAATGAATGCTGTTGATGCTGCAACTGTTACAGTTGGAGATTTATGTGAGCGACTAACAAATGATTTTGATACTGGATGGGGATTTGGTGGCCCTGTAAAAGAGTTCATTGATGATTTCAAAAAAAAAGATGCATCAAAATATAACTCTATATCTTTTGGAAATGGAGCAGATGGTGGTTATTCTGTTTATGTCGGTGTGGATGCTAAAAATAGAATAAAAAAAATATTCGCAGACGCATCAGTTGCAGAATATATTCAGCACCCTAAAGATAGGCAAAGTTATATATCTTGGTGGTGGGATAAAGAAGACTATAATAATCAATTCTTTGGAAAATTAAAAGAAAATAGAATTAGGTTATTTGATCTAAATACTAAATCAGGTTTGTTAGCAGTTGGAGATTTTGGTGGACCTTTAAGATCTTTATTAGGTGTTAATAATGATACGTTAGATGAGAATGGGGATTTAAATGAAATTATTAAATTGGATTATTTTAAAAAAGATGGAATTTTTCAAAACTCTTCTCCAATATTTAGTGTTAAATTTTCATATGGTCTTATTAATAAACCTGAATCATCTAGTTTTAGTTCATCAGTTATACACAAAGAATTAAAACCTCATCAGCAACCAATTAACTATTCTTATACTGAATTATTTAACAATCAATTAGATGAAAATTGTTATCCAACTAAATATATTTTTGAGGATTATCTAGCAAATGAAGATGAAAGCGAACATTATAAAAGATGGGAGACTAATATAAAAATAAAAGAGAATCTAAAACTTTCTGGAGAATATATATCTAGTCGACTACCAAAAGCTATTCAAATACTAAAAAAACAGTCAAAAATTTTATTCAAAGAAAATTTTAAAGAAGGTTTTGAAATTAGAAAAAAGCAATTCGAAGATTTCATTATTGGCATAATTAAAGATATTGAGCCTCAAGAATTAGATTTACCAACATTTGGCAAAAAAACAAAAAAGAGAGAAATTAGCGATAAGAAGTTGGAAATATCAACCGATTTAATATCTGCGGGAGTATCAGAACTATTTGATGGTTATAAATTTAAAAATGATATCGATTTTTCTTTAACCAAAATAATTTTTCCAGTGAACAAGGGTTCCTACCCAGTATATTTACATTGCTATGATACTAAAGATTCTGATGGTTATGAAAATGCATATGTCAAAATCGTGGTCGAAGGTATTAAAGGTTGTTATTTAAATAAAAATGAAAAAGGAAAATTAATAGCAAACAAGCTAAATAAGGAAAGTCCATATTTAAGAAATGTGGTTGATAAAAAGCTTAAATACGCTCAGATAGATAAAATAGATCTAAGAGATTCAAAAAGTTTAAAAGAAATCGAAAAACTCAAAGATATTGAACAATTAGTGTTAGCTAATATGAAGTATATCAAAGATTGGACACCACTATCAAAACTAAAGAAATTGAAACATTTACATTTGGATACCTGTATAATTGATTGGAAAACAGCCACATCTTTTTTTAAAAACTTATATAAGTTGCCAAACTTAGAAAGACTAACTTTAAACGCCGATAGTTACTTAAGATCTCCACCAATAAATGATTTTCCAAAAAATTTATATCCTCAAAAACTTAAGGATTTTGAAATAGTCGTTCCTAAAGAAGTTAAGGAAGATAAGCCTAAAGACGAGTTTACTCATCACAAAGGATATGCTGGAAGCTATGATGATCTATATTTTATGCATAGAATTTTACAAGTAGACGATTTTCCAAATTTTGAAAAAATAAAAACTTTTGAAAAATTAAGATATTACAACTATTTTACTAAGAATAATCAAGAGGGTGGTGTAATAAGTCGTTTAGTGAGTGGTTATACGGATTTCAATACATTTAAAAAATTAAAGAAATTAAAAGATATCTGGATCTATGGTTATGACTTCAAAAAAACAGAAGAATTAAAAAATTCTTCTTTTTTACAAGTTGCAAAAGAAATTTTAAAACACAAGAAATTGAGAATAAATGGAATTTCTGAAAAAACCTTTAAAAATTTATGAAAAAGATATGGGAGTAATTAAAAAAAAACCGATCTATGGATATGTTAGATGTGAAACAAATCATTGTGTAAATAATTTTAAATTACTCAGAGTTCCAAAAGTTTTAGTTGGTAAACAACAATGTCAGATCTGCAAAAACGTTATGCTGGGTGTAAAGGTTGATAAAAATATAGAGGTAGTTGAAAATAAAAAGACGAAAAACAAAAGAAAAATCGATCATTTTTATAAAAATTTAAACATAGATAAACTTTTGAATGTTTTAAATAAATGGAAACCAGAACTAGTTTACGACTTAGCAGAAAAAATAACTGAATGTGTAAAAGGGTATAATGATCTTAATGATGAAGAGGAACATTTTATAAATTATTTAGCTCCATTAATTTATAGTGGTGGATTATTTCAAAAACTAAAAAAACATTTTAAAATTATAAACTGTTACCAATGCATAATGTATGAGGATCATATGTGGAATGATGCATATGTTCTTTATTGTTCTAAAGATAAAAAATACAGATTAATTAATACAGAATTAAGAGCAAATATGCATGATGCAGTTTTTATCTTAGATATTATTACTGAAAAAAATTATAAAAAAATTTCAAATAAGAGGGATTATTTTATGAAAATTTTAGATAAATATGTTGAGAAAGAGTATGATTTTATGTTTAAAGACAAAAATGTTGATGATGATTTTTTTAAAGCTAAAAATCCACCATATTACAAACCTGTAAAAAGCTTATTATTAGATTCAAGTTATTACCAATCCCTTCATAAGGAAGCTTTATTTCTTGAGCATGTTGAGAAAGTTGAGAAGGACATAAATGAGATTACAGAAGTTTATTCAGGAGAATATAAAGTTGGAAAAAAACATGGATATGGAACCATTAGATATAAAAGTGGAGATATTTATAAAGGAGAATTTAAAATAGATTTATTCAATGGAATTGGCGAATATATTTGGAATGATGGTTTAAAATACAATGGTGATTGGAAGAATGGTAAAATGAATGGAAAAGGAAGATTAACTCATCCAAGTGGCGAAACATATTCAGGAGAATTTAAAGACGATAAAAAACATGGCAAAGGATATTATATTTATCCAAATGGCACCACTTATGATGGTGAATATAAAAATGATGTGTTTCATGGAAAAGGTAAATTTATTGATTCTATGGGAAAAGTAATAGAAGGAACTTTTAAAAACGGAAAATTCTTAAAATAAAAAATGAAAAAGAATTTAAATTTTTCTCAAATTGCTCTTTTAAATGAAATTAAAACTTATAATGATGAAATGAGATGGGACTCATATTATTTTGAAGGTTACCAACATGATGCTGAACCACATACGTTAGAAGAAGCAGGTGAAGCATATTTAGATGATAAAGATTTTATGTTGGAAGCTGTAAAGATTGATGCTTATTGTCTAAAATATGCATCAGAAAGATTAAAAAATAATAAGATCATTGTTAAAGCTGCCGCTAAGAGTGAAAGATTTGCTGATTATGTATTTGAATTCATTGGTGAAGATATTAAAAAAAATAAAATATTTATTAAGAAGTTAAAAAAAATATAAACAAAAAGGAGCTTAAATGAGCACAAAACAAGAAATTAAATGCCCACATTGTAATAAATCTTTCCCAATACAAGAGGGTTTTAAGCATCAAGCAGAAGAACTTAGAAAAAAATTAGAAACTGAGGAAAAACAAAAATCTGCTTTGAGACAAAAAGAAATTGAAGAGGCTTATAAAGCTAAAGTTTTAAAACAAGATAAAGAACATCAGGCACAATTAGTAAAAATGAAAGAAGAAGCTTTTATAAAACAAAAAAAAGAAGCTGAAAAACTAGCTGCAGAACAAGTTAAAAAATTCAAAGAAACAGTAGATCAACAATCTAAAAAGATAAAAGATGAAGCTGAAGCTAAAGCTAAAAGAGATCAAAAGGATAAAGATATTTTAAAAGAAGAAATGATAAAAATTAAAAAAGCTCATCAAATTGATTTAGATAGAATGAGAACTAAAGCGGAAGCAGCAGTGCATGCTGCAAGCCAATCACCTGTTGAAAGAAAAGGTGAAATTCAAGAAGAGTTGATTGAAGAATATTTAAAAAAAAAGTTTCCAATGGATCAATACGAACCCGTTAAAAAAGGAAAAAGAGGAGCTGATGTAATTCAATTTGTTCATCACAAACAACAAGAAGTTGGAAAAATCTTGCACGAAAGTAAGGATGTTATGAATTTTGATGAGAAATGGGTTGGTAAACTAATTGATGACATGCATCGTGAAGATGCGATGTTAGGTATAATTTTTACCAGAGTAATGCCTAAAAAATCAAAAGGTGTCATGGAATTAAGAGAAGGTGGAAGAATTACAATTTGTTCTGATGAATCTGTTTTTCAATATGTAGTAGACATGTCTAGAAAGTTAATCATTCAACAAAATTCACTAAGCAACAATATAAAAGAGGATATCTCTTCAAAATTACAGCAGTTACATGATTATGTGAATAGTAATGAATTTAAACTACAATATAGAAAAATCAGAAATAATCTTCAAGCAACAAGTGATCAATTAGAAAAAGATGAACGTTCATTTGAAATGCAAATAAAAAATCGTAAAAAAAATCTAGATGAAAGTAAGAAGAATATTCATGGTGTCGTTACATCCTTAATCTCAAATGCTGGACTATCAGACGATTTATTATTAGAGTAAAACCTAATTGCTAAATTCTGTTATTATTATTTGTAAGCTGTTAATTAATTCTAAATAAAATGCTTTAATTTATTCAACAGACAGATAAAAATAATCAATAGCCACGCCTCAGTCTTCTTTAATCCTGTTTAGTATTAGGTAATTAACTTAACTTGAGTAAGAGTTCAGGATTTGTTAAGGTTTAAGTTCAAATGTGGTTAGCAAGTTTAGTTTTTGTTTCTAGTTTTTGGGTTCTAATATCCCAAATTTTTGATTTTAATCCATTAATAATTTTTAGCTTATTTAATTTTTTGTTTGAAATGTTTAACATTGATGGAGGTAAGTTTGTTGGAGGCATGTTTGTATTAATATGCTTTTATGGTTTTGTTAAAATTATGGATAAAATTTTGGATAAAAAAGATAAAAAATAAAATATGAATGTTGAATTAGCATTACTAAAATTTATTAATCACTACACAAAACATAACCCTGATGATAATGGGCAAAAATATAGTGAAGAGCAGGCAAATTTAATTGAAACTTTTGGTTATTCTTTTGTAGAAAATATTCATCCAAGAGTATTTGAGAAAAATATTACTGAAAATAAGATTAAACTTAAATCAAAAAGGGTAAAAAGTGATTTTGTTAAAATTTCATTAAGTCCAATTCAAATATTACATTTTAAATTACTTTATAATATTGCCTATATTAAACATTTTTATCCTGCTAAAATTTCTAAGTTTAATTTTTCAGAAGATTTGAGTGAATTATTAGATAGTGAAGATAAGATAATTAATTTATATACTGAGGTTAAGAAGATTGATTTGAATTAGTTTCACTAGTAACTTGGTTTAGGAATATTTTTACAGTTATAATTTACAATTATTCTGTCGCCATTCGGTTTACCCACTTTATACGCCTCTACAGTCATTCTGTTATTATATTTATTTATTGAAAATGAACTTTGTACTGATTTTGATTCAAGTAAACTTTCTAGACTTGAGGGTCCATAAGTTACAAAAAAAGTAATTACATCTGAACCGTTTGATACAGATAATGTTATTTCTTTTGATTTATTGGTTCCACTATATATTGTGCCGTATCTACCCAAATGTGATAAATCACTTCTAAGAAATTTTTTATCAAAATTATAGTGAATATAACCATCAAGAATAGTAGGATTTACAATATCGTTTCTTCTTTCAATAGTTTGATAATTATTTTCCACTTTAATCCATTCAGTAAACTTACAACCAAGAACTAAATCTTTAGCATTTGAATAATTGGATAAAGATATAAAAATTATTATTAAAACTAAAAGTTTTTTCATTTAAATGCTAAGGAGTTAGGGTAATATTTTTATTTTCTAATTTAATATCAAAATGTTTTTCTAATATTGAAGATAAATTATATTGTTTTTGAGGTTCTAATTCCTCTGTTCCATCTTTAGTCGTCATAGTGAACTCGTCTTTATGAAAAATAAAAATTAAGGGTTTAATTTCAAAGTTTTCTAGCAAATAAATATGATATTCATCCATTCGACCATAAAATTTAATTTCTAGAAATTTATCACTTTTAGTTAATGCTTGATTAATCTTAAAATAACCATCAGCATACTCCCAACCACATATTACCAAATTTTGATTATTTTTTAGATTGTATATATCTAAATATTGAATTTTTTTATTATCAGGCCAAGTATAAAAAGGATTGTTACATTCTTTTGAAATTTCAACACCATTTGTTCCAATTATTTCTTCTGAATTAATTAATCTATCTGGCTCAAACCAACCAAACGACTCATCTTTTTCACCACATATATAAGATGTTATTAAATATTGATCATCGAAATAAAAGTTTCTCTTTAAAAGTAGATCTTCTTGATCTTTCCAAACCAAACATTCAGTTGATGTTTTGATAATTTCAACTTTGGTTACCCTATCATCTGCTAGAACTAACGAGTAACTTAAAAGACTTAAAAATATTAGTATTAAAAGTTTTAACTGTCTAAACACATCTTTCTTCCCTCTTGAACTGCTTTTGAAACATTTTTTAAGTTCCAAGAATTAGTTGTTGTACTAAAAAATTCATCTGCTTCCCAACCTGTTTTTTTTTCAAAATCATCAAATACTCTTAATAATTTTACTTCATTTTTTTCGTATTCACTTATAAATTTTGTATGTCCATCAAGTTCATAAGCGCCATTAGATATCCAAACCATATGATGAGAACCACTTAAAACTGGAACAACTGCTACTATTTCAGATGCTATGGAGTGTCCCAGTGACTCAAGTCCAATTTTCTTTCCTGGCAAAAGCATAATTCCTGGGTTATTTTTTGTAGTATAAAAAGTGAATCCATCTTCAATAGTATTACATTCACCGTTAACTTTAATAAGCAACTTATATTTATCACCTTTGACATTGAGTCCTTCGGTAGATATTTCTATATATTTATTATCTATAACTTTTTTGATTTCCCAATTTTCAATGGAATAAGAATTACCACTTAATAACAATCCAAAAATAATTATTGATAAAAGTTTTTTCATAATAATTAAAATAGTTTTTCTACCAGTTTACATTGATAAATTTTAGTTTGTTCGTATCCAATTTCAGCTTTTCCAGTATTTTCGAATTGAGCTTTCAAAAATTTCTCTGTGGGTCGTATAGTTCTTGTTAACTCTCCAGTGAGCCTATCTAACCTAGTGTCATAATATGTAATATCATCAGCCTGATAACCTTTAGTCATAAAATAAATCATATTATTTAACGATGAGAATGTAACACTTTTATATTCATTTGGGCCTATTAAATTAGAGCCTAGGAATTTTTCATTTTCCATATCAAATGAAAGTGTAAATTTTTTTAAATCTGTAGCACTTACTTTTGATAATGGTATTTGTTGTTCTTCAGCAAGAGCCCATTTTTTTTCAATATATTTAGATAATTCACATGATAGATTAACTTCTTTAGCATGGACACTCTCACTTATTAACAATCCAAAAATAATTATTGATAAAAGTTTTTTCATTTAAATTTAAAATAATTCCTTCATCCACATAAACCAACCAAATATATGTATGCCCGTG
>ERZ651776.5212-NODE-5212-length-11406-cov-3.968576_pt1 | contig 11406 bp, 9 predicted proteins | sample MGYA00514761_ERZ651776 | MGnify/ENA metagenome assembly ERZ651776 | reverse complement strand
GGGACATGGTGGATCATGGGCAGCTACTACCTGCGCGGATGGCACAAGCGCTGGTTCCACGACCATGAGGGACCAAACATGATGCTGCGTGATTTGTCCGATGACGTCTGCGGGTTCTCCTTATCTGGTCCGAACGCCACAGCGGTCATGCAGGAATTGCAGCCTGACCTGAACCTGCCGTTCATGGGTTGTGGCACCTACGATCTGGGCCTGCTGCGCTGTAAGGTAGGGCGTCTATCGGTGACAGGCGAAACCGGATACGAAATACACTGCAGCGCCAATGAACACATTGCCTTGCGGCGGACGCTGCTTGACGCAGGCGCTGGGCACGGGTTGAAAGAGATCGGCTTTAACGCATTGCTTTCTCTGCGGATCGAAAAATCCTACGGAATCTGGTCGGCGGAATTCACCCAAGACCGCACCGCGGCCATGACAGGCATGGATCGCTGGATCGACTGGGAAAAGCCAGACTTTATCGGGCGCGATGCGGCTTGGATACAGCGCGAAACGCCACCCGATCAGATCCTCGTGACTCTTGGCCTCGACAGCCCTGACGCGGATTGTGCGGGATATGAACCTGTCTGGGCGAACGGCAATCGCGTCGGTTTCACAACGTCTGGTGCCTATGGCTACACCGTCGGCCAGTCCATTGCGATGGCGATGGTTGATCGGGCCTTCGCAGAACCGGGCACTGATCTGACCGTTCATGTCGTTGGTGTAGAACGCACCGCCAAGGTGCTGACCCCATCACCCTATGACCCGGGTGGGTCGGTAATGCGCGGCTAGATCACAGCCAAAAGCGAGGTTCCATTTCGGCCCCTTGCGCTTTCTAATTTCAGGGGCGAAACCTTGGTCTTCACATCAGAGGATTTCGTCATGACCTTCAAACCTGCGACGTGGCCCCGCAAATTGCGTTCACAAGAATGGTTCGGCGGAACCAGCAAGGATGCGATCTATCACCGTGGCTGGATGAAGAATCAGGGCTATCCGGATGACCTGTTCGATGGTCGCCCCGTCATCGGCATCTGTAACACGTGGTCAGAGCTGACCCCTTGCAACGGCCACCTGCGTGAACTCGCCGAGAAGGTTAAGAACGGCGTATGGGAGGCGGGCGGTTTTCCTGTCGAATTCCCTGTGTTCAGCCCGTCCGAAGTGGCGCTGCGCCCGACCGCTATGATGTTCCGCAACCTCTGCGCGATGGACGTCGAAGAGGCCCTGCGTGGCAAACCCATCGACGGTGTTGTCTTGATGGCGGGCTGCGACAAAACAACGCCAGCCCTGCTGATGGGGGCAGCGTCTGTTGATCTCCCCGCGATCGTTGTATCCGGCGGGCCTATGTTGAACGGGTCCTTTCGCGGCGAACGGGTCGGCTCCGGCACCCACATCCGCAAATTCAACGAGGCCGTGAAGGCCGGTGAAATGACTCCTGAAGAATTTGTCGAGGCAGAGGCGTCTATGTCGCGCAGCGCGGGCGGCTGCAACACGATGGGCACCGCCAGCACCATGGCATCCATGGCCGAAGCGCTGGGCATGGCCCTGTCCGGCAACGCCGCAATCCCCGCCGTCGACAGCCGCCGCCGGATGATGAGCCAGCTGACAGGCCGCCGTATTGTGCAGATGGTCAAGGACAATCTGAAACCCTCCGATATTATGACCAAGGAGGCGTTTGAAAACGCGATCCGCACCAACGGCGCGATTGGCGGGTCGACCAACGCCGTTGTCCACCTACAGGCGCTTGCGGGTCGCTGCGAAGTCCCGCTTTCGCTGGAAGATTGGGATCGGTGCGGCAAAGACGTGCCTACAATCGTCAACCTTCTGCCGTCCGGAAAATGGCTGATGGAGGAGTTTTTCTATGCGGGCGGTTTGCCCGTCGTCATCAAACGCCTTGGCGAAATGGGGATGCTGCACAAAGACGCGCTGACCGTCAGTGGCGGGTCGATTTGGGATGAGGTCAAAGACGTCCAGAACTGGAACGACAACGTGATCGTCCCCACTGAAAAGGCGCTTCGTAAATCTGGCGGCATCGCCGTATTGCGCGGAAATCTGGCACCGCACGGCGCTATCATTAAGCCTTCGGCGGCATCGCCTGACCTGATGGTGCACCGTGGTCGCGCGGTCGTGTTCGAAGACATCGACGACTACAAAGCCCGCGTGGATTTGCCCGATCTGGATATCGACGAAACCTGCGTCATGGTCCTCAAGAACTGCGGACCGAAAGGGTATCCCGGCATGGCAGAGGTAGGTGACATGGCTTTGCCCGCTAAACTGCTGAAGGCGGGCGTGCGGGACATGGTTCGAATTTCCGACGCGCGGATGTCTGGAACGGCCTATGGCACTGTCGTGTTGCACACCGCGCCCGAGGCCGCGGCTGGCGGACCGTTGGCGGTCGTGCAAACGGGAGATATGATCGAGTTGGACGTCCCGAAGCGTCGCATCCATCTGGATATTTCGGACGATCAACTCACCAGCCGACTCGCAATGTGGACACCCCCTGTTGCGCGCCCTGCAAGCGGCTATGCTCAGTTGTACCATGATAAGGTCAACCGCGCGGACGAAGGCGCAGATTTCGATTTCCTTGTCGGTCGACGCGGAAATGATGTTGCAAGGGAGTCCCACTGATGCCTGAAAGATTGAAGGTCGCCCTTGTCGGTATTGGTAAGATCGCGGTCGACCAACATGTGCCGTCCATTAATGCTTCAGATGATTGGGAACTGGCCGCGACTGTCAGCCGTTCCGGCACGGTCGACGGCGTGCCATCCTACACAGATTTAGATACTATGCTGGCGGAAAACCCCGATATCGGAGTCGTCAGCCTTTGCCTGCCACCCGTCCCCCGTTTTGACTATGCCGCCACGTGCCTGCGCGCAGGCCGTCACGTTATGCTGGAGAAACCACCCGGCGCGACCCTGGCGGAAGTCCACACGCTGGAGCAAATGGCAAAGGACGCAGGAAAAACCCTGTTCGCCACGTGGCACAGCCGCATGGCCAAAGGCGTTCAGGCCGCCAAGGCTGCACTTGCTGGCAAAACCATCGAGAGTGGTCAGATCATGTGGAAAGAAAACGTCCGCCATTGGCATCCGGGTCAGGATTGGGTGTTTGAATCCGGCGGCATGGGCGTGCTCGACCCCGGTATCAACGCCTTGTCGATCATGACCGAAGTCCTGCCGGACAACGTACATCTGAAAAAAGCTGTTTTGCAGATACCTGAAAACCGCCAGACGCCCATCAAGGCGAACATGACATTCACGGACAACATTTCCGCTGAATTCCAATGGCTGCATGACGGGCTTCCAATGTGGGAAATGACGTTCAGCACAACAGACGATGATCTGGTTTACGTTATGGAGGGCGGGAATGAGTGTGTAGTGAATGACATGGACGTGCCCGGATCGGACCTCGACGAATACCCGGCCCTTTATGCCCGCATGGCCGATCTGGTGCGTTCCGGACAATCCGACGTTGACCTGTCGCCTCTCGTGCATGTGTCCGATATCATGACCCTTGGCCGCCGCGTGATTGCTCCTGCATTCGAGTGGTAGACTCGACTTTAACTTAGCATGACACGAGGCGAGGGGCATTCGCTGCCAACGCCGGACTCTCAAACTCCTGGTCAGTCAAGAACACGGACACGTCACCCAATGACGCGATACGCGCAGGGGCTTTTCGGGAGAATTTGGACCTATCCGCAACCAAGGCCGTCGCCGCGCTGCTTTCGATTACCGTTTGACTGACGATCACTTCCTCTAGGTCGTAGTCAAACAAGTCGCCACGCAGGTCCAGCGCTGAACATCCAATCACGGCGAGGTCGAATTTGAACTGCCGAACGCTCGCCGCGGTTTGCGGCCCGACCAACCCCGCATCTGCCGCACGCAAGTTACCCCCCGTTACCAGAATCCGACACGTCGGATTGGCCGACAGGATCGGTACAGCGTTCAGATTGTTGGTCATGACCAATAGGCCCTCATGATGGACCAACGCGCGGGCGACGGCCTCGCAGGTGGTGCCAATTCCAATGAATAGCGACGATCCATTGACGATCTCGGCGGCGCAAGCCAACCCAATTCGCGCCTTGGCATCTTCGTTCAGGCGGCGGCGGTCTTCGTAGCCGATGTTGGTTAGACCGGACGGCAGAATTGCTCCGCCATGCACACGATCCAGACGCCCCTGCGCCGCCAGATCAGACAGGTCGCGCCGGATGGTCTGCAATGTCACATCAAACGCGGCGGCAAGACCGTCGACGGTGACTTTCCCTTCGCGCCGCGCCCGTTCGAGTATCTCTGAGTGCCGAATGTTCATAGCTGCCTTCTTCACCAAAATGTTCGCTTTGACCATAAACGAACATGATACATATTCGTACTTCTTCTATTTGGCAATTTCTGTTAACTCAATCGCAACATGAATTAGGGCGATTCCCATGGCTGATCCGCAACTCGACTATGACATTTTCATCATTGGTGGCGGCATCAATGGCTGCGGAATCGCGCGGGATGCCGCAGGACGCGGGATGCGCGTCGGGTTGGCGGAAATGAACGATCTGGCGTCGGCCACGTCATCGGCATCGACCAAGTTATTCCACGGCGGGTTGCGTTATCTTGAGTATTTTGAGGTCCGTCTTGTTCGAGAAGCCTTGATCGAGCGCGAAACCCTTCTGCGCGCGATGCCCCATATTTCATGGCCCATGCGGTTCGTGCTCCCGTATCACAAAGACATGCGTTTTGAGGGATCGACGCCAACATCAAAGGTCCTGAATATTGTCATGCCATGGATGCGTGGCCGTCGCCCTGCTTGGCTGATCCGGCTTGGTCTTTTCATGTACGACAACCTTGGTGGGCGCAAGATCCTGCCCGGCACGACAACAGTTGACCTGCGCTCCGATCCCGTGGGCGAAGGCATCGAAGACCGCTTCGAGAAAGCGTATGAGTATTCTGACTGCTGGATTGAGGACTCGCGACTGGTGGTCCTCAACGCCCGTGATGCTGAAAACCGGGGCGCAAAGATCATGGTACGCACGAAAGTCATCTCGACCATCCGTCACGATGACCATTGGGTTGTGCAACTGCGTGACGAAGACAGCGGTGAAGAAGCCACTATTCGCGCGAAAATGCTGGTGAATGCGGCTGGGCCTTGGGTTGGTGACGTGATTCAGCAAAAAGTCCGGTTGAACACTCCCGAGGGCGTTCGCTTGGTCCGCGGATCGCACATCGTCACGAAACGGTTGTTCGACCACGACAAATGCTACTTTTTTCAGGGCACCGACGGGCGCATCATATTTGCGATTCCCTATGAGACTGATTTTACGCTGATCGGCACGACGGATGCCGAACACGACAATCCGAACGTGAAACCTGTCTGCACTGATGAGGAACGCGACTACCTCGTAGGTTTTGCCAACCAGTATTTCAAACGTGACATCACTGCCGATGACGTTGTCTGGCGTTATTCCGGTGTGCGCCCGTTGTATGATGATGGCGCAAGCAGTGCGACGGCGGCCACACGGGACTATACGCTGAAGGTTGATACAGACGGCGGTGCGCCGATCCTGAATATTTTCGGCGGAAAGATCACAACCTATCGTCGCCTTGCACAGAGTGCGTTGGGCAAGATTAGACCCTATTTCGATAATGCCGGCGACGACTGGACTGCTGGCATCGCGCTTCCCGGGGGGGATTTCCCTGTGGATGGAGTGGAGGCGCTCATCTCCACCCTGAAAAAAGGGTTTTCTTTCCTTGATGATCGCTGGGCCAAACGGCTGGTGCGAGCGTATGGGACCGAAGCAAAGGCGATTCTTGGCACTGCCAAGACCGCCGCAGACCTCGGGCAGGATTTTGGCGCGACATTGACGCAGGCTGAAGTTGTCTGGCTGATAGAAAAGGAATTCGCGCGATGTGCGGAAGATATCGTCTGGCGTCGCAATAAACTTGGCTTGCGCATGACTGTCGACCAGATCAGCAAGTTGGACACCTGGATCGCCGCGCGCCGCTCCGACTAATTTGCGATCACACAATCCAGATGCTCTGCCAGATAGATGCGCAACCAAGGGGTAAATTGCTCTGGAGTGTGGGCACACTCGTTTGCAAGATCATGAATGTCGACCCACCGGGTATCAGCAACCTCATCTGGATTCGGTACTATTTTCAGCGCCTCTGCATCGGCCGTCGCAACGAATAAATCGACCACTTCATGCTCGACCAACCCGCCCCCGACATCAGCGCGATATTCAATCTGATCGCGAAAAACAGGCTCTAACCCTGAGATTCCCAGCTCATCCACCAATCGGCGCACCGCGCAGGTCTCGGCATCTTCATCCCAATGGGGATGCGTGCAGCAGGTGTTCGCCCAAAGGCCAGGCGTATGATATTTTTCAAGCGCACGTTGCTGGATCAACACGCGGGCCCCGTCCATGACAAAAACCGACACAGCCTTGTGTTTGAGGCCCAACTGGTGAACTTCCAGTTTGTCTACCGACGTCAGCACGCCGTCCACCCATGCTGGAATTTTCGTCATCTGCATCCCGCCTTTGATCGCTGCCCTGGCTTACGCGTCGATCCGCTCTATTTACAGTTTGGCGCGACATGATATCGCATAACCGACGACTTGCTGTTAATCTGCTGGACGACGATGTCCAATAGACTAATTAGTCGTACAATGCGGCCAATGCCGCGGAAACCAAAGCTATGGAGTTACCAATGCCCAAGTTTATCTATGCCACCGCGGCAGCTGTGCTGCTTGCTGGTCCAGCGTTTGCTGATGGCCATGCCGCAACCGGCGATGCCGAAGCAGGCGAACAACAGTTCAACCGTCAATGCGTGGCCTGTCACGTTGTTGCCGATGCAGATGGCGAAGTCCTCGCTGGTCGTAACGCGCGCACGGGTCCAAACCTTTATGGCATCGCAGGTCGCCAACTCGGCGCGATCGAAGGTTTCCGTTACGGTGACGCGCTTGTAGATCTTGGCGAAGCCGGCGCCACGTGGACAGAAGCAGGCTTTGCGGCCTACGTCCAAGATCCGACAAGCTGGCTCCGTGCAGAACTCGACGACGACCGTGCGCGGGGCAAAATGGCCTACCGCGTTCGCAACGAACAGGATGCCCTCGACATCTACGCCTTCTTGGCGACGTTCGGCGCGGAATAAGCCACAACACAGTATTTCAAATGGGGCCATGCAAGCGCGTGGCCCTTTTTGTTTCAAGATACCGATGCGGTCTGCTGACAGGTCACATTCCTGTCAGACAGATTGCGCGACGCGGGCGCATCAGTCACAACGTCTCTCAATTGCTTGGGAGGGCACATGCTAGACGCGGCTGCACGCAAACTTATCGATCCACCACTCAATGCGATCGGCAAGACCCTTGCCGGACGTGGCGTGACGGCGGATGGCGTGACAATGGCCGGTCTGGCGCTTGGGCTATTGGCGGCGGCCATTATTGCGACAGGTCAGACTGGTTTGGCATTGGTGCCTTTGCTTGCATCCCGTATCGCCGACGGACTGGACGGTGCAGTTGCGCGGGCTAGCCAGAAAACCGACTTTGGTGGCTACCTTGATATCGCATGTGATTTCTTGTTTTACGGCGCGATTCCATTTGCGTTCGTTGTGATGAACCCCAGCGCCAATGCCATCGCAGGAGCATTCCTGCTGACCAGCTTTTATTTCAATGGCACCAGTTTTCTTGGCTACGCCATCCTCGCGGAAAAACGCGGGTTGGAAACATCAGCCCAAGGAATCAAGTCACTCTACTTCTCAAACGGGTTGCTTGAAGGCACCGAAACCATCGTGTTCTTCGTGTTGCTCTGCCTGTTCCCCGCATCCTTTGCCGTCATGGCATGGGTGTTCGGGGGGCTCTGCTTTGCTACGGCAACCCTCCGCCTCATTGCCGCAAGGCGTGTTTTCGCGACAAAGGACCCCTCATGAAACATCTCGCCCTTATTGCAGCACTTGCTGCGCCGTCTTTCGTACTTGCCAACCCCGACCCCGCCGACTGGGATGCTGTAACGGCCGAGGCCAATGGCCAGACCGTGTATTGGAACGCATGGGGTGGATCGACGACGACCAATGATTTCATCGCTTGGGTCGGCAGCCGCGTGATGGAAGATTACGGCGTAACGCTGGAACACGTAAAGCTGACGGATACCGCCGATGCCGTTACCCGTGTATTGGCCGAAAAACGTGCCGGTGAGGATGATGACGGCGCGATCGATATGATCTGGATCAACGGGTCCAACTTTGCCGCCATGAAAGAGGCCGACTTGCTGTTTGGCCCCTTCGCGGAGCAGCTTCCGAACTGGGCTGTGGTCGATAGTGAAGGCAAAACCGTCCAAACCGACTTTACCGTTCCGGTTGAAGGTTACGAGGCCCCGTGGGCAATGGCGCAGGTCGTATTTATGTATGACACTGCCGACATGGAGCCGACACGTGACATGGCCGCAATCCTTGAATGGTCTGGTGCCAATCCTGGCCGCTTTACCTACCCACAACCGCCAGATTTCCTCGGTACGACGTTTTTGAAACAGGCGCTTGTTGATCTGTTGGATGATCCGTCCGTCTTGCAATCCGAAGCGACGGACGCGAATTACGCAACGGTAACTGCGCCGTTGTGGGACTATCTGGACGCACTGACGCCGACCTTATGGCGCGAAGGCCGCGCCTACCCCGCGTCTGGCCCAGCGCAATTGCAGCTGATCGCAGACGGTGAAGTCGACCTCGCGATTTCCTTCAGCCCCGGTGAAGCCACCGCCGCCATAGCCAACTTTGAACTCCCCGATACCGTGCGCACGTTCGTCTTGGACGGCGGCACGATTGGCAATGCGTCCTTCGTGGCGATCCCCTACAACTCTGGCTCTGCCGCTGGTGCGATGGTTGTCGCAAATTTCCTGATGTCGCCAGAGGCACAGGCCCGCGCGCAAGATCCCAATGTCCTCGGTTACGGAACTGTGCTGAACATGGATGCGCTAACAGACGCTGACCGCGCGGCGTTTGACGTGTTGGAATTGGGTATCGCTACGTTGTCGCCCGCTGAACTTGGCACTGTTCAGGCGGAACCGCATCCATCTTGGATGACACGCATCGCCGATGACTGGGTAACACGCTACGGCACTGGCCAGTAGCCAGCTGTGCTGCGCCTTCTCCCTGCACTGACATTGCTCGCGATGTTGGGGCCCGTGATTGCGGGCCTTTGGGGGACAGTGCTGCCGGCTTTCGGGCACTTGCCCGCCGCAGGCCTGACGGGCCCGACGCTAGAGCCGTTTCGGAGCCTTCTCGCGTGGGGTGGCTTGGCGGATGCAATTCGCCTGTCCGTAACCACCGGTCTGATCGCCACGGCTTTGTCCCTCGCCATAGTAGCGCTGATCACCGCGGGGTGGTCCGGCACCGGCGCATTCCGCACGCTCGAGCGCCTCTTGTCACCACTTCTGTCCGTTCCACACGCCGCCGCCGCCTTTGGTTTGGCGTTCCTAATCGCTCCATCGGGTTGGGTCGCCCGCCTGCTGTCGCCGATACTCACGGGATGGGATCGCCCGCCCGATCTGTTAATCGTCCAAGACCCCCTCGGGCTCGCCATGATCGCGGGTCTTGTCGTCAAAGAAGTCCCATTCCTCCTGTTGATGACAATCGCCGCTATGGGGCAGGCCCAACCGCGCCGCTCGCTGCTTGTTGCGCAAACATTGGGTTACGGGCGTATCACAGGATGGCTGAAAACCGTCTTTCCTCGTGTCTACGCCCAAATAAAACTGCCCGTTTACGTTGTCATCGCCTATTCCATGAGCGTCGTAGACGTCGCCCTGATCCTCGGTCCAACCACCCCGCCGACACTTTCGGTGCAGATCGTCAAATGGATGAGCGATCCAGACCTTTCCATGCGCCTTACAGGTGCCGCTGCCGCGCTTGTGCAACTGTTCCTCGTCATAGGCGCTTTGGCGACTTGGTGGGTCGGAGAAAGAGTCGTCGCCCGCCTTGGCCATCTCTGGATCATGTCTGGTCGCCGCGGTCAAAACGACGGCCTGCTTCGCACGTTTTCCCTTATGTTAGGGTCTATTTCGGCGCTCGCCGTCCTCTTGGGAATTGCCAGCCTCGCAATCTGGTCCATCGCTGGATACTGGAGCTTTCCGAACGTCGCACCTGACAACTTCACTTGGCGCACATGGGATCGCCATGGACCCGCAGCTTTCGCCACGCTCGGCGAAACCTTCTTTGTCGCAGCGATCGCTGTGCTCCTTGCCCTTGCACTCGTCCTCGGCTGCCTGGAGGCCGAACATCGCAGCGGTCGCAAACTAACTTCTCGTGGACTGTGGCTCCTTTATTTGCCCCTCCTCGTGCCACAGACGGCCTTCTTGCCGGGGTTACAGTCCCTGCTGTTGAACGTCGGCGCCGACATTGGCCGCGCACCGGTCATTTTCGCGCATCTCGTATTCGTCGTGCCTTATGTTTTCCTTTCGTTGGGTGATCCTTGGCGCAATTGGGACGTCCGGAATGCGACGGTCGCTAGCGCCCTCGGTGCCCGCCCATGGACTGTTTTCTGGAAAGTCCGTGCGCCGATGCTCTTACGGCCTATTCTCACCGCTGCCGCTATAGGTGTTGCCGTGTCTGTAGGCCAATACCTCGCCACGTTGCTTATCGGGGGTGGCCGAGTGTCGACGCTGACTACCGAGGCCGTGGCGCTTGCATCAGGGGGCGACAGACGCGCCATCGGTGTTTATGGCCTCATGCAAACAATGGCCGCACTTGTGCCATTCACCTTGGCCTTGATCGTTCCGACGGTCCTGTGGCGAAACCGGAGGGGACTCCATGAATAAGGGTCTAACCCTGCACAAAGTCTGTATTATGCGCGGTGACACCCCGCTGATCGAGGTCGACCACACCATCGCCGCTGGCGAGGTTCTGACCGTGATGGGTCCGTCCGGTGTCGGCAAATCGACACTTCTCGCCTATATTACCGGCACCCTTGCGCCAGCGTTTCGCGGTATGGGAAAGGTCCTTCTGGACGGCGAAGACATCACCGCGCTGTCACCGCAGGACCGTGTGGCCAAGGGCATGGGCTTTGTGCCGCAAACCTCGAATATTTTCACCTCGATGACCGTCGAAGAAAACCTCGAGATGGGGGCCTTCATCCGCCGCGATGATTTCCGCGATACGATGGCTCAAGTCTATGACCTGTTCCCGATCCTCAAGGAAAAACGCTATCAGCCAGCGGGTGAGCTGTCGGGCGGCCAACGTCAGCAGGTGGCCGTGGGTCGCGCGCTGATGACCCAGCCCAAAGTTCTGATGCTGGACGAACCTACCGCCGGTGTCTCGCCGATCGTGATGGACGAGTTGTTTGACCGTATCATCGAGGTTGCCCGCACCGGCATTCCGATCCTGATGGTTGAACAGAACGCCCGTCAGGCGCTCGAGATCGCGGATAAGGGATATGTTCTGG
>ERZ651776.5207-NODE-5207-length-11412-cov-3.059638_pt1 | contig 11412 bp, 11 predicted proteins | sample MGYA00514761_ERZ651776 | MGnify/ENA metagenome assembly ERZ651776 | reverse complement strand
CCCCCTTGATCCATGATGGCCTGAACGATCCGCTTGTTCACAAGTCCGGTCAGCACCATTTCGACAACTTCAACTGTTGCCTTATCGGTCACCCGCTTGCCGCGCACGAACGTCGATTCAATGCCCAGCTTATTGAGCATATCGTTAATCATCGGCCCGCCGCCGTGGACCACAACAGGGTTCATCCCGACCTGCCGCATCAACACGATGTCTCGGGCGAATTCGGCCATTGCTGCGTCATCGCCCATGGCGTTGCCGCCAAATTTGACCACGACGATGGCGCCGGAATACCGCTGCAAATAGGGCAGGGCTTCGGATAGGGTCTTGGCGGTGGCGATCCAGTCGCGGTTCATGTCTTGCTTTCTCATGTCAGTCCCGATTGCCTTGGTTCGGCTTAGTCTATCCCCGCGATGATCGCGCGCAATGATTCAATACCCTCGCCTTTTTCAGAGCTGGTCATCACCATTTCGGGGTAAGCGGATGGAAACTTTTGCAGCTTCTCGCGGACCTGAATCAGGACCTTGTCCAACTCGCCCTTTTTCAGCTTGTCTGTCTTGGTCATCACACATTGGAACGTCACAGCTGCGCTAGAGAGCAGCGCCATGATTTCTTCGTCCACGGATTTGATGCCGTGACGCGCATCCACCAGCACGAAGGCACGGCGTAGTGTGACGCGTCCGCGCAGATAGTTTTTCAACAGCCGTTGCCATTTTTCGACCACGGCTACGGGCGCATTGGCATAGCCATAGCCCGGAAGGTCGACCAGATAGTGGCTTTCACCGACCGTGAAATAGTTGATTTCCTGCGTCCGGCCGGGCGTGTTTGACGCCCGCGCAAGGCCCTTGCGACCCGTCAGCGCGTTGATCAGGCTGGATTTGCCGACGTTGGAGCGCCCCGCGAAACAGACTTCGGGGCGGTCAGCCTCTGGCAGGCCGTCCATCGCGACGACGCCTTTGACGAAGTCGGTTTCGCCTGCAAACATCTTACGGCCCGCCTCGCGGGTGATGTCATCGGGGTCTGCGGCGGCGGGAAAGGGGAGTTGCATCTAAAGTACCTGTGCTTGGTCGCCAAGTGCGACATGGCCGTCCTTGGTCACCACGGCATAGACGCCGAAGTTCTGGTGACCGAAAGTTGTGTTCAATGTGCCCAGCGTATCCGCATCCCGTAGCCCTGTCACAGGGTTGGCGGCGGTGTGCATGCAGCGTTTGATAGGTTCGCGGATTTCCAGCTCGGCGGTGCCGATGCGGATTGTCTTACCGATCCATTCGAATTCTTCGCAGGGCTCGCTCCCGTCGAGCCATATATTGCCCCGCCAGCGTTCCAGTTCCAGCGGGTGCCCGATGGCGGATTCCACAGCGGCGTGGCTGGTCAGTGTCATGATTGAAACGGTTGGATAGTCTGTGTCCGTCATGCCGCGCCCGTCAGCCGAAACGATGCCTGTGGGAATGGCGCGATCTTTGGGGCACAACGGCGCGACCCAGTCCAGAAATGCATCAACGTCCGTATCAGGACTGAATGTAATCGAACCGTTGTCGATGTGGCGCAATGTGATTTGGCCGCTCGCCTCGTCGAACTCGGCCCAGATGCCGGCCAATTGTGGGGTCCGTGCGCCGATCATGAAATTCTGGCACGATGCCCAGCCAGATCCGTCATACCTGGAAACATCATGGGTCACCGCCCAGTAACGGTCCCAAGGGATGCACCTACCGGCGCTTAATGCCACAGCCGCGAGTGCTTCGCGACCGTGGCTTTTTATCGGGTGCCGCCAAAGTTCAGCGACCGTCCCCATCACTTTTCATCCGGTTTGGAGCGTCCGGTGATATTGCCGAAGATGTCAGGTTTGAACCCCTGGCTGCGCATAATCGCATACTGCTGCATGAACGTGATCGTGTTGTTCGCGATCCAGTACAGCACAAGCCCGCTGGCAAAGCTGCCCAGCATGAACATGAAGACCCATGGCATCCATGCAAAAATCATCTTCTGCGTTGCGTCCGTGGGGGCCGGGTTCAGCTTTTGCTGCAACCACATAGAGATGCCCAGCACGATCGGCAAAATGCCGATAAAGACCAGCGACAAGAAGCTGTCTGGTGCGGGCGCGTCCCATGGGAACAGGCCAAACAGGTTGAACAAGGATGACGAATCCGGCGCGCTCAGGTCATTGATCCAGCCGATCCACGGTGCATGGCGCAGCTCGATCGTTACGAAAATCACCTTATAGAGCGAGAAGAAAATCGGGATCTGCATCAGGATCGGCAAACAGCCGGAGGCCGGATTGACCTTGTTTTCCTTATACAGCGCCATCATGCCTTTTTGCATTTTTTCACGGTCATCGCCGGCGTCTTCTTTCAGCTTCGCCATCTGGGGCTGTAGTTCACGCATTTTGGCCATTGAAACGTAGGACTTATACGCGAGCGGCAAAAGCAGCGCTTTGATCATGAAAGTCAGGGCGATGATCGACCAGCCCATGTTGCCGATAAACCCGCTGAGCCAATGAAGAACCGCAAAGATAGGTTTTGTCAGGAAGAAGAACCAACCCCAGTCGATGCTATCGAGGAAACGGTCAATTCCGAGGTCGTTCTGGTAGCTGCGGATGACTTCCCATTCTTGTGGGCCGGCGAAGAACTGGGTGTCAGCGGAAACCGAGGCACCCGGTGCGATGGTCATCGTCGGGTAGACCGTTTCAACAAGATAGACGTCGTTGGTGTAGCGGGCGACAGAGCGGAAATCGTGACCGGGGGTCGGGATCAGTGCCGACATCCAGTATTGGTCGGAAAACGCGATCCAGCCGTCTTGTTCTACATCGATACGGCCCTCCTCAGTCGTGAGGTCCGGCATCTTGTCATAGTCGATTTCTTCCATCGACCCATCCGACATCCGTACAACACCTTCGTGCTGGATGAAGAAACCGATCTGGTCGGGCTCGCCGTGGCGGGCGATCTGCCCATAGGGGCGCATTGCGATCTCCGCGCCGGATCCGTTCTCGACGGATTGGGTGACGGTGAACAAGAAGTCTTCGTCGATCGCGAAGGTCTTGCGAAAGGTCAAGCCCGCGTTGTTTTCCCAAACCAACACCACATTGTTGTCGACAGACAGCGTTTCACCGCTTTCGACTTGCCAAGGTGTGTCACGGCCGGGAACGTCGTCGATGGATGGTCCGACGGTCGGGATCCAACCGTGAAGCGCATAGGTGGGCTTTTCTGCGCCAAGCGGGGTCAGGATGCGAACCAGATCAGAGTCGGCGTCTAGAGTTTCTTTGTAATCCTTCAACGAAAGATCGTCGATCCGGCCACCTGTCAGGTTGATCGAACCGATCACGCGGGCCGTGTCGATCTGGACCCGCGGGCCTTCGCTTGCGACTTCGGCCGCGGGAACTGCGATCTCGGCGGCGAGGGCCGGCGTTGTGGGGTCCGCCTCCCCACCTACCACCGGAGCGAGAGGTTCAGCCACCACCGTTTCGGGCGCCGTGGGCTCGGTTGGTTCCGGTGGGGGAAACAATACAAACCAGACCAGAATCACGATGAAACTGAGCGCTGTTGCGAGGATTAGATTCTTGTTCTGGTCGTCCATTGAAGCCGCCTGAAACTGCCATTGAAATATCTGGCTGGTTCAACAGGGAGAGGGGGCAAAGGTCAAGCGCTTTTGCCTGTTTGACAGACAAACTGGCGGCTTTGTCGCGTCACGCAGCCAACTTACGGCCTAACTGGCGCGTTTGGAAAACTGGACCGGTTGGTGAGTCCGCTGAAAATACGCCGCCGCCCAATCGACCGTTTCCTGAACCGGCATTGGTCGTGCGATCTGAAAGCCCTGCGCATCGCTGCATCCCAATCTGCGCAAAGCGTCCCGTTCTCCGCGGGTTTCGACGCCTTCGGCCAGGGTCTGGACGCCCAACCGTTCCGCCATTGTCAGAATAGCGGCGACCATGTTTTGTTGTTCCGGATCGCAATCGATGCCGGTCACAAACGATCGGTCGATCTTGATCCGGCCGACGCTAAAACGCCGGATGTTGGCAATGGAGGCATAACCGGTTCCGAAGTCGTCCAGATCGATGCCGCACCCCAGGTCAGCCAGTGCGGCAAGGTTCCCGATGATCTCGTCGTCAGCACCATCGGCGATTACGGTTTCCAGAACCTCGATCACCAGCCTGTGCGGCGCGATGTTGCAGACATCAAGATGCATCGCGATCCGGTCGACAAGACGGGGGTTTCGCAGCTCGCTCGTAGAGAAATTCACACCGATTCGGGGAACGTTGAGGCCTGATTTATCCCAAAACGTCAGTGCCTGTAGCGCCTGCTTAATCATGGTCTCGCCCAGCTTTTGCATCAATCCTGCCTGCTCCAGCGCTGGCAAGAAATCGGCGGGGGCGATAATGCCACGTTCCGGGTGGTGCCACCGCGTAAGAGCTTCGAATCCAGACAGCGAGCCGTCAATCAGGTTCAGCTGCGGTTGGAAATAGGCAAAAATCTCTCCGCGTTCAAAAGCAAGTTTCGCTTCTTTGGTGATCTTCTGCCGCTTCAGCTGTCGCGAGGATATGACATCAGAATAGGCGCGAACGGCACCGGGGCCCCGACGGCGCGCTTCTGACAACGCAGAGAACGCTGCTTGCATCACCCCTTCGGCAGTCGGGCGTTCCATTTTGTTAGACGCCGCGAACCCGATAGACGCTGTGAGTTGCACGGGCAGGTCAGTCATATAAGGCACGTTCGCCAAGGCATGTTGGATTCGAGTGCAGGTGTTCAACATCGCCTCAAGGTCGTGGGGCGCTTGCGGGGCGAGAGCGGATACAAAGCGCGCACCGTCAAGGTGGACCGTGATGTCGGCACCTGTCAGGTGTTCCTCGATGACGCCCTGCGTAAATGTCAGCGTACTTTCGAGGGAGTCGCGGCCATACACTTCCTCAAGTCCCTGATAGTCATCGATTTCAACGATCATTGCGACAGTAGGATGGCCGATTTCACCAAGGAAGCGCGACAAACAACCGACAACAAAACCACGCGGGCTGTTTGCATCCGATTTCGCACCGTCGGCTGCAAGGGGATGCGCTGAAACCGTCAGGACAGCCAGAAGAGGAAAGAAGATCAGGCTGGCCATTGCACCCGGCGGGCCGAGGACAAGAAAAGCTGTCACGCAACTCACCGCGAAACCAGCCGCAGCGAGGGCCTTGGGTCGCAAATATTGGGACGTGCCCGAGCGAGGGAGCATGTTGGGACCTTTCCAAAGCCTGTGCCGAAAGCACACAGGGTCGGGGTCTCAATAAGTCAGCGTTCTTATCGGGGCGTTAATGGCCCAGACGAGAATTGACGCAATTTTTAGTCATCGGTCCGGCGGGCAAGCCCTTTGAAATCAAAAATCGACGGGTCCAGCAGATGTGACGGACGGGTGTTTGCCAGCGCTCCAAACATCTGTTGCCGCCGCCCCGGAACGTTCGTCTCCCATTGATCCAACATGGCCTTGATCTGTTGGCGTTGCAGACCATCCTGAGACCCGCAAAGATCACAGGGAATAATCGGATAACCCATTGAATTACTAAATTTTTCGCAATCCGCTTCAGCGACATGGGCAAGCGGACGATAGACGAAAAGATCGCCCTCCTCGTTGAGCAATTTGGGCGGCATAGTCGCCAGCCGCGACCCATGGAACATATTCATCATGAATGTCTCCAGGATGTCGTCGCGGTGGTGTCCCAAAACCACCGCAGAACAGCCTTCTTCGCGGGCGACACGATACAGATTTCCGCGACGCAAACGGGAACAAAGTGCGCACATTGTCCGCCCCACAGGCACCTTGTCGACCACAATCGAGTACGTGTCCTGGTATTCGATTCGGTGTGGCACCCCCATGTCAGAGAGGAATTTCGGCAGAACCGTCGCAGGGAAATTCGGCTGCCCCTGATCAAGATTACAGGCCAACAGATCGACAGGCAGTAGCCCGCGCCATTGCAGTTCAACCAGAACCGCCAACAGCGTGTAACTGTCTTTGCCACCTGACAGACAGACCAGCCATTTCGGGCGCGGACCGTCTTCGATCATTCCGTAGGTGTCGATTGCTTCGCGGGTGTTCTGGATCAGCCGTTTGCGGAGCTTTTTAAACTCCGTCGTCTTGGGCGCGCCGTAAAACAGGGGGTGAATATCGTCAGGTTCATCTAGCATAGTGCGGGGATACAGCCGTGGTTTGCGCCGGACAAGTCAATTGGTTCAATTCAAGTGGCGCGACGACGCCCAACCAGTCGTTCCGCCAGGCAGGTTCACGCGCCCCTTGGTGCCCTGTGACCCGCCATCGTTGGCGCCTTGCCCTGCATGCAGACGTTGAAACATCCGGTATTTTGTACCCGGCCCCGCGCTGGGGGCCAAACAGCAAGAGGTGATAAACGGACGACGTTTCATTGTGCAATCCTCACAGGTGCTCTCGATAGAGTGTCGCCGCGATGCAAAGGGGGCAACCGCAACAAACACCCGTAGGTCGGGCAACTGTGCTAAGGTGATCCCATTTACAGGAGTTGATTATGGTCCATTTCATTTCAAGGCGGACTTCATGGTGGCAAACGGGCACAATCGCGCCAGAGCCGAAATATCTGGTCGCAACAGGGCAGCAGCAAGCGGATGAGGTGAGCGCTGGTGCGTGGCTGTCCCAAGTGCGCGGCCAGTCGCAAAACGGTGACGTACTGGTGGTCGTGCACGGGTTTAACACGAACCGCAACGGCGCACTGGAAACCGCCAAACTGATAAAGGCCGCCGTCGGTGCGATGCATTATAAGGGGGCCGTGGTGGCCTATGACTGGCCGACCAGTTCGGAAGACGGTCTGCGCGGGTTCCTGAACAAGCTGTTGGGGCTTGCGCGGCTCTACAAGAAAGACAAGCAGACCGCCAATGATATGGACGACAAGTTGGTCCGCGATTTGCAGTTCCTATTTGAGGCCGACGGACTCAATGTTCATATCCTTGCCCATTCGATGGGATGCTATCTGACGACCCTTGGGATTGGCCATGCAGAGCAATGGTTGGGTCTTCGCGCACCGTTTGATCAGATCGTGTTCGGGGCGGCGGATGTTGATCGGGAATTGCTGGTTCCGGACAAGTGGGGCGGCAAAGCGCTAAACCGGCGCTGTGCGCGCGTGACGCATTATAATTCAGCACATGACGAGGTTCTTGATATTGGCGGCAAGATCATATTCGGCGGCAGCAAGCGCAGTGGTCGTCATGGCCTGGAGCCCGGCGCGCCCGACAGGTTTATCGGGGTCAGTATGGGAGAACGGTACGGTGTGGCCCACCCCAAGCACGAGCAAAGCACCCGGCTAAGCCACAATTGGTATCTGCGCGACGGCAAATGGCTGGCCGATCTTGTACTGACCCTGCAAGGCAAAGACGAGACCGCGATGCCGACACGGCGCGCGGACGCGGGCAACTGGATATTGAAAGAGACGTGAGCGGCCTAGTCGGGCACGTTGTCGATGCCAGACCCGCCCCACGGGTGACAGCGGGCAACACGACGAAACGACAGGATCGTTCCTTTTATGCCGCCATGTTTGCGCAGGGCCTCCATGATGTAGGCGCTGCACGTTGGGTGATACCGGCAACCGTGACCAACCCACGGCGAAAATACCAGACGGTAGAACCGGATCGGCAGGGACAACACAAAGGCGAGAGGCGTCATGCGGTTGCTCATGACAGCTTGCTGATTGCCTTGGCCAAATCCGCCCGCAGCGCGTCAAAATCGCGGTCCGCGGTGACCGCTTTTTTCCCGATCAAAACATAATCATGTCCCGGCTTTGCCAGCTTTGGCAAATCGATCCGCGCAATTTCGCGCAGGCGGCGTTTGGCACGGTTGCGGGCGACAGCATTGCCGACCTTCTTGGAGCAGGTAAAACCTACCCGCACAGACGCATCATCGTCGCGACGGTTGCGCATTTGCACGGTCAGTCCGGTTGCGCTTTGATACCGCGCCTTGGACGCAGCAACAAAATCTGAACGCTTTTTCATGACCACCAAACGTGCAAAAACCGCCGCGAGCGGGGCTCCGGCGGTTTCAGTCATTTCCGTATGCGACGTCAATGTGACACCGCCCGAACGCTTACGCGCTCAGTTCCTTGCGGCCTTTAGCGCGGCGCGCGTTCAGGATCTTGCGACCAGCTTTGGTGGCCATACGTGCGCGGAAACCGTGGCGGTTCTTGCGAACTCGGTTGGAAGGCTGAAATGTACGCTTCATGTGCGTCTCTCCGGTCTATGGGCGAACCCCGGTATAGGATTCGAGCCCCGATGTATCTCGAAGCCGTCTAATAGGAGGGCTTGATTGGCCTGTCAACGCAGCTGGGCGCGAATTTCTGCAACAAAGACAGATTGTGCCCCAGTTATTTTGCGCCAAATGTTACAGTCTTCACGACAACTGCAACAAAACCCTACAGATTGGTCACTGTACATCAATGGGACGTGATGAGGGTATCCAGTTTCGCCGCTCTCGTCCATCTAGGATGCAACCCGTGACCCAACTGGAAACATGATGGAAAAGAGTAATACGATCGAACCAAACGCCCTGATGAAACGCCTCCCCATCATTGTGATCGCCATAGTGGCGCTGTCGGGGGCCTATTTCCTGCGCGATTATCTGACGTTTGATGCACTGGCCGAGAATCGCGAAAGCCTGATTGCGTTTCGCGATGCGAACTACGTGCTGACGGTTCTGGTGTTCATAGTCATTTATGCCGTGGTTGTGGCGTTTAGCCTACCGGGCGCGACGATCATGACACTGGCGGGAGGTTTCCTGTTCGCCACGTTCCCCGGGTTCTTGTTCAACGTCATCGCGGCAACGCTGGGCGCGACGGGCATCTTTCTGGCCGCCCGTCGCGGATTCGGTAAACAGTTGGGCGCAAAGCTTGAAGGCTCCGAAGGTGTCGTCAAGAAAATCAAAGACGGGATCGACGAGAATCAATGGTCGATGTTGTTCCTGATCCGCCTCGTACCAGCGGTGCCGTTCTTTCTTGCGAACCTGATCCCCGCCTTTCTAGAAGTCCCCCTACGCCGTTTCATCATTTCCACGTTCGTCGGCATCATCCCCGGATCGGTCGTTTACACATCTGTGGGCGCTGGGCTGGGTGAGGTTTTTGCAACTGGCGAGACGCCGAACCTAGGCATTATCTTTGAACCCCACATTTTGCTGCCGATCCTTGGCCTCTGTGTGCTGGCCGTTCTTCCCATCATTATCAAAGCCGTGCGCGGCAAGAAAGGCCTGTAAATCATGGCACGTATCAAGACGGACGTTTGTATCATTGGCGCAGGCTCTGGCGGGCTGTCTATTGCGGCGGGCGCATCGCAGATGGGGGCATCGGTTGTCCTGCTTGAAGGTCACAAAATGGGTGGTGACTGCCTGAACTACGGCTGTGTGCCGTCCAAAGCGCTGATCGCGGCAGGCAAACAGGCCTATGCAATGGGCCATACCGGTGATCTGGGCGTCAGCGCAGTCAAGGCGGACGTGGATTTTGGCGCAGCCAAGGATCATGTGCGCCGCGTGATCGAAACCATTGAACCGGTCGATTCACAGGAGCGTTTCGAAGGCCTAGGCGTGAACGTCATCCGCGAGTTCGGAAAATTCATCAGCCCGACCGAAGTGCAGGCCGGCGATACCGTGATCGAAGCCCGTCGTTTCATCGTCGCCACGGGGTCCGGACCGTTTGTGCCGCCGATCCCCGGTCTGGAAGATGTCGACGTCTATACCAACGAGAACATTTTCGATCTGCGAGACCGCCCCGACCACCTGATCGTCGTTGGTGGTGGCCCGATTGGCATGGAAATGGCGCAGGCGCATTTGCGGCTTGGCTCCAAGGTGACCGTCATTGAGGGCGCAAAGGCCATGGGAAAGGATGACCCTGAAATGGCTGCGATCGTTCTGGATAAACTGCGTGCCGAAGGTGTCGAGATCATCGAGGGTGCGCAGGCTGACAAGATCAGCGGCAGCAAGGGCAAAGTGACTGTGCACACGCCAAAAGGCGATTTTACCGGCTCGCACCTGTTGATGGCTGTCGGGCGCAAGGTGAACGTCGAAAAGCTGGATCTAGATAAGGCCAACGTCAAATGGGGCCGTGGCGGGGTGGAGGTTGGCGACAATCTGCGCTCGGTCAGCAACAAAAAGGTCTATGCTGTGGGTGACGCCGCAGGTGGGCTGCAATTCACCCATGTGGCGGGCTATCACGCGGGCGTTGTCATCAAATCCATGCTGTTCGGCCTGCCGAGCAACCAGCGTACCGATCACATCCCGTGGGCCACTTACACAGACCCCGAACTGGCGCAGGTCGGCCTGACCGAAGCACAAGCAAAAGAGAAGTTCGGTGGCCAGCTTGAGGTCATCCGGTTTCCATACCACGAGAATGATCGATCTATCGCAGAGGGTAAAACCACGGGCCTGATTAAGGTCATGGTGGTCAAAGGCAAACCTGTTGGTGCGTCGATTGTTGGCAACATGGCGGGGGAGTTGATCGGCATGTGGGCCATGGCGATTGCCAACAAGATGAAAATGTCAGCCATCGCCGCGACTGTTTTGCCCTATCCCACCGTATCAGAGATTAACAAACGTGCGGCAGGAGCCTACTTTAGCCCCAGGTTGTTCGAAAGCAGCACGGTGAAACGTGTTGTCGGGTTGGTACAACGCTGGTTGCCGTAAGGCACGTAAGACAAAGAACGGACGGCACAATGCTCAACACCCTTTCAGGGCGCTTTTTGATCCTCACGGTCATATTCGTGTTGATCGCGGAACTGTTGATCTTTGTGCCGTCGGTTGCGCGGTTCCGGGAGGATTATTTTCTGAACCGGCTGGAGCGGGCGCAGATTGCCTCGCTGACCTTGCTGGCCGAAGACATGATTTCGCCGGAGCTAGAGTCCGAGTTGCTGGAAAACGCGGGCGTCTACAACGTGGTATTGCGACGCGACGAAGTGCGCCAGTTGATCCTGTCCTCGCCCATCCCGTCGCCCATCGACAAGACATTCGACATGCGCGACCCGCCAGCATGGATGCTGATCCGTGATGCGATGATGCGGTTGCTGGACACGGAGGACCGTGTGATCCGGGTGATCGGCAATCCGGTGCAGGACGGCGGGCTTTTGATCGAAATCACCCTGCCGACACAACCGCTACATATGGCGATGATCGACTATGGCCTGCGGATTCTGATCCTATCGGCGGTCATTTCCTTTGTGGTTGCCGGATTGCTGTTCTTGGCCGTGCGCGGGTTGATCGTGAAGCCGATCAAGGGCGTTGTGAACCATATGCAGGCCTATGCGAAATCCCCCGAAGACGCGCGAAGGATCATTACGCCGAACGCAGGCGTGCGGGAATTGCGCGAAGCCGAAGAGGCGCTTGCGTCCATGCAGACCCAGTTGACCGGTGCGTTGAAACAGAAAGAACGGCTGGCGCAATTGGGCGGTGCGGTTA
>ERZ651776.5205-NODE-5205-length-11416-cov-3.131934_pt1 | contig 11416 bp, 9 predicted proteins | sample MGYA00514761_ERZ651776 | MGnify/ENA metagenome assembly ERZ651776 | reverse complement strand
CACTAAAGGAGTACTGAGCCTCAGGCCTTAACCTGATATGATGAGAATAGTAGCATTCGTACAAAATCTTAGCCTCGATATTACCGCAGGGGCTTTAATTTCGTGCCTGTTCGTGGGGTCAGTCTTTGGTGTCGAGATTGACAATCACATGCTGACCGGCTTGGGTATTGCTATTTGGTTAATCTATACCTTCGACCATTTGAGAGATGCACGTTTGTCCTCCTTTAGGCCGGTTAACCCTAGGCATGCTTTCCATTACGATCATCAAAGAGTATTAATTGGTTTGGCGGCCCTGGTCTTTTGCGTTGGTATTGTAAACGCTTTTTATTTGCCCATAGAAACTATCAGGTTGGGTGTTTTACTGGCTATGGTCAGCGGATTCTATTTCCTATATATTCACAAGAGCAAGAAACAATGGAGTAAGGAACTCTTAGCAGCGTTGGTTTATACCGCAGGGGTGTTTACCGCGCCTTTTAGCTTACTAGAAAGTAGTAGTTGGACGTATTGGGTTATTATGTTTCAGTTTTTTCTGATGGCCTACGCCAACCTGATGATTATACCGCTTTATGAATTAGAAATCGATCAGGAAGATGGCGCCAACTCATTGGTGAGAAACTTGGGTTTAAAGAAGGCAGAGCTTGCCATACGTCTAATCCTTGGATTGAATATGCTCATTATCTTAGTGTTTTTGGGTGTTCTAGGTCAAGAGGAGCGGTCTCAATTGATTTTTATGGCCATGATGCTTCCCTTGTTGTTCCTGCTCTCTAAGCATGCATTTTTCAAGAAGGGAATGCTCTATAGAATAATTTGTGATGGTATTTTCTTCTTACCAGCGATCTACTTTTTATGAAGAACGATTTCAACAGCGTAGCGCCAATTTACGATCGACTTGCCCGCCTAGTTTTTGGCCATAAGCTAGAGAAATCTCAAAGGTGCTTTTTAGACGACATCCATGCTGGTGCTCGTGTACTGATTGTAGGCGGCGGTACAGGAAGGGTTTTAGAGTGGCTTCCTCATGGTGGAAACCTTAGTGTAACCTATGTTGAGTTATCAACCGAAATGATGAGGTATGCTGAAAAGCGTAACCAACAGGATAGTCACGTGGTGTTTCATCGGATGGATGTTCATGATATCACAGGGACCTACGACTTTGTAATTGCGAACTTTTTTTTAGACTGCTTTGATGTGAATGGACTCAAAGCTGTGCTGAAGAAAATGACTACGTTGATGGATAAAAACGGAAAATTGTTAGTGACGGATTTTTCACCAGCCACCAATATTTGGCAAAGTGGTGTACTGAAACTTATGCATTTGTTTTTCCAGTTGACCACAAAATTAGCATCAAGGTCTCTTCAAGATCTTAACTTGGCCATTGTCAATAATGGTTTCTTGATTAGAAAGGAAGAGTTATTTGCGAATAGGTTGATATTCTCTGCGGTGTACAAAAAGGTCTAGCTCACAATTACTTTTAAGGTAACTGCATGGCCATTCTCATCAATTATCCGAATGAGGTTGAGTCCACTACCGAAGTCTTGGGTATTTACTTCTATAAATTCTTCTGTCACTGCTACAGTACGTTCTTCTGTTCTAATTATTCTTCCTGTAGCATTTAAGAAAATCATTTTTAGCGTTTGGTCTCTATCCAGTTCATAGCGAATTCTTAAGGTTTCACCTTTTGCTATCGGGTTGGGATATGCTTTAAAGGTAGCCTTAAACTGTCTTTCAATCCGTACGGATCTTACTTCGGAATAATCAAATTCGCCATTAAAGTCAGTCTGTTTAAGCCTGTAGAACGATAGTCCATTGATAGGTTTGGTATCAATATAAGAGTAGAACAAAAGATCATCGCTATTTCCAGCACCGTCAATATTGGCAACAGTTTCAAAATTGGTGCCGTCTACGCTGCGTTCGATGGTGTAGAATGAATTGTTCACTTCAGTGGCTGTAACCCAGTCTAATGTCACTTCATTAGCCTCATTTGCCTTCGCCTCAAATGAGATCAGTGTAATGGGAAGCGCACCGGTTTCAATCGAACCAAGTGTGTAATATTGTCCATCTGTGAAATCAACGTCAAAGGTTACGTTTTGACCGTCAATGGAAGAAGGACTAATTAGTGTAGTACCTCCATTCGAGAAATCTCCATCATCATCAACCATTAAACGGGTTAAGTCATAACCAGCTGAACTTTTTCTTGCTTTATTAGCAGTTTTGATTATTTGACCATCCGGCATCACGACTTCAAGAGCTATTACATTATCTTTCATAGTACCGTATCTAACAGCATTCGTGCCAGAGGCTCGTGTAGCTGCCATCCCACCAATAGACGCATTTGCTCCTGGGTCAATAGGGAAAAATAAACCAGTATCTCTAAGATATGTATTAAGTTGTTCTCTAGTTACTCCTGGCTGAACAACAACTAAAAGATCGTCTTGATAAACTTTTAAGATCTTATTCATATTATTCATATCTATGGAAATTCCACCATATGGTGCGTTAAGATGCCCTTCAAATGATGAGCCTATTCCAAAGGGTATTATAGGACACTTATATTTTTTACAAATCTTTACTACTTTTTGAACATCTGCTTTAGATTCCACAAATACAACACCATCTGGCAATTCCGATTCATGTATAGTCATCGTGTGCGTGTGTTGTTCTAATATACTTTTACTATTAGAAAATTGTTGTCCAAATTCTTCTTTTATCTCTTTTACACATAATTCTATATTTTTTTTGTCATAATCTTCACTTGACCATGATGAAACTATGCCATCCATATTAACAAACCTTTTCTACGTAATTCATATATTTATAAAATCTTACCTGGATTCATTATTCCTTTGGGGTCTAATTCCTGCTTTATTAATTTCATAAAATCAACTGCAGCACCCAACTCATCAATTAAATATTGTTTCTTACCTTGCCCTACTCCATGTTCACCAGTACATGTTCCTTCCAAGTCTATAGCTCTATGTGCTAACCTTTCTAAAAATGCGTTTGCAGCATCCACTTCCTTTTTTATTTTTGGATCAATCATTAATTGCACATGAAAATTACCATCTCCCACATGTCCTACAATTGGTCCATAGAGACCATTTTTTTCCATATCCTCTATTGTTTCCATAATACATTCTGATAACCTTGAAATAGGAACACATACGTCGGTTGCTATATATTCAGCATCAGGCCTAGTTGCTTTAACAGCATAATAAACATCATGCCTTGCTTTCCAAAGTCTATTTCTCTCCTCAATACTTGAGCTCCATTCAAAATTATCTCCTCCAAAATCCTTAGAAATTTCATTAAACAATTCGGATTGCTCTTTTACGGAAGAAGTGCTTCCATGAAACTCTAGCAATAATAATGGTGACTCAGGTAAATTTAAATTAGAATAACTATTTACAGCCTTAACTTGTGCAATATCAAGAAGCTCTATCCTTGCCACAGGTATTCCTGCTTGAATAGTCATAATAACAGCGTCAGTTGCATCTTTTACAGATGGAAAAGTACATCTCCCAGCCCCTATTTCTTCTGGAATGCCATACAATTTAAGAGTAATTTCTGTAATAACCCCTAATGTTCCTTCTGAACCAACCAAAAGCCTAGTTAAGTCATAACCTGCAGAGCTTTTTCTAGCTCTACTAGCTGTTTTAATTATCTCTCCATTTGGCATTACCACCTCCAGAGAAACAACATTATCTTTCATAGTTCCATATCTAACGGCATTTGTTCCAGAGGCGCGTGTAGAGGTCATACCCCCAATTGATGCATTAGCGCCTGGGTCTATTGGAAAAAAGAGACCAGTATCTCTTAGATAAGTATTTAATTGTTCTCTTGTAACCCCCGGTTGGACAACTACAGTAGAATCTTCTGGATAAACCTTTATAATATTATTTAAATTGTTCATATCTATAGATATTCCACCAAAATTTGCATTCAAGTGTCCTTCTAGGGAAGACCCAGCTCCAAAAGGTATTATTGGACAGCCGTGCTCATGACAAATTTTAACAGTTTTCTGGACATCTTCTTTATTGTAAGCAAAAACAACACCATCAGGCAGCTCTCTTTCATGGACTGTCGTTGTAGTTGTGTGTTGTTCTCTAACTGATTTAGAAATGGAGAATTGTTGGCCAAATTCTTCTTCCAATGCGCTTATTGCGCTAGATACGTTATATTGAAATTTTTCATAAAAAGAATTATTCACTTCTAAAATAGTCAATAGAATTACCTCTAATAAAATACGTAGATTTGATCTATTTATCATATTTCAAAATAAAGATTGAGTAAATTATTAGATTTGAATAAAGAGTATTAAATTAACTATTTAAAAAATTTGAATGCGAATTATGGATAAAAAAGCAGTTTTTTTAGGTGAATGTATGATTGAACTTAGTGGAGATATTTCTTCTTTAGATAAGATTAGTTCAAATATGCAAGTTAACTTTGGAGGTGACGCATATAACTCTTCAGTCTATTTTTCCAGATTAGTCAATAAGGAAGTCTCTACTTTTTTTTCTACTGCGTTAAGTAACGATACTTTTTCAAGGAAAATGATAGATAGGTTTAAAAGAGAAAAAATTAAATGTAATTATATCAGAACTGATGGGAAAAACCCACCTGGTTTATATTCTATTGAAATTAACAAAAGTGGAGAAAGAAGTTTTTCTTATTGGCGTAATGAATCTCCTTCTAAATTTATATTTCAAGGACTGAAAGGCAAAGAGCTTGCAGAGCAAATCAAAAAATCAAATATTTTTTATTATTCAGGGATTTCTGCAGCAATTCTTGATTCAAAACAAAAGAAACAATTGATTGAAATAGCTTCCTCAGCAAACATTTCAGGATTTGATTTTAATTATAGACCTCAATTACATTCTAACAAATTTGAAAATCAAGAATTATTGAAAGAAATTAATAAAAATATTGATATCCATTTCATCTCTTTTGATGATGCAAGGGATTTGTTTGGCATAAGAAACCCTTTGGAAATTTTCGATATATTGAAAAACGATAACCTATTATTAGTTAGATATAAAAGTTCAATTTTTTTAAAAAATGGTTCAAATGAAGTAAAAGTCATTAATGTTCCTCATGGAAAAGTAGTAGACATGACTGCTGCAGGAGACTCATTTAATGGATCTTTCCTAGCATTAATGCATAACAACAATTTTTCTATTGAAGAAAATATTTTAAGAGCTCACTCTGTAACAAGTGAAGTGATAAAACACAAGGGCGCTATTATAGATAAAAAATATATGCCAATGATATAAACTTAAAGGAGAACATTAAAATGCAAAAAAATCTATTAATTATGTCTCATATGCCTCAGTATTTTATTGATTTAGCTGATAAAAATTTTAATACCTATAAGTTATGGCTTCAGGATGATGAGGATAAATACTTAAATGATATTAAATTAGAGATTGATGCTATTGCCGTCATGGGAGGATATAAGATCACTCCGGATTTAATGAAAAGCATGCCAAATTTAAAAATTATTGCTTGTTATGGTGTCGGATATGATGCAATTGATATTAGTTATGCTAAAAGCTTGGGCATTAAGGTTACAAACACTCCAGAAGTTCTTAACGATGAAGTTGCAGACACTGCAATTGCACTCATGCTTTGCGTTTACAAGCAAATAATTAAGGCTGATACATTTGCTAGAAATAACTCTTGGACAGATGGAGATTTTCCTCTAACAAAAAAATTCACAGGAACAAAACTAGGTATAGTGGGAATGGGTAGAATAGGAAAGGCTATTGCTCAGAGAGCAGAGGCTTTCAAATGTGAAATATCTTATCACTCAAGAAGCAAAAAAGATGTAAAATATAAGTATTTTAATAACTTAAATGAGTTAGCTAAAGAAGTTGACACCTTGTGTGTTATCACACCAGGCGGAAAGGAAACAGAAAAACTTATAAATAGTGAAATTCTAGATGCTTTGGGAAAAGACGGAGTTCTTATTAACGTAGCTAGAGGTTCAGTAATAGATCAAGAAGCTTTAATACATTATCTTGAAAACAAACTTATATTGGCTGCTGGATTAGATGTTTACACCAATGAACCAAATATTCCCAAAAAATTAATGAGTTTAGACAATACAGTTTTACTGCCACACATTGCTTCAGGAACTGTTGAAACTAGAAACGCAATGGGACAGCTTGTCTATGATAACATTGAAAACTATTTTGAAGATAAACCATTAATTTCAGCTGTTGTTTAATCAATTTTTTTCAGGCAAGTCTATGCCCGCATTTCTAGCATAAATCTTGGCAACAGCAGCATCATCTTCATTTCCTAACCCACTGCCTGCAGCTGCAATAAATTGTTGTAAAGCAACTGCTGTAAGCGGTGCAGAAAAACTAGAGTTTTTAGCTATATCTAAAACAATACCCAAATCCTTAGGCCAGATGTTAATTGAAGATTTTGGTGTGTAATCATTTTCAATAATATGTGGTGTTCTATTTTCAAGCATCCATGATGTGCCAGCACATTTAGAAATAACTTCTAAAAACTTTTGTGGTTCTATGCCTTGAGTTATCCCAAAAGTAATAGCTTCAGCCATCGCAGCTATATGAATTCCTGCAAGCATCTGATTAACAGCTTTCATAGCAGAGCCTGATCCAGTATTTTCTCCAAATTCAAAAATCATTTCAGATGTTGCACTTAAAATTGGCTTAGCCACATCTAATGCTTTTCTTTTTCCAGAAATCATATATGACAATTTTCCCTCTGCAGACTTTTTTGATCCTCCAGAGATAGGAGCATCTAAATACAAAAGATTTTCATTGTTACTTAAAACTTCCATCTCTTTAGCAAAGTTTGGAGATACAGTTGTACAAACCATAATAAGAGAATTAGTTTTCAATTTTTTTGCCAAACCATCTTTGCCAAAAAGGATTTCTCTTGTTTGTTTTTCATTTAAAACAACAACTATTACAGCTTCCAGATTGTCAAAAAGGATGTTTGTGGCTATACCACCAGAATTTACAAATTGTTGAACTTGATTAGGGTTTTTATCTTTTCCATAAACTTTATAACCTGCTCGCAGAAGAGACTGAGCAATTCCCAACCCCATAGACCCAAGGCCAACGACTAGAATTTCCTTTTTTATAGTTGACATTAATTTTAATGATTATCCCTAGGTAAAGAGTTTTTTACTTTCTGGTATTTAACAGCGTTTTCAAGAACTCCGCCACCAGATAGCTCTCCTACATAGTTTCTTTGAATTTCTTGCCAAGGTGTTTGACTTTCTGGGTATACGGGAACACCATCTTTTTTTCTTTCCTCTATCTCATCATCACTAACAATCATGTTTGCAGTACATTTGTTTAAATCAATTACAACTTTATCCCCTGTTCTCAACCAGGCCAAACCACCTCCAGTAGCACTTTCTGGTGAAGCATTAAGAATAGAAGGGCTTCCTGATGTTCCTGACTGCCTTCCATCTCCAATACATGGTAATTCTGTAATCCCTTGTTTTATTAACTCATCTGAAGGTTGCATATTTACAACCTCTGCAGAACCAGGCCAACCTACTGGCCCCGCACCCCTTATCACTAATATAGAATTTTCATTCATGTTTAGACTTTTATCATTCAAACGGTCATGATAATCTTCAGAACCTTCAAACACTATAACATTTCCTTCCAATATTCCTTCTTTACCAGGTCGGTTTAAAAATTTATCTTTAAAACTTTTAGAAATAACCGAAGTTTTCATAATAGCTGAATCAAAAAGATTACCCTTTAAAACAACAAAACCTGCTTTTTGCTTCATTGGTTTATTAAATGGTGTAATAACTTTTTCATCTTTAATTGTAATACCTTTAAGATTATCAGACATTCTTTTACCAGTTACAGTTAAAACATCACCATGAATTTTGTCATTAGCAAGAAGCTCAGACATAATAGCTGCTGTCCCACCTGCCCTATGATAACTTTCGCATAAATACTCACCTGCAGGCTGTATATTTGCCATTAATGGAATATCATATCCAACTTGCTGCCATGCGTCCGTTTCCAACTCAACTCCTACATGTCTTGCTATTGCTGTAATATGAATTTGAGCGTTCGTGGAACCACCAATTGCAGAATTAACAACGATAGCATTTTCAAACGCCTTCCTTGTCATGACCTGTGAAGGTGTTAAATCTTCCTTCACTAATTCTACAATTCGCAACCCAGTTTTATAGGCCATTTGTCCTCGTTCTCTGTATGGCGCTGGTATATTAGCATTTCCCGTTAAACTCATTCCTAATGCTTCGGCAAGAGAATTCATTGTTGAAGCTGTGCCCATTGTATTGCAATGTCCATCTGATGGAGCAGAACTGGTTACGATGTCTATAAATTGTTCGTAATCTATCCTTCCTGCAGCTAATTCTACCCTACTATCCCAAACAGCCGTACCAGAACCAGCTAGTTTTCCGTTATGCCAGCCATCCAACATTGGCCCACCATTGAGAACAATTGCAGGAAGATCAACAGTTGCTGCAGCCATTAAACATGACGGCGTAGTCTTGTCGCAACCTGTCATTAGAACAACACCATCTAGAGGGTATCCATGTAAAATTTCAACCAAGCCTAAATAAGCTAGGTTTCTATCAACAGCTGCAGTTGGCCTCTTGAGTGTTTCTTGAATAGGATGTACGGGAAACTCAAATGCTATTCCTCCAGCGGCTCTAATTCCTTCTCTGACCCTCTCGGCTAATTTTATATGAACTCTGTTACATGGAGAAATATCAGATCCTGTTTGAGCAATTCCTATTATAGGTTTGCCAGACCTTAACTCATCTGGAGTTAATCCAAAGTTCATTGATCGTTCAAGATACAATGCTGTCATTCCAGGGTTTGTTGGGTTGTCAAACCATTGTTGACTTCTATATTTAGGATTAAATTTTTTACCTGACATGATTTAGCTCCAAATTAATTACTCTAAATAGATAATTAGAGTTTATAAAATAAATTAAAAATAGTATGTATATTTAAACATTATATTTATTTTAAAATACTGTACACAATGATACTTGATTTAAAAAAAATCAAAAGATAATTTCAGTATTAATTTATTAGTTGGGGGAAGAAATGATTAGTGGTGAAAAATTAACAGTTAAGCTTAATAATAATGACAATGTTGCTACAGCATTGAAAGACATTGAGATTGGAGAAACCACACAAGGTCTAGACAGTATAAATAAAATTCCCAAAGGCCATAAAATTGCACTTAAAAAAATATCCAAAGGCGAAAAAATTATCAAATATGATCAACTAATTGGAATTGCTAGCAAAGACATTTCTGCAGGCGAACATGTACATGTTAACAATACAGACTTTCAATCAACAGATCATGATTATGAATTTTCTACATCTATAAAATTACCTAATATGATAGAACCCAAAAACAGACCAACCTTCAGAGGATACAAACGTCCAAATGGAAAGGTTGGCACTAGAAATTATATAGGAATACTTACATCAGTAAACTGTTCTGCAACAGCAGCAAAAAATATTGCTGAAGTTTTTACAAAAGAAAAGCTATCAAAATACAAAAACGTAGATGGTGTAGTGTCTTTCACTCATGGTACAGGCTGTGGAATGGCGGACTCTGGTGATGGGTTTGATGCTCTTCAAAGAGTACTTTTAGGATATATACAACACCCTAATCTTGCAGGGATTTTGCTAATTGGTTTAGGTTGTGAAGCTAATCAAATTAAATTTCTACTTGACGCTTTTAATTTACATGAAAACCCTTTTTTTAAAACAATGACTTTACAAGATATGGGTGGCTTACGAAAAACAATTAGAGCAGGAATTGAGTGTATTGAAGATATGCTTCCTCAAGTAAATTTAATTGAGCGTACTGATCAATCAGTAGAACACCTTAGTGTAGCTTTACAATGTGGAGGCTCAGACGCCTGGTCTGGAATAACATCAAACCCTTCACTAGGACATGCCGCTGATTTAATAGTTAAGAATGGCGGGACAGCTATATTAGCAGAAACTCCAGAAATTTATGGAGCAGAACATATGTTAACAAGAAGAGCAATAACCCCTGAGGTAGGAAAAAAACTAGTAGAAAGAATATTATGGTGGGAAGATTACGTTGAAAGAAATAAAGGTAGTCTTAATAATAATCCATCTCCAGGGAATAAGGCTGGTGGTTTAACAACAATATTAGAGAAGTCATTAGGTGCTGCTGCTAAAGGTGGAACAACACCATTAAATGATGTCCTGTTATATGCACAACAGGCAGAAAAAAAAGGGTTCTTGTTTATGGATAGTCCAGGCTATGACCCGGCATCTGTTACCGGTCAAATAGCAAGTGGCTGTAATGTTGTAACTTTTACCACAGGTAGAGGTTCATGCTTTGGTTGCAAACCTTCTCCATCCATAAAAATTGCTACAAACACTGATATGTATAGTAAAATGGAAGAGGATATGGATGTAAATGCAGGTAAAGTTATTACTGAAAACAAATCCATTGAGGATGTAGGTCAGGAAATATTTGATTTAATTGTCAGGGTTGCTTCAGGTGAAAAATCAAAATCTGAGCGTCAAGGTCTTGGAGACTTAGAGTTTGTACCCTGGCAAATTGGAGCTACTATGTGAGGACAAATAATGATGATTGATTTAAAAGGTAAAACAGCTCTATTAACTGCTAGCGGTCAAGGCATTGGAAAAGCTACTGCTATTGCTTTTGCAAAAGCAGGTGCATATGTCATTGCCACAGATATTAATAATGAAAGTTTATTAGAGTTAAATGGAATAGTAGACGAAACACATGTTCTTGACGTAACAAATCACGCAGCTATCAAATCATTAGTTCATTCTGTAAAAGCTCCTGATATTTTGTTTAATTGTGCAGGAATTGTTCATAACGGAACTATATTAGAATCCAGCGATGATGAATGGGACTTTGCATTTAACCTTAATAGCAAATCAATGTACCATATGATCAGAGAAATTATCCCCATAATGATAAATAAAGGTGGTGGTTCAATCATTAACATTGCGTCCGTTTCCTCCTCTACCAAAGGAATTCCAAATAGGTTTATTTACTCAGCATCTAAAGCAGCAGTTTTAGGCATTACAAAATCTGTGGCAGCTGACTATATCAACTATGGAATAAGGTGTAATGCAATTTGTCCTGGAACAATACAAAGTCCATCTTTAGAACAGCGACTTAAAGATATGGGTGATTATGAAGAAGCTAGAAAGCAATTTGTTGCTAGACAACCTATGGGTCGTTTTGGAGAAGCAAAAGAAATGGCACAGGCAGCTTTATTTTTAGCTTCCGATGAGTCGTCATACACCACCGGAACAGAATTTGTAGTCGACGGCGGAATCACTTCAGCATATGTAACTCCGGAGTGATTTTTTCAATCACTCTCCCCTCTTAGCTTTTACTGCCTCTC
>ERZ651776.5204-NODE-5204-length-11416-cov-8.576594_pt1 | contig 11416 bp, 8 predicted proteins | sample MGYA00514761_ERZ651776 | MGnify/ENA metagenome assembly ERZ651776 | reverse complement strand
TTGTAGCCAATCCAAATTGCAGGTGCCCATTGTTCCGTAAATTTCTGAATGGTTTGCGCAAACTCAAATGCACTTGGCAGATTATTATTTTCCAATTGGCTTGGCCGCACCCCTGTGACCGCCAAAGCCTTTGGGGAGGGCAGTATATGCGGAGATAACTGGCAGCGGATGTCGACGCGTTCGATTTCGTTTAGTTCAAGATCAGTGACAATTGCAGCGAATTGAAGGGGCTGATCAAAGGCAGGCGAGATGCCCGTTGTCTCGAGATCGTAAAATACAAACTTCGTTTTAGAAGATTGATCCATTAATTTCCTCCCGTCTGGAATTCCACAAAAAACTCGTTTGTTTGTGAACATTCAGAAGATTTCGCAGTTAGTCTTTGGATGCCAGGTTCTAATAGCTGAACTTTCTTTTGCGACGGGTCAAATTTTTTGGCATTCAAATACCAGTCTGCAGTTTGCGAGCCTATCACTCGAATTACAGCATTATCTGATTTGATCCATGCACCATTCTCTGGATAATCAATCAGTGTTGTACAGACGATGCCTTCTTCGGTCGGAGAAGCCTCATTTGAAATTTGGATTTTTGGTATTTCTGGTGCTTTGAGGGCGAGCGCTAAGCCAATTTCGTTTGAAAGGGGGAAGGCGGCATCCCTACCTGTCAATATTTCGGTTGGCTGGTTATCTGGAGTTCCAAACCATGAAATAACTATGTGGGATTTAAAGATCTGAATGCTCCATGCATCATGCCTAGCAAAAGATGTCCCCGTCTTAAACGCAACCCGCTCTCCATTGGGGAGGTTTTGTATCAAAAGATGCACTATTTGGTCCGCTGCCTGATTATTTAAAAAGCTAGCATCTTTGGCACCGCTTTTTTGACCTTGGCCGGAAATGAACGAAATGTCTTCGCTCATCATGGGGTCAATTGCCATTAGGTATAGGCTCGCAAGCTGTTCGGCATTCAAATAAAATCCGCCAACAGCCAAGCTCAATCCTGCTTCCTTATCTGAGGCGACAGGTGCGTTGATTAGATTTTTAAGTTCAGCTTCAAAAATTCGTGGGTTGAGTTTTTCTAGAGTAATTAACGCTGGGATATTTAGAGACCTTAACAAAGCATCTTTCAATGTCACTTTTCCGGAGTAGGTATTGCTAAAGTTAGTCGGATTATATCCGCCACGGTAAAAATTAGCGTCGTTGAACACTTCATTAAATTCTATCAAATTTCGCTGAAGCGCCTTACCGTATATCAAGGGCTTCAAAGTTGAGCCAGGACTACGCACAGCGGTCAAGAAGTTATTGGCGCCCTTCCGTTCTTTGGATTTATATTCGCTTGAGCCTACGTATGCTTTGACGTTGCCTGTTCGTCTTTCAACAACAAGGGCGGCAGCTTGTATAGGCGCGGGAAAATTCTGGATTTTTGCTTCTACAATGCTTTGAACTTGTTTTTGCCACTCTTCGTTTATTGTCGTTTTATTTCCCGGTAGTGTGGACCCAGTAAGACGGTCAGCGAGATGAGGTGCGTATGATTTTGGCTTAACTAATCGAGCTGGCAACTGTTCCATTAAAGCTTCGTTTAATGCACCATCACCTATACTCAACCGCCCTTGAACTTTTTTCAGAACACCGATTTTAGCTGCATAAGCATTGTCAGGATATCTATCTGGACGTCTGCGTTCGGGAGATTGTGGAAGCGCTACCAGCAACGCAATTTCGTTAAGTCTTAGATCTTTGGGAGGCTTTTGAAACCAGGCCTCAGACGCTGCACTAACGCCCTCAATATTGCCACCATAGGGCGCAAGCGTGAAGTAGGCTTCAAGAATGGCTTCCTTGCTCCAGTGCGCATCCAGTCTAATTGCAGCAAGCATTTGTCGCAGCTTAGTTGTAAATGTCCTCCTCGCTAAATTGGGATCCATTAGGCGAACAGTTTGCATAGTTAAGGTTGAGGCTCCTGAAGATATGTCTCCACTTTTGATATAGTCGAAGATGGCTCGAACTAACGCTAGTGGATCCACACCATGATGTTTCCAATACCGTTGATCCTCATAGGCAATTAGGGTCCTTATCAAATTTGGATCTAATTCCGATAAGAATACCTTTTCCCGCCAAAACCCTTTTGAAGTTAATCGCAGGTTCATAATCTCGCCAGCTTCAGATCTGATGACCTGGGAGGTTTCGCTCAATCGCCCCACTTCAGGAGGTTGTAGTATATAGAAACACAAGCCTCCCAAACTTGCCGTTGCTACGAGCATGGCTGCGTATATTATTCGCCGTCCGATCATCTAGAGGAAACGATGCTTTCTGTAATTTCAGATCGACCATTGACCTCGGGTGCATACATCTCTTCGACAACTGCATCTGGAATAATTGCATTTGTTTCATATGCGGCTCGTACAGTGTAGCGAATGTAGGCAAAGGAATTTCCATACCAACGAGACTGAAAATGAGCTATGAAACGATCATCCATTTCGGCGGTATAAAAAGCTTTTTTACCCTGATCGAAATCAAGTGTTGCTGACAATACTCCATCTACTTTGGGATCTGCTAAAACAGCTTTTTCAATTTCAAATCCGGCTGGCAGAAGATCTGTTAGTAAAAGATCTGATCCACTACCACTTTTCGTTCGATCAATCGAAATGACAACCGTATACAAATCGCCCTGTTTGGCCGGTAGAACGCCTGATGTGAGATCAACGTAATCACCGTTTCTATCATACCACCATTTTTGAACCTGATAGCCATTATCCTGCGCTTTTATTCCCCGCCGTTTCCCTGTCGACTTTACATTCAAATAAAGTGCCGAAGACGCATTGTGAGAAATTTTAAAACCGTCAGCGAGTTGTTTCGAACTAATTGGCAGTGAGCCAGTTTCATCTAACTCGTATTTAACGCCATCTAAACTTACTACGGTTCCCGAAAGTGAGCGCTCCTTATGCTTTTGCAAAGTGACTAGTTTAGCATTTGTGTGCGTCGATCTGTACTGTCGCTGAACTAAATATTCATGCGTATTTTCAATAATGGTTTCGAATACAGGCGCCAATTCGTCAGCTGACAAATCGGTCAATAAATGAGCATACGATACGGAAGATTTGCTCCATAAATTAGAAAATTGTGGTTTTTCTGTCGAAATCCATGTGCCTGAAACTAGTTGCAGTGCTGGTTTCTGCGATGTTAATTGCCCTAGCGCAAATCGAGCATTATCGGAAATTTGAAACATTCTTTTTGTATCATTTAGATTGGCAGCAACCCAATAAGCCAGCACTAAATCATCAATCTGCATTACAGAATTGTTTGATGCGTTCGTAGTTTGCATGACGTCACTTTGCAGTTCTTGATCTATTGAATACCTCGCTCTCGAAGTAACCTCGTAACCTGCTTTCGCGAGCAGACCATAACTGTACAATTTAGTCTCGGCGTCCCGGAAGCTTGTTCGGTATAGATATTCCAAACCGTTTTTAATCGCGGTCCTTACCTTTTCCTTATCATTGGCAAAAGGCAACGTTTTTTGGAGTGTATCGACTGCATACGGTTGAAATCTTTCGTACACGGCTGAATTGCGATCCCAATAGCCAAAAGCGCCAGATAATTTTTGCTTTGCAATTAAGTTATCAATGCCAATTTGGATTTTTTTGGTCGTTTCGTCAGTAATGCCGCGAACCTGAGATAAGGCTATTAGGCCTCTTGTTTTAGAAGATACTTGCTCAACGCACCCATATGGGTAGCGATTAAGGTCAGCTACGACTTGTTGGAGATTCATGCCTAGCGATGAGGTCAGACTAACAGAGTACTCATTTCCAGGTTCATCCAAATCTATCAATGAAGACTGATATGGTTGCACTTGCACACTGCCAAGGCCAAGCCAATTTTTCTTCTCTAATTTTGTGGATGATATCTCGGTAACTGGGTACGAACTTGAACGAGAAACGATACTGTAGTTTCTGGTATATTCCTGCCCGCCCGCCATTACTGCGACACTGATTGGAACTCTGCCTAAGCCTTTCGCTGAAATAGGAAGCTCCAGTTTGTATGAGTTGGTCTCGGGTTGCGAAATTATAGAGGTTGTTTCTATATCAAGAACTCGGGTTGTTAACTCGATGGGGCCTTTGAATTCATTCCATCTGACATTGAGTTTTGCCACAACATTATCAATTGGAGTTACAAATCTAGGCATCGATACATCGATACTGACTGGATCTTGAACTGTCATAAATTCTTCGGTGAATCCAAAGCCTCTATCATCGATGCTAAAAGCCACAACCCTTAGCTTACCCTCCCATTCAATTGTTGGCGGGAAGGTAAATTCTGCTTGTCCGTTTTGGATATCGAGCAGGGGACTTGCGTATGTTACTGTCTTGAAGAATTCAGATTTATCAGCAGCCGCAGCGGCGGATAACATATCCCCATCACCGCCAACCCGGAGCGTAGAAAGATCTGAGTTTTGTGAGATGAGTTGTCCAAAATTTGTGAATACCCCAAAATTTAACGCTCGCTCACTCAAAAAATGGTCTTTCAAATTTTTGTTTTGGTAACCGGTTAAAGCGTGGATGCCTTCATCAATTACAAATATTTTAGCTGTCCCAGATTTTGATCTTGTGTCCAAGGCAACTGTTATCGGCGTAGCGCTATCAACATCGACTAGAGAATTAATTTTCAGGCTCATATTGCGCTCTGCAGATACGTTTGAGACCCAAGTTTTGCCTATCGAGATTTGCGGTAAATGTTCAGAACCTTTTTCTATTGGACGCACCAAAGAAGCTAAGATGTGCGCCCCGGGCTCTGAAACATTTGGTAGGGCTATCTCCACCTCGAAGTCACCTTTGACCACGGGCACCGTTTCCAGAGAGACAATATCTTGATCAGCGACCAACACAGACAAAGTTCCAGAATAACCAGCATTACCTCTTAAGATCCCGTTTGTGTAAGACAGAGAGAGTTCTTCTGGCTCCGAGGCTGGTTTAGCATCGGCTCCCCAACCAGAAAAGAATTCACTTACTGTTTTGAACCCGGCTTCGTTGGATACGGTAATTTCATAGCGTCCCCAATTGAGGGGAGTTCTTACAGTGAGTTGTTTGCCGGAAACGATACCGGCCTCTATGACCTCAGTATCTACCCGGACCCTGTTCCAGCGCCAGCCGCTGTTGTAGTACCAATTGTAGTCATAATAAATTTTGCGGACGCTATAAGAGACGTTATCAAAATCCAGGGGTTTACCTGCTCGAGTTACGTTTGCGATCGTAAACGATGGGGTGGAGCCCTCATCAATGTACGTTTCAAAGTCTTTTTTGATGCCTACGTAGCTGCTTATTGTATCTAGGGGGATATTCAGCTGAGCCGTATTCGCTCTGCCACCAACGTCAAAAACGGTGCCATCGATTGAGACTTCGTATAGACGGGACGGATCTGTATCAAAGCTAGTCAAAAGTGTTGCAGTCATTTGGCCTTCCATGTCGAGCTCAGACTGAAATTCGTTTAACGCAGCTGTGGTCGAGCTACCGACATTGCCAAACACAAAGTCTTCTAATTCTGGCACGCCCATTTTGTTGGTCGTTTTAACATAGGTTGAGATTTGTGCCTTCATCCCTGCTGTAGGACCACCGGAGTAGTAATCTCCAGACAATTGAATTTTTTGACTGCTGTTCAGTGACCAAATTTCATTGTTGGTTTGTAATTTAGGCTCGATAGTTAAGGGAACAAAATCTTCAAGTCTGATCACATGGTTGGCAAGAGTTTGGTCATCTACACTCTTAATTTGGATATTATACTGTCCAAGCCTGAAGCTTTGACCAAGTTCGAGATCTGTCTCAAAAGCCCCATAACGATCTAATTCCAGGGTTGCCTTTTTAATTTGATTGCCGTTGCGATCTACCAAGTGAATATAAAATTCCTCACTTGCAATAACATCTAGGTCTAACTTCCGAACTACACCAAAAACGGAAACCGTTTCACCAGATCGATAAATTTCACGGTCGGTTGTTACATAAACGTCTTCGAGATTTTGTTTTATCTCGCCACCACGAAGGAACCTAGGCTTTTGCTTAAGGTCGGGGACTTGCAAGATACTGGTCCCGAATTTATCAGAATTGACGACAAGATATTCAGGTGTGAATCCGCCTGATCCAGCGAGCAAATTGTTGGATACGCTTAATCTACCGCCGTCAGTGGTTGTTCCTTTGAAGAGTTCTCGGTTGTTACCGGCAATAATTTCAACGGTGGCGCCATCAATCGGATTGGTATTTTCAAAACTTTTAAGAAGGATGTCAGTCTTATTGAGTCCACTAAATACTTGTACCGAGATATCTGAAATCGAGAACCATTGTGTTGGTTGATTTTGGTAGGAACGGATTTCAATGTCTGGTGATGTAAATGTTGCAACAAATACACCTCTCTCATTGGCGCTGATCAGATCAGAGAAATTTAGATTGATGCTTTGTTTTTTGTTGAGTGAACTATCAAGTTTTATAGTCTTTTTAGTGAGAACGTCTCCCCAGTAATTGCTGAGCCTATCAACATCGTAACTGTCTAAAACATTAAAAATGGAACTGTACGAAGTCAGTGAAGCCAGATCTACCCTGTGCAACGATATTTCGATTTCATTAACATTAACGTACTCTAAAGGGATAACGGCATTCTCGGCATTGGTAAGAATGGTTTTAGAACCATCAACGGTTAGTTTGGGGCTCATGCTTGGCGTTTTCACTTGAAAGGAAATAGGCTGATCCAAAGTAACCGAGTATGACTGTCGCTTAGCTTCGAGGCCTGGCAGCAATGTGATTTGGTACGATGTGGAGTGATCTAAACCATTGATGCAAAATTCACTCTGACTGTCTTGCCAGGAAAAAATGTCTTCTGGCTTTGTAACTGTATAGCCGTCAACGATGTTATTATTTGCTTTGACTTCAAAATACATTTGATAATTTTCGTTGGCGAAGGTCAGGCTATTGCCATTATTTTGTGTAGTCATGGTTGTGCATATGGAGGCGTTATTTCCCAAATCCGAGCCACGTGCAGGGTATGTCGTGAAGGCCGAGTTCGTTGTCGGTTGATAGAAAAGTGCTGCATCAGCATTAAAAATGCGATCTTCGAAAGTGAATGTTGCAAGCCTACCGCTTGGGGAAACTGACTGTGAGACATCAATGGTGCCCAAAAAATTTACTGTTGAGCCAGCAGGTATCGTGGTCGAAGAGTTTACCACAATATTTTCAATTGAAACGTGTCGTCCAAAGCTTTCAGAATGCAATAATGAAGGAAGCATCAGCGAAACCACGAGGATTAAACATCTAAATATTTGGTCCATAATATTTCCTATTTTGCAGTGATTAGCGGTCTGATTACCTATGTTCTGGATTACAAAAGCACGTTAATTGAATAAATCCAACAGGTGTCATTCTTATACTACGAACTTTGCTTGAATGCTTACCTTAATCCAGGTGGAAAAGTATTTGATCCAGAACAAAGTCGTTAGTGCTTTCGTATGCGTCTGATGCTGGCAGGGTAATTATTATTGTAAACAAGGTTAACGCTAGGAAGCTGGCGACCCCCATTCTGATAGCGGTTGCTCGTTGATGATTTAAAAAAGCATCATTCGATGTGAAAGTTCTAGTCGTTGAAGGATAAGTTATTTCGGTTCTACAAATGTGCCTTTCTTTGTGAGTGTCGTGGTTCGGATCATGTTTTGCCTTGCTCATTTCATATCTCCTGGTTGCCCCGATGGTGACGAGGGATACGCACCACCGGGGTTTTGTGAACATTGTCGAGGGGAGGCGGCTCGACGTGTTCTGCTCGACAGGATCTTGCTGCATCCTGTGCAACAATGTTTGCTACAGGCTTTCGCATTAATTTTGAGGTTTCTATGCAAATGCTGTGATTTGTTGTGCAGGAAATGTGCAGACCGACATGATCAGGGTCTGGGTGCCGTTATCGCATCGATTTAACGAAAACCGAGCATGATTTGTAATTTAGATAAGCTTAAACCAAAGTCGCCTTCCTGGGCTATTGGCTCAAAGGACGAGCTTCTCTCAAGCGTAAAACTCTGGCTTTTACTTTTAAATCGAAATTCAAATAATGAAGTTCGTTTACTTGATCTTCGCTTAGCGGTTCTCGCGGCTTTTTCACCTCAATAAATCTTACGTGGTCTATTTCTTTATTGTTTCTAGATATGGCCCAAACAAACAAATCAGGAGTGCCATAAATCTTTGAGCGTTCGGGGTCGTTATGTCTGGTCATAAGAGCATTAAATTTGGTTACACCGAGCCCTTCGACCAGTTTTAAAAGATTTTCACCGTTTACTGCTTTATATTTTTTTGATTTGAGACCAGCTGCTGAAGCTTTGTACAGTTTATCAATTTCCGTTGACTCTAAGCGTTCAATATTCGACCAGTCCTTGCCTAAGGCAACCTTTACCGAACGCCAAATGTTAGGGCTAAGGCGCATCCCACCAAACACGTAAGCATTGCTTTTCCGTTGCCGCCATCTCGTTAATACAATTTGCTCAGGAATTTCAAACTTTGAAGTATCCTGCCCTTTTGGATCAAGCATATACTCGACCCTGTCTGCAACATTTCTGCGTCCATGAACTATGTTGCTTATTCTAAGTGCTGGTGAGTTGAATTCATCGGGCATAATCTAGCGTCCTCTATTTATCTAAACACACAATAACACACTATGATAAAACTTATTTACGGACCGTCCGAAAGTAAACTTCCTAAGATGCTCAAGCTAAGATGGATTTCATGGAAAATGGGTCATGGAAAGTGGTACGTTTTTGGCACCTACAAAGCCTTTGGAGGCAGTAATAATTTCTTCATCATTTGCCGCGATGGAATAGATCTCGTTGAGTGGCGTCAATTATTGAGCGCATAGTCTCAGGCTGCATCAGCAATCCGATGCTAGTTCTTATTTTCCTGACAGTAACTTATATCGCAATATTATTATTTTTCCACGACACGCTGTATTTTCACATACTGCGTTTAATTGGCTAAGTTTTTTAAATTTGATTTGGGGATATTTTCTGACAAGCTCTGTAGTTGACCGTGTTTTTTTTAAACCGCATTTTTGGCAGTGTGACAAAATCTCGGCCCCTATACTCGAAGCTGTATATAATAACATATTTTGATTAATTTTATCAGCCTTTTCGCGTTTTTTTAAAACATTACGTACTGGCCCAGCGGGCCTGAAGCCGCCTTGTTGCCTAGTACTCCAGCCGTGACTTGCTTTTCTAGCCATTGTTTTCAACATTTAGACACAGACGTGCAATCACGCCGTCCTGATACTTACTGGGTTCAAAGTTATCATTTACCATTGCGGTAGTTATGACTTCGGATTCACGCCGTTTATGTTGCGCCATTACCATTAGTCTCCCTAGATTGCCGCATATTTTATACAGAATTAGATAGTGGTCTACCCCATGTCCAAGAACCGTGCAGCTGCAATGATAAAGTCACCCGCATCACAGTTGTCCGCCGCATGAGCAGCCTTCTGAAGGCGTTCGATTAACTACTGGTTAAATTCAAACTGGCGTTTCTTTGCCCATTACTTTCAGTTTAATTGACTCTGAAAACTGCAGGCCAATACTGAAAGCCTAATGGAATCATCCGCAATGTACGGGTGTTCAGCAGCAGGTGTTTATATGGAAAAATTTATTCGGCGCCTATTTGGGCGTTTCTATATCGTACCTTACTCAGAGGTCCTGAGCTATAAAGGTTCTTGGCGCAAAGGTGCCTTTCACGGCTATGGCGTTTTAGAATATGCTAACGGTGCAATTTACAAAGGCAACTTCAAATATGGAGTTAAACACGGATTTGGCCTCTACACTTCTGTCTCTGGTTTTCGATATGAGGGGGAATGGTCTGACGGCAGACAAACAGGATCAGCGAAAATTTCGTATAAGAATGGCGACTGGTATGAAGGCGAAGTAAAAAACGGTCTGCGGTGCGGGTTGGGTGAATTATCCGAGGTGTCGTCGCAAAGAATTTTTAAGGGTAATTGGAAGAACGGATCACTTGTCGGTGACGTTCAAATAAAAAGCAGTGACTGGAAATATTCCGGCACAATTCCTGAACCTCATGGCTACGCAAATGGAAGTTTAACATATCCGGATGGCTCTGTTTATGTTGGTGAACTCACAACCTTCACTAGAAATGGAAAGGGAACCTACTTCAGTGCATCGGGTAGCCAAATCGAAGGAAAATGGTCCGACAACATGAATGTTGATCAAGCGACCGCAACCGACGGTGAAGGCATTCAGTGGTTTGGAAAATTTAAAAATTTAAAGCCACAGGGTTTTATGAAGGTCCGCCTGCCTAATGGGCAGAAGTACGACGGTGTTTGGACCGATGGTCAGATGCAGCGTGCGTTCAGTGTGAGAAATAGACGAAACGCCGAAACTGTTTATCATTTTAGGTAACTTACATAAGGGGTGCGCAAATGTTTGGGTGCTGTATGAAAAGATTTATTGGATTTGCTGGATTTTTTTTGAGTGCAAATTTCTTAGCTGCTGAACCTGTGGTAGTCGATGATTGGTTAATTAGTATTGATGATGTTGCGTGCTGGATATCAACACATCCAATTAAGAGGTCGTCGATTGCGGGCAATAAGCAACATGACGTCGGCATGTATTTTAATGTAGCCTTCCAAAACGGATCGCCACAGCCCGAATTTTCGATATCTAAAACGACCATAGAAAAACATAATAAAACAGTGGGTGTAAAAATTGGGTCTAGAGTATTCGAATTTATCGCAGATGAAGATATCGTGTTTTCTAAGAGATCTGATGATCGCGACATTCTCTTTCTAATGCTTTCTGGCGCCAGTACATCCTTTAAGCTGCATGTTGATAGCAATCCAATGCCCGTGAAATTTTTTATTTCGTTGGCTGGCTTTAAGAACGCCTATAATTACATAGCAAAATCGTGCAATTTTTATAACAACTCAGATGCATATAAAGATATGGTTAGAAGTGATATGTTATACAATCGAATGATTTTATGAGCGATTTCTCGTTCACCGAACAGCAGGGCTATTCTTGATGGAAAACTGTTTGTCGTTAAGATTGTGATCGATGACCTGTTGTAAAGGGTTTGGTACCATCAAGGTGTGGTTATAAATGTTGTTACTCATTGAACAGGAGCGTGCATGAGTGTTGCTAGAGTTAAAGAACTCTTTTTTGACGCAACTAATTCCAAAGTTGTGATTGGAGGAGGCGGTGATGATTACATTCAGGCAAAGCTAACAGAGGCACACCAGTTGGCCTTATTGCTGCAAGATGAAATTTGGCCTTATATTCCTGCATACCGATTGGCACATTTACTATTTCGGCAAGCAAGCAATGAGCATGATTTTTTTGAAATAATGAAGCTTCTGGAGCATGCGGAAAAATCAGGTTCGAATTATATCAGTTTAAAAGCAAGCCTGCTTAAGTTCGC
>ERZ651776.5203-NODE-5203-length-11417-cov-21.313404_pt1 | contig 11417 bp, 11 predicted proteins | sample MGYA00514761_ERZ651776 | MGnify/ENA metagenome assembly ERZ651776 | reverse complement strand
CATTTATTGCTTCAATGCTTGCTTCAGATGCTGGTATTTGGTTGCCTCGAAAAACAATAATATCTTTTCCTAAATCAACCGCTGTCTTTAATTTTGACTTAACCTCCTCTAGATCATTGATTGGTAGATCTTTTAAAAAGTCTCGTTGAGGTTCATCAAAAATCTCAGGTAGCCAAGTTGTTGCAGATCCATCACCTCCAAGTAGTGAATTCCCCACGTAAACTGTCTTACCAGTGACACGTTCAGAATATTCTGCCGTCTCAATAAAAACGGGAAATGAGGCCTGGTCAATTGTTTCTTCTTTTTGGGCATCCGACAATCCGTCTAACGCACCGTTCTTACATAGATAACCTTCAATTGCTTCATTAATTTTTAAGCGGGGGTTTTTGATAAACTCCCGTCTTTCTTCAATAGAAGCCGATTGCATTTTCGCCATAACATCAAGTGCTGGCTTAGAAGATGGCTCTACGACCATGTAGCTTCCATCACCAATTTTATAAGCGCTCAGAGAACCTTTACGCTCAAATCGATCTTGAAAGTTTTGCAGTTCATCTTGTTCAAGCTCACTCATGGCAACAGTTACTGTTGTTTCCGAGCTAATTAACTGATCGTCAATATGTTGGTTTGAAAATGGAATAACTTCAAAGTTTCCAGTGGTTTCATCCTGATCTGGCACAATTGAGAAACCATCTGAAATCTTTACCTTCAGATTTGATAATTTCAAGTGCAGATTGATATAATTCATCCTTATTGCTGGTGTTAGTTAAATTTTCACCAGTTTCTTTTTCATCAGCAAAGTTTAAAATTTCATCTACATAATCAGGTTCTGCTTGTGATCTGAGTGAAGTATTAATTTTTTCAATTTCATTATCAGAAACAAATGGAGCATGTATTCTTACTATACGATTAGCAGATGACATGTATAACATATCTCCCTTGCCAAGTAATTGTTCTGCTCCTTGCTCTCCAAGAATTGTTCTACTATCTATTTTAGATGTAACTTGAAAAGATATTCTGGTAGGAAAATTGGCCTTAATAGTCCCAGTAATTACATCTACACTTGGTCTTTGAGTTGCCATTATAATATGAATTCCAGCTGCTCGTGCCATTTGGGAGAGTTTTTGAATATAATTTTCAATCTCTTTACCAGCAACTAACATCAGGTCAGACATTTCATCAACCACTACCACGATGTAGGGCATAGGCAGTTTATGTTTAGTATTATAACCATCAATATTTCTAACACCTTCTTTTGTCATTAATCTGTATCTACTTTCCATTTCTTTAACGACCCAACCAAGTACTGATGCTGCTTTTTTAGCTTCTGTAATCACCGGACATAATAAATGTGGAATTCCTTCATAAGTAGAAAGTTCAAGCATTTTTGGATCTATTAAAATGAACTTACATCTATCGGGTGTATGACGATATAGTAGAGATAATATTATGGTATTAATACAAACAGATTTTCCTGATCCTGTTGTTCCAGCAATAAGAAGATGTGGCATTGATGCTAAGTCACCCACAATTGGTTTACCTGAAATATTTTTCCCAAGTGCGATTGGTAATTTAATTTCTCGTTTTTTGAAATCAGGATTGTTTAAAATTTCACTTAAATAAACATTTTCTCTGGAGTTATTTGGAAGTTCTATTCCAACCGTATTACTTCCAGGTATTGTGGCAATCCTAGCTGATTCAGAACTAGTATTTCTAGCTATGTCATCAGATAAGTTAATAATTTTAGAAACTTTTACACCAGCAGCAGGCTCAAATTCATTTAGAGTAACTACAGGTCCATGGCTAACTTTTTTGATATTACCACTAACACCAAAATCCATTAATATCTTTTCTAGAAACTCTGGATCGTGAGTTTCATTTTTATTAAAATTTTCTCTTTCTTTTTTAGAAGGTGTTTTAAGCAAATCTAAATCAGGTAATTTAAATTTAATTTTATTTTCAGGTATATTTTCAGTTTTTATAAATGGTAAATCTTCCTGAATAAGATTTTTAATTTCATCTTGTGGAATATATTCATTAATTATTTCACTTTTATCAGTATAATTTTTATTTTTATCATTTGAAAAGAAGTTAAAAATTTTTTTAATATTTTTATAAAAATTTTTATGATTGAAATTAATACTTATTAGAAACAAAATTAAGACTAATAGGATTAAGATGTAATAAGATATACTTTCATTAGTTCTTATTAAAGAATTTAAAAATGTTTGATCTAAATAATTACCAACAAATCCACCATTGCCATTTATATAAAGTGTAAAATCTTTAGAATAAAAATGAGTTAAAAAAAGTGTACCAAAAATAGAATAAAGAATTCCAAAAAAAGTATTTTCAATAATTAAAAAAAATTCTTTTCCTTTAAATATATTAAAACCAGTTATAATAAATGTGAAAGACAACAAATATGCTATGAGACCAATAGATTGAAAAAATAAATCAGAGATGAAGCTTCCATTGAACCCTAATAAGTTTTTAATTTTGGTACCATCTGGAAAAATAAAATTTGGATCTTCTGGTGAATAGCTTGCCAGGGCTAATAACAACATTATTCCTGCAATAAAAATTGTAAGGCCAAGAATTTCAGCCAATCTTTTAATGGCAAAATTAATCAATAAATCAGCTGTTTTTTTTATATTCATATAAATGAATCAATTTAATCACTTTGTATCATCTAATTTTTATTGTTAAAATTAAAAATAATATGAAAGTTTGCATACTAGGAAACGGTCTATCAAGCTTAACTTTAGCTAAAGCTTTAGTTAATCAAAATATTTATGTTGAGCTTATAACACAAAAAAAAAATTTAAAAATAGGTCAATCTAGAACACTTGGTATTTCAAAAAGTAATATTGATTTTTTTAAAAAAAATATAATTAATATTGAAAAACTTCTTTGGAAGTTAAAAAGGATCGAAATATATACGGATAATTTAAAAAATGAAAAGTTATTAAATTTTGAAAATAATAATGAACAAATTTTTTCTATTATAAAAAATCATGAATTATATAAAGTTTTGGAAAAAGATTTATCTAAAAATAAATATTTTACAAAAAAACATTTAACTAATAAAAATTTATCTTTTGTTTATAATTATGGAATAATAATTAATTGTGATTATTTTCATAATTTTACTAACAACTATTTTAGTAAAAAAATAATAAAAAAATATAATAGTATTGCTTATACAACCACCATTAGACATAAAAAAATTTTAAACAACATAGCATCACAAATTTTTACAAAAAGAGGACCTTTGGCATTTTTACCAATTTCAAATACAGAAACTTCAATAGTTTATTCAGTTCATAACTCAACTGAAAAAGAAAATAATATAAGCGAATTAATTAATAAATATAATTTTAAATATGAGATTATTAAAATAGATAAAATAGATAGTTTTGAATTAAAATCTTTAAATTTAAGATCTTATTATCATAATAATATTTTGGCGTTTGGTGATTTACTTCATAAAATTCATCCTTTAGCTGGACAAGGATTTAACATGACTATTAGAGACATAAAGGTTCTTATGAATATAATTAAAGATAAATTAGATTTAGGTTTGCCACTGGATAGCTCAGTGAACAAAGAATTTGAAAAAAATTTAAAACATAAAAACTTTATTTTTTCAAATGGGGTTGATCTTATTCATGAGTTTTTTAATATAGAAAGAAAAACAAATAATAATATTTTAAGTAAATCAGTTCAATTTTTAGGAAAAAATTCTTCAGTAAATAATATTTTCACAAAGATTGCAGACAAGGGAATTTTATCTTAAATTATTGAAGTGTCGTATTGTTGAAAACATCATGAGTGTATGTACTTAAAATTTCAGCTATTTTATTTTTTCTTATATCAAGATTTTTAGCTTCTAATAAAACCTGTTTTTCTTCTAAAGAAAAAGGCGAAGCCATTGCTAAAGCATTTATTGTTTCATCTAGACTTTGTTTTTCAAGTTCTTTCCAATTAATTATGAAGCCTCTTTTTTCAAATAATGATTTTAAATCTTTAAAAATTAATTCAAGATCAGAAAATTTAAGTTCTTCTTTTTTTACATTAAGATCATGATAAAATTTTTCAAAATTAACCTCAAACTCTCTGTATTTTTTATCTGAGCCAATTTCTTTCATAATTTCAAATCTAATCAAACCTCTCAGTTCAATTAAATAACGCCCATCTTCTGTTTCTTTAAAACTTGTTATTTTCCCCAAACAACCAACTTGATGTAGATCTGGCTGCAATTTATCAACATTATTAAAGTTTAATGGCTGTATCATGCCTATTAATTTCTTTGATTTCATACTTTCATTGATCATATCGATATACCGTGGTTCAAAAATATTCAATGGAACAGTGGTTTTGGGAAAAATGATAAAATTACTTAATGGAAAAATAGGTATTATTTTTGGAAGCTCTTCTTTTTTCATAATATATATAAGATATATCACATCTATTAGTATTTTGTATTGATTGAATTAAAAAAAAAGTCTAACTATACTTCTTATATATGCGGGCATAGCTCAGTGGTAGAGCGTCTCGTTGCCAACGAGGTAGTCCTTGGTTTTTTACCCTTGGTAAGCTTATCCTTTTTTATCTAACGTAAGTTTTCGACACACTCACGACACACTTCGACACAAAATAAAGGAGAAAGTTAAGATGTCGACAATAAGAAAACATTATGACAAGTGGCAATCAATCGTAAGAGTATCAGGACACCCAGCCATATATAAATCGTTTAAATCTAAAACAGATGCAACTCGGTGGGCTGCAATAACGGAGGTTAAGCTTAGACGTGAAGATGCAGGTATAATTAAGATTAAATTTCCAAAATTCTGTAGGCCCCTCTGTTTTATGTATTGCATTTATGTTTGTGACTATGTTTTGTATTGCAAAAGCAATGCATGCTTTACCTGTTGGTTTTGCCTATGCAACGTATAGCGGATTAACAGTTACTGGTGTCGTTTTATTTGCTTTATTAAAATTTAATCAAGTTCCAAATATTTATGGTTTAATTGGAATTATCCTAATTATCATTGGAGTGGTTATGGTAAATTATCTTGGCCGCTTAAATTGACTTTAAACACTACTAAGATATAAAAAAAATTATGAATTATAATGACTTTAAATTTTTAAGTTTTGATTGTTACGGTACTTTAATTGATTGGGAAAGTGGTATTTGGAATGCATTTCAACCATTAATTCATTTCAATAAAAGAGATGATTTAACAAGAGAAAAAGTGTTAAGAAATTTTGCGTTATTAGAATCTGAGCAACAAAAGAAAACTCCATCAATGCTTTATCCTGAAATTTTATTCAATGTGCATATACAATTTACAAAACAGCACGACTTAAAATCAAATGAAAGTTTAGATAAAGAATTTGGCGACTCTGTTAAACACTGGCCAGCTTTTCCTGATAGTGCTGATGCATTAAGAATTCTTAAAAAAAAGTTTAAGTTAGTAATTTTATCCAATGTAAATACGAAAGGCTTTGCTTCCTCTAATCGTTGGTTAGGGGTTGAATTTGATGAGATTTATACTGCTGAAGATGTTGGGTCATATAAACCCACATTAGCTAATTTTGATTATATGTTTCAAAATATTGAAAAAAAATATAATGAAAAACCTCAATCAATTTTACACGTTGCTCAAAGTTTATTTCATGATCATGTTCCAGCTAAACATTTTGATATGACCACTGTTTGGATTGATAGACAAAATTTAGATAATGGTGGAAATTGGGGTGCAACTAAAGTTGTTGATAATTTACCAAAACCAGATGTTATCTTTAAAGACTTAATTTCATTTGCTGAAGAAACTGCAAAAAACTAATATCCAAGCTTTCTATCTACCTGATTGATTAATTCTTTTTTTTCTAGTGGTTGTCAGGTGGAACAGGGATTAATTAAAAAAGGAATTAATTAGTTTATCAATAGCCACGCCTCAGTCTTCTTTAATCCTGTTTAGTAATAGTTAATTTCTACCAGTAGAATTTTTTAGTAGGACCTTTGAGATTATTCTCTTCAAGGTAGGTATCGTATTCATCTTTTGGTTTAGTAAACACATCCTTGAATTCAGTTTTATGAGTAATAGTACCTCTTGGTGAACTGCTGTAGGTTGATAATTTACTGTATGGCATTAAACCAACTGATTGAACATAAGTCTTACTCATGTTTTCAATACCATGCGTATACACTGGTTTTAATGGTGTATTTAGTTGTTTCTGCAACCTCTCTCTTTTCTTCTGTTTTGCAAGCTCCACTGCTTCAGGAATTAAATGATGAATAGCTGGCTTTTTCAATCTACTGGATATCTAAAAAAGATTCTTTTTATGTGTCCAAGGTCCTATTTTCGTTTTAGGTAAAAACTTTTCTAGATCTAATAGGACATTTTCTGCTAGTTTTCTGTAGGTAGTTAACTTACCCCCATAAATACTAAGTAAGGGTAATTTTTTTATTATATTTAAGTCAAAAATATAATCTCTTGTAACTTTGGATGCTTGATTAAAATCCTCTATTAAAGGTCTTATTCCAGAATAAGAGTCAACAATATCTTTTGTACTAATTTGTTTTTCTAAATAATTATTTACTGAACGAATTAAATATTGAATTTCTTTTTTTGAAATTCCTTTGTTTTCAGGTGATTTAACTTCAACTTCAGTAGTGCCAATTAGTGAAAATTTCTTTTTGTAGGGTATTACAAATATTATTCTCTTATCAGTATTTTGAAATGTGAATGCAACATCTTTTTTATATAATTTTTTAGTTATAATATGACTTCCTTTTACTAATCTAATTTTATTTTTAGATTTTATTTTTATATTTTTTTTTAAAGTTTCATTTATCCATGGACCAGATGCGTTAATCAAAATTTTAGACTTTATTCTCTCTCCCTTTTGAAGATGAATGACCCATTCATTGCCATTAATTTCTGCTTTTTTAACTTTATTATATTCTAATATTTTAGCTTTATATTTTTTTGCAGATTTTATATTTTGTTTAGTTAATTTTTTATCATCAATTTGAACATCAAAATATTGAAAACCAGTTTTATATTTTTTTTTAAGAACGTTTGGTAATTTTTTTGAAATATCTAATGTGGTTGACTTTGGTATAATGGTTTTACCACCTAAATTATCATAAAGAAACAGTCCCATTTTAATTAACCATGCAGGTCTAATTTTATCAACATAAGGGATGATAAAAGGAATTGGTTTTGAAATTGGCTTTGCAATTTTGTAAATCGTTTCTCTTTCTTTTAGAGACTCTCTTACTAATTTGAATTCATAATTTTCTAAATATCGAAGACCACCATGAATTAGTTTTGTAGACCATGAAGATGTTGCACCACCTATTTCTCCTTTATCAGCGAGACAAACTGACAAACCTCTACCCGCAGCGTCTCTGGCTAAACCAGCGCCGTTTATACCACCACCTATAATGAATAAATCGAATACTTTTGACATTAAAATTATAGATTGTTTATAAAATGTAATTAGAAATTTTCAATAACTTAAAGTATTTCAACGTTGATACTCTATAAATTTTTTTAACGATTGATTTAAAAATTTTTCATAAATTTGACTTTTAGCTGAAGATTTTTTTGAATTTAGAAAAGATCTATTCATTTTAAAGTCATAAGAAGGTTCAAAGAAAAAAGGGACAGAAAGCCTTTTGCTTTTGTTCCATAAAACTCGATGATTAGTAGCTTTAAATTTCCCTCCAGTTAAGAATTCAAGAGCTCTGCCAGTATTAACTATTAATGCATTTTTATTGAATGGCACATCATACCACTTTTTGGTATTTCTATTTTGTACTTGAAGACCTCCTTTTTTATCTTGGTATAGAACAGTAAATATTCCGCTATCTACATGCGTCTCACAACCAAGGGCAACCCCATCTTGTTTTGAAATTTCTACTGGTTTTGACTGATTGGGATAATAATTGAACCTCAAAGTGCTTAATGTTTTTAGTCTTGAAAAAGCTATTGAAGAAATATCAGGGTTTTTTCTGTTGAGTTTGATGATGCTTTTAAACAAAGTCTCACTCAAATCATAAACATTATCAAAGTAATTATTTAAGATATTAATAGCATTTTTATTGAAGCATTTATTTAAATTTAGGTATTCAATGTATTGGCTTCTTATTTTGGAGGCATATGATTTGTTAACTCTTAAATCTCCAATATCTAAACCTTCTTTTCCATTCACATTATTAGGAAAGTATCCTCTATAAATATTAGTATTTTTTTTATTCCATTTTTTTGGTGAAAGTTTATTTTTTTTTGACTCTGGTAAATTAAAAAATTTATTTCCAATATCACAGGTTTTTTTTATTTGATTTAAATCTAATCCATGTCCAGTAATTTGAAAAAAACCTACATCAACACATGCTTTTTCAATTTTTCTTATTGTGTTTTTTGAAGCCAAAGTATTAAAATCTGACTTTAATAAAGATGAAATATTAATAGTTGGAATATAGCTTTTCATTACCTGTTTGGTGTATCAGTGACAATCATTTGATCTTTAACTTTTTCTCTAAAATAAATATAAATTCCTGCTCCAATTATTATTGCAACACCTACAAAAGTTCTTGCAGTAGGAATATTATTAAACAAAATAAATCCTGTTAAAATTGACCAAATAATTAAAGAATATTCATAAAGTGAAATAACTGAAGGGGAGGCGATACTATATGCATTAAAGACGAAATAAAATGCAAAAGCCCCAATACATCCCATTGCAACAATATAGGGCCAAGCATAAGAAGGATTTGTAAACCATTCTCGAAAAATAAATTGAAAAGTAGGGTCAGTAAAATTGTTGATTTGTCCCTCACCAGTAAAAATATAAAATAAAAGACTTATTAAAAGAGCTCCAAAATATAAATGTATCATTTGCGTATATACATTGTCCTTATCTGAAGTGATTTTTGTAATTGTCATTGATATTGCATAACATAAAGCGCAAGCAACAGGAGCAAGCTTCATAAAATCAAAATCGTTAAAATCAGGATTTAAAACTATATATACTCCTATGAAACCAATAAAAATTGCCGACCATCTTCTTATACCAACTTTTTCTTTTAAAAAAATTGTTGCTAATATTGAAACAAAGAAGGGGCTTGAGAAAAATAACGCATTTGCCATTGCAAGAGACATATAAGTTAAAGAAATATAAAAAAAGCTGAATCCAAAAAAGAAACAAATAACTCTTATAATTGTTAAGAACGGATAATGGGTTTTTAAACTAATTTTTTGTTTTGAAAACTTTAAATACGCAACTAACAAAATAAATGCAACGAACGTTCTTCCAAAATATAATTCATATAAAGCCGCATCTTCATATATAAATTTTATTAAGGCATCTTGAATAGAAAACAAAGCCATTCCCATTAAAATAAATAGGATTCCTTTAGAGTTACTTTGTGCAGATGTCATGAATTTAGAATAAAATTAGAGGCTCGTTCCGCAATCATTAATGTAGGAGCATTAAGATTTCCGCTTGTAATTTCTGGCATCACAGATGCATCTACCACTCTAATATTTTCTAAACCATGCACTTTGAGCTTTTCATCAACAACTGCCATATCGTCTACACCCATTTTAAGAGTGCAAGATGGATGATATGCAGTTTCAGCTTTTGATCTTATGTATTCTTCAAATAATTCGTCAGTTTGAACATGTTCACCTGGGCCTGTTTCTTTTCCTGCAAAAGGTTTTAACGAATTTTGGCCTAAAATTTTTCTTGCTACATGAATACATTCTATTGTTTGCTTAAGATCATCTTCATGCTCTAAATAATTAAATTGGATCTTTGGATAATCATATGGATTAGAACTCTTTAATGTAATGTGCCCCCTACTTTTTGGATGATTAGGACTTGCATGAAGTTGATAGCCATGACGATCAGGATCGACTAATCCATGATCAATTACAAAAGCTGGAAAAAAATGAAATTGTATATTTGGATATTCTCTTTCAGGAGAAGATTTGCAAAAACCACCTGCTTCTAAAAATGAGGTAGAGCAGGGACCTGTTCGAGACAAAAACCACTGAATACCAATTCTCATCATGTTTAATTTGTTCACATAAGAATATAAAGTATCTGAAGTTTTGCACTCTTGTTGCACATATGTTTCCAAGTGATCTTGTAAATTTCTACCAACACCTTCTAAATTATGAACTACCTCTATACCTTTATCTTTAAGATGTTTGCTTGGGCCAACACCTGAAAGCATTAATAATTGAGGAGAGTTTATTGCACCTCCACTAAGGATGACCTCTTTACTTGCATAAATTTTTTCTACTTTATCTTTAATTTTTACTTCAATACCAATTGCTTTCTTTCCATCAAAAATAATTTTTTCAACAAAGGCATCAGTAAAAACTTTAAGATTTTTTCTTTTTTTAGCAGGATTTAAATAATATTTTGAAACACTAGCTCTTTCACCTTTGTGAATAGTTACATCATACATCCCAAAACCTTCTTGGTCTTTACCATTCATGTCCTCATTAATTTTGTATCCAGCTTCACCGGCTGAATCGATAAAAGCTTTAAATAATGGATTTTTGTTTTTAGATTGATTAACTGGTAAAATTCCATTTCCACCTCGATATTCATTTTCACCTTCTGACCAAGTTTCTATTTTCTTAAAGAAAGGCAAGACCTTTTCATAGGACCAATCTTTTAATCCAAATGATGCCCATCTTTGGTAATCATTAGGATTTCCTCTGACATAAACCATTCCGTTATGAGCAGAACAGCCACCAACCATTTTACCTCTTGGACAAAATAGATTTCGATTGTGAAGGTGAGGTTCTGGTTCTGAATAATATTTATAATTATATTTTGGATCATGCATTGTATATAAAATTGCAAGAGGCATGTTTACTTTCCAAATATCACTGGGTTTACCAGCTTCAAAAACTGCTACATTGTTTTGACTATTTTCTGATAACCGATTTGCAAGTACACAACCCGCAGATCCAGCACCAATAATTAAGTAATCAAATTTCATATTAATTTTGACGTTAACAATTTTTTATAGTCATGGATAGATTTCATTTTGATATCAGTTTGTTTGGCTGCTTCATCAAATTTTCTTAAAAGTATTGTTGATTTAAAGTAATCTTGGACTTCAAATATAATAGATTCTTCGTCGTTAAGTACACCACCTTGTAATTTTAAACTTATTTTTGATGCCTCTGATAACAAATTAAAATACTTTTCATCTCTAGCAAGATATCGTTTGGCTTGTACATGGTATTTTATTGGCTCAATAATTTCTTTTTTAAATATGTTTTTTAAATATTCATAACCGACATCTTCATGTTTACCGTCTAAATTTTCTTTTACTAATTCATCAGGATTTTCTAAAATGAAATGACCATAATCATGCA
>ERZ651776.5199-NODE-5199-length-11420-cov-4.339505_pt1 | contig 11420 bp, 17 predicted proteins | sample MGYA00514761_ERZ651776 | MGnify/ENA metagenome assembly ERZ651776 | reverse complement strand
TAGCCGCCTTTATATTTCGATTTGTTCACCACAAGATGACCCTGAGCCCTCACTCTCCACGTTCGCGAAATAGTGGGCTGACCAGTGGGTGTCCTGTGTGAACTCCACACTGCGTTCTTGGGATTAAAAGCGAGGCTAGGGCTAACATATATTCTCTTATGGTCACAACCGCGACGATAGCCCCAAAGACGCAATCATAAGGTAACAGCGCCCACCCAAAAAACCGAGCCTTTGTCCAATGTTACGAGGCCAAGTACTCATACATTTATCATCTTACAGGATTTTAAACGTATTCACGACAGGCACGAAAACAGTAACAGGCCACACACAAGTTTATATAAGCGCTCGTTCACGTTCTACTCACCGTGATCAAAAGATGCTGACCTGCGGCGAGCCGGCGTGCAGCCGAAAAGTCGGAAAAAGAGAAAAGTAGGGTCCCTAAAAGAAGCACATTCTGATTGTTTTTTTGTCAAAAAAAGTGCTTTGGAGACAAATTTAAGCCCAGTGAGGTAGCATCGTCTACAAAAACAAGTAAAACGTGCTGTGTGAGCTTCTTTCTCTACCGCATACAACTAAGTTGGGTTCTGAGGAAGGTGGGTGGGGATTTCTCTAATTAGAATCGATGAAACCGTGGGAATTTGAGTGTCTTAAGTTGATAGATTAAAGAAGGGGAGGAGCGGCTGGCCGAGAATTTTGTGGGGGGCAATGGGGATGGGGACAAAGAGGAAGAATGGTGGAGGGCAGAGGAAGCCACAGGCAGAACCAGAACATGCAGAGGGGAAACGGACGAGGAAAGCGCCGGAGAGATTCGTGCCGGATGACGAGGAAGAGGAAGAGGAAGAGGAAGAGGAAGAGGAAGAAGAAGAGGAAGAGGAAGAGGAAGAAGAAGAAGAAGAGGAAGAGGAGGAAGAAGAAGAACCCTTCCACCTCTGTAACCTGAAAAATGGCGAGAGGGGAGAGGTTCTTGAAAGGAGCGAGAGAATACTTAGCTCGTACTACTCCCACTAAGAGAATGAGAAGGGAGAAGGGGGAAAGAAGAAGGGGAAAAGAGGCTTATTTACATGAGAGTAGCTAGCAAGAGCTCACCAGAGGCAGTCCGAAATTTTCGAAATAGGCTTGAAAACATTTGTTACTGCTAAATAGGGTTTTCGATAGACAATATTTTGCACAGGAAAGCCACTATTCTCCTCCCCTTTATTCTCCTCCCCTTTAATTTTTCTACTGCCATTATTTTAACCTTTCAATCATGTCACGCATCAAGCACTTGTCGATCCCAATTTTTTAGTGAGATTATTATATTGCGTGGGCGGGAGCGGAATATCAGCGCTACTTGTCTTGACCCTGTCGAGTACCCTCTTCGCCTTGAGAATGTTCTTCATTCTTCCGTAGTACTCGCCGTCGTGACACAGAGGTTGCACAAATGTTTCCAGTGTTACATTACTCAAACTGTCGTATTCATTGTCACCGAGTTGGGAGGTGTCCCAGTGCTCTCCTTGTCCAGATTCTCCGGAATTTGAAATCGCGCCGTCGCCGGACTGGGAGGGTGAATCCGCTCTCTGTACACTGTGGGGGTCATAATCCGCCTTCCTTTTCCTTCCCCTCCTTTCAACATGGGGTGGATTTTGTCCTTGCGTGCTGCCATGTGCAGATTGCTGCTGATGTTGTTGTTGTTCTTGCTGTTCTTGTTGTTGATGTTGTGAATCGTCTGCGCCGTCGTTGCTGTTGCTGACAGAATGATCAGAGGGACCATCACCACTGGCACCCCCGCTAGCTCCGCCTCTCCTCCCCATGGCCACCCTCCCCTCCCTACCCCAAGCAGACGCCTCCTTAACCCAATCCCTGATAAACCTTCCCGCAATCTCCCCTAGTTCCAAGCACGCATCGGAACTAATAACCTCCTCTTCAACCTCCTCGTCATCCCGTGCACCCTCCTTGACCCCTTCGGAGTAATTTCCAACGTCCGTTTTGCCGTCGTCGAAACCGTGGATTATGTAGGGCATCGTGCGGGTTATTGTTGTTATGCATTGGGAGTGGTGGTGGGTGTATGATGTCGGACCACCGACGCGGAGGAGGGAAGATGGGGGGACGAGAGAGGAGGGGGGGGGGAAGCCACAACTTCGGACGGACTTGGAGGGGGGCATTTCTCCCGATATATTCACCGGGAATATCCAAGGCTTGAGGGAATTTGCAACGTCGGGCAAGCGTAAGGAGACAAATTATATAAAAATGAAGGAAACATCAAATTCGTCACACCCAACTATCGACCCTTTGAAAGAATCAAAAAACAGATGCTGGCGGCCCCTGTCGGAGACGATGAGGAGAATACCCCTATGCTTGTACGCGATTCCGAATCCAACACCCCTATGCTTGTACGCGATTCCGAATCGACCACCGCGTCGGGGACGAACCAGACGGCGCAACCGCCCCGCCGGAAAATTGGCAGGTGTCTGGTTCGGTATGCCGCTGTATTGCCGGTCCTTTTCATCTACATGTGGGCTTTGTTAGGCGAGGAGGAGGTGAGGAGGAGGAGGTGAGGAGTGAGGAGGCAAAGCGAGGAACAGAGAGCGCGTTCCATGGGCATGCTTCAATGCACGTACCTCACGAGCAGTAGCTGCTGCGTGTTTCTAACATCATGAACATTTTTTTCGCAACTCGCTTTGCTCTATGAAGGTAACAATAGGGGGGACGCTTGAAAACACTTCCCCTACCACTTCTTCCCCAACCACCTCCCCAACCTTGACAGTGATAATACCTGCTCCTTCCAGTGCTATCAAACCATTTGAATCGGCCGAGGCAACAGCAGGTATTCTCTTAAGTTCTGTCAAGTTCGTACCTTCAACCAATGCGCTATATGCCAATGTGAGCGCTTCTCCATTTGTAGTAAGTAAAGGCGACAAAGACAAAGAATTTAGCTTCTTGCCTCTAGAAGAATTGGGGGGTGACCAGTGCTCCAAGATTAGCTCGCTGGCTGTATTCGCTGATGCGAGAATTGGTGGCATTTTTGACAACTACTGGCACACAGTCGTCACATTTGGCATGGCCATGTACTGGCATTTACCATTGAGGTTTCGCACCTCATCCGATATAGCCCTTGTGATCAAACACCCCACTTTACAGCCATGGCACACCGAAGAAGAGAAGGAACACCTTGTGAGCGCCGATTGGCTCACCGACCACGGAGTAGGTGTAAACGTTATAAAATTACTCTTCCCTGGTGGAATCTATGTGGTCGACATCAACAACAGAGACTACGGTACATTTTGTGCCGACCAAGCATATGTGCAAACAGTCGCTTGGCATGGTGACCGTGATAAAGAAGGGGGTGAGCATAACATTGAGGATGTGTGGGACTTTAGAACACGGATTATGACGGCGATTTCACTTCCGAATGAGAGGACGGCTGTTAAGGGGGGAAAGATAGTCTGGGTGAGCCGTGCCAAAGCGCTTTACCGTAAGCACATACTGAACGAGGAAGACCTCATTTCGCAGCTGAGAAACGACTATCCCTCGGCAACTGTCGATGTTGTAGACATGGAATCGATGACCTTGAAAGAGCAAGCGACTGTGTTTGCTGATGCCTCCCTTGTGGTTATGGTTCGTGGGGCAGCATCCGTCAACACTATGTACCTCTCAAGGGAGGCCACCGTATTTTGGATAAATTTCGGGGACGGCTTTGAGCCTTTCCCCCATTTTTACGACTCGTGGTTCAGCGTTGCGGGCTATGTACCTAGCACTCTAGACCGAACTGGCCAAGGACCGAACTTCAATAATATGCAACTACTTCCAAATGAATTCTGGCAACATTTTATTCCGGTTCTAGAGCTGGCGGGCTTCTCCAAAGGTTAGGAGTGAAGAGAAATGGTTAGGCTTCTCCAAAGGTTAAGAGTGAAGAGAAAACGTCAAATTTCGTCACTACAGTTCTATTTTTGTGTTAACCTTTGTTCTACTATAGTTCTTCGTGCTGAACGACCTCATGAGATGGCCCCTTTGGTGGAACGACAGATTCTTCCTGCATTCCTTTATAACATCTAAAACACATTAAACAAATCACTACCACAACAAAGGCTATTCCGTATTCGAATGGGATGGGATGGGGAGGGGATTTTACATTACAATACTTAGCATTGCAGCGTTCACCCCCCCTTTCACCCGTTTCTAGCACATCATTATTGCAAGGGTGTTCTGGATCTTGAGGGACAGTTCCCGCGGAGCAGCTATGGAGTAGTGGAGGGGGTTGGGATATTAGTTATTTGAGGCGGAGAAGGTATGTGGAAGAAAGGTACGTACTAATTGAAATTACAGGTGCATCCACAAGTCAAAGTTTGCTCTAGGTTTGAAATGTTGCTGTACTTCTCACTGGACTCGTATGGACACCAGCCATTGGGGTGGTACGGAGCGTGACAAAATTTGACAGAACATTTGTGTGTTCCGCCACCGCCCCCCACCGCCAACACCCGAGAATAAATCGGTTCTAACTCTGCACGAGATTCTACTGATTCTGATTGAACCGGAAGGCTTGTTTTGGCACCAGGGATCGAACTGGAGGTGGCCAGGACAGCGATAGTAGATAACAGTAAAATCCCCATGGAGACCTAGAATAAAATGTTTTGTTTAAGTTCCCAGGGTAAAGGGTAAAGGTATTTCTATCTGGAAAAAAAATGTCTCTTTATTCATTTTTCGTTAGGTTAATTACTAAAATCCCAGCCAAGAAAAAATTGTCTTCGAGAGGGATTTTTCGATATTGTGCTCTGGACAATTGGTTTGATTTTTTATTCCCTGAGTGTGTAGGAGGACCTTGACTGCGTCGGACGACGTGTGCAATGACACGGATGTACCTTTTGTCGTTGTGTCTGTTGCATATATCCTCCGGATTCTCCGGAATCACAGTATCGAGGTCGAGATCGAATCTCGTCTCGAAATTAGGCGCTGGAGGAGAGAAGGACACCGACACCAACACTGACGTCGTCGATGTATCGTCTTCTCGACCTCCTTCGTTGTCAATGCAATCTGCATCATCATCTGCATCTGCATCTGCATCTGCATCTGCATCGTCTGCATCAGTGTCACCTGCATCCCCACTAGTCCCCCGCACCCCCCCAAGCAGCATCGATCTCCTCCTCAGTCAACTCTCCCGTTCCTTCCTGAGCGCCGTTTCCGACGGCCACATTCTCACCGAGGTCGAGTTCCCCCCTCTCCCCTCGGAAGTGTTGGAAATGGACGACGTGAGCGCCTACGACGTGAGCAGGGAGAACGTCCGCCTCGCCGTGGAGTTCGCCCGCGGTATACGGAAGGATCTCCAAGGCCTCCAGGGGGACAAAGGGGACAAAGGGGACAAAATATGCATCATGGTACCCGACAGGGCTGAGCTTGATATCGGCGTGGATATGATGGGCGGCGATATCGGTGGGAACGACTACTTCAGGGTCTACGGTGGGATTGAATTGAGAGCGTTAAGAGGGGTGCAAGACGACGGCAGTGGAAAGGGTGGCGGCGGGGCAGGCTGGGCCGGATTATTTTCCGGTGCTTTCGGCTCCCGCGGGACGGTGAACCCCGTTCCGGACTGCGCCTGCTACATTATCTGCATCGCTTCCGCCCAGGAGCTCCCTGACGTGGAGGAATTATACTCGAAGACGGGGGGGAAAGTTCCCATCGTTTTCTTCAACTTGAAGCTGGATACTCTGCGCGGCGACCTCGGCATCCCGGCGTTCCCGCCCAAGTCGCTGCACGACAGGTTTTTGAGTAGAGTTAAACCGGTTTATTACCTGCGCACTCGGCAGTACAGTCGCACTACCGCCTCCCCGCCGTTTGTGGTCAACTACCAGGGCTGTCTATTCCGCTCGTACCCCGGTGAGTGGTGCGTGCTGTTGGACGTTGGCGACGGTCGTTTCCGTACTGTTCAAGAGAGTGGTCGTCGTCCGGGACTCGGAGAGTTCAAGGGAATGTTGAATGGTGAACTCGAGAAGAGGGGAGTGGTGGAGGAGGAGGGGAAGACGTTGAAGTTTCTCAGGACGGGGTATAAGACCCAGACGTGGTGGGAGGCTGAGAGGGAGGTTACTGATGGGGCGAGTGTTGAGTGGAGGACGTGAGAATGTGAGATTTGATTTCGTGATGGCTGGGTGGGTGGGTGGGTGGGTGGGTGAGACACGGATGAGTGACTGTGTGACAACTGATGAGTGACTGTATTGACCAATGTAGATGATGATGAGATAACTCTAATGAATGAGTGGCATCGGACACAATTTTAAGCCGAGAAATTTCTCTCTGTAAACACTTTATACATAAACATGTGTATATTCCAACCCTCCTCACTCCTCACTCCTCACTCCTCAATCCTCAACCAACTCTCGGAGGCTTAACAACCTTCCCCTCCTCGTCAACAAACACCCGAACCCTATCGAACCTCATATCTCTAGTGACGGGTGCGTTCTCGGGAATGGCGGCGACAATCTTCAAGTCCGGGCGCTGACTGCGGATCTCAGCGCAAGCAGCTTCGCCATCTTCACCGACCACGTCGGGCCAGACGGCTACTTTGCCCTCGAGGTTCCTCATTCCGGGGCCTTTTGGGGGGGAGGAAACAGGGGAGTTTTTTTAGATGAATGGGGTAAAAGCGGGAAAGAGAACAAAGAGGGGAAGTGATTTGGGTGAGTTCAGAATGAGATTGGTACTTCTAGGGATCTAAGGAGGGACGAAGAGGCGCCAGTCCTACGCGGATTCTTACCAGCGAAGCCTGGGTCCAGGATCTTTCCTCCGTTTTCCTGAGCTTGTGAAAGGGCGAATAGACCTAGTAGTAGAAAGAACGCGGAGGATAAGAACGAACGCATTATATTATTCCCGTTAAGTGGGTAGAGAGAACTGGAACAAACGAACAAACCGACTCATTTCCTCAATATCATTTGGTTTATTTTATAAAAACTCCCGTATACTGAGAGATATTTTGTCGATCCCCTCTCTCACAAAATTTTAGGAGGGTTGGATAACCCTCGGCAGGCAGATATGTTCAAGAAGAAGAAGGGGAGAGGGATACGATCCGGGCGTGCCCTACAGCGGAAGAAGTCTGACGGTTCAAGCGACGAAGAAGATGCCAATGGCGAGTCGACATCTTCCATAATAGCGTCATTGAAGGAGGAAGAGCGGAACGCCAAGGGTTCTAGAGTAGGAGGAGGAGGAACGGTGGTGTCAGGAGGAGCAGATGGGAAGAAGAGGAAGAGGGAGGGGCTGGTGCATACGTTTGAGTCTGAGGCGACTAAGGAGTCTCTTGGGAAGTTCAATGATGCGACGAGGCACTCGGAGTATGAGACGGAACATGATAAGGACGCCAGGGCTATACTAGAGAAGAAGGCGGGGATGGCTGACCGGGAGGGAGAGGAGGAGGAGGAGGGGGTTTATAAGGGTCTGGTGACGTACAAGAGCCACGTTTCGGGGCTTAATAAGGACTCTATCAGTTCTAATAAAGGTGAGAAGGGTGGAGTGGAGGGAGCCGCTACGCGATGCGACAGAGAAACGAATGGGCCAAACTTGTCTGAATTGAAGTCAATGCTCACGCACTCAACTAACGCTACCTAAATCTTCTTCCCTCCCCTCAAATGTCCCCAGCTTTGGGAACGCGGGGTCCTATCCGCGCTCCGACATTCGTCCGTACGACCTGCCAGTTTGACTACCAGCCCGACGTTTGCAAGGACTACAAGCTGACGGGATTTTGCGGTTTTGGGGACACGTGCATTTACCTGCACGACAGGGGAGACTACAGTAAAGGATGGGAGCAGGAGAATGAATGGGAGGCGAAGAAAAAGAGGGAAAATAAAATTATGGAGGAAGGGATGAGATCGATGAAGGGGGCGGATGGGTCTGGTGATGATGATGATGATGATGATGCTGCCAATGTTGATACCAACAGAAGGAACATAAAATCGGACGGAATACCCTTTGCCTGCCTGATTTGCAAGGGTGCGTTCAAGGAACCGGTCGTCACTGCCTGCGATCACTACTTCTGTGAAAAGTGCATCCGAAACCGGTTCAAGACCGACCCGGATTGCCCCGCGTGCGGGAAGAAGACCAACGGGACCTTCAACTACCCAAAGAAACTCTACGACAAAATGAGGAAGATGGGGATTGGCGATCTCAAGGAATTCTTCGAGAAGAAGGTCACATGAAATATGAAGAGGGGGAAATAGGTTATTTGTTTGAACAGTGCTAACTAAATGAGTAGAAAAAAGGAAGAGGAGAAAAAAAAAAGAAAAAAAAAAAAATTCCATCACTCCTGAATGATATCGAGACAGAAAAACTTTTAACCTCTCGTCCGCTCCTTCTATGACGTTCCTAGACGACTACTTCAAACGGCTTAACCTTTCCCCCTTTACGGAGCCAACCCTGGCTAATCTCCGCTCAGTCATGGTCGCTCAGATGCAGCAAATTCCCTTCGAAAACATTGATGTGGTTCAGAAGAAGGAGATCGACATCAGCCCTGACGCCATCCACGACAAGCTGGTCAAGAAGAAGCGGGGGGGTTATTGCTGGGAGCTGAACCTCCTCATCCTCCGCGCTTTGGAGGAGCTGAAATACGATGTGGCTTTGTACGGCAACAAGGTCCGGTGGAATAAGCAGCCTGATCAACTCAGCACGTACACGCACAACCATCTCATCGTGACGATCTCCCCCACCGAGCACTGGCTTGTGGACGTCGGTTTCGCCGGCACGAACTCCGTCGCTCCAATCCGACTGGACAATTTAGGAGAGGTGCAGGTTGTTCCCGAGGGGAGTTTTCGAGTGATTCGGGACGGCCATAATTGGCTTCACCTACAGTGGGAGATAAAGGGTGAATTCAGGTCGCTGTACAAGTGGCACGACGTGGTTATGGATTATGCGGACTGCGAGATGAGCAACTTTTACAGTTACGCTTGGGAGAAGGCTCGATTTCCGAACCAGCTTTGCGTGGCCAGGTTGATTGGCGAGGGGGAGAGGCACTACATTTTGAACAGCACTTATGGCGTTCGGCATCTGAAGGATGGGTCGTTGACTGAGACCAAGGTCAACAACAAGGCTGAGTTGTTGGCGCTGTTGAACAACACTTTTGGGATTGAATTGGATGACGATGAAAATGTCGAGCGCTTCCTGTAAGAGTAGACACTGAGTGGTAGATGGTTAAAAATGGATGGGATGGGATGGGATGGGATGGGATGGGATGGGATGGGATGGGATGGGATGGGATGGGATGGGATGGGATGGGATGAGATGAGATGGGATTGACAAACGAGAAAAGAAAGTGCTTTTTATAATAAGCGCAACACAATTACTTCAAACATAATTAAACACCGTTGTATAGTTTCTCGCAGTCGTCGTCGACGGCGGGGGTGGTACATCCGTATCCCCTTGTCACGACATCCTCAATCTCTTCCCCCCGTCCATCTCAGGGGTGACGACATGTTGCCGTTTCCCCCTGTCCTCCATCCGCTCCTCATCCCTCATCTTCTGATGCGCCAGACTAATAGCCTCGCTCTTAATAATAACCTCGCTAGCCCGTATTTTCCCGCCTTCGCCTTTCCTCCACTCCTCCTGATCCTTGGTCGCCCTCGATCCCCGGGAAAACAGTCTGGCCTCCACGGCGGGCAGCCCCGCCAGGAACCCGCTCACGTCCTGCCCGACGGAGTGGAACGACCAGTCGAGCGTGAGCCTCATCCTCGGCCCGCTGTAGGTGTTCTTGAGCACCTCCCTGAGCCTCGCCGCCTCCGCGACCAGGGACGCCATGTTCTGGCTCCGCCTGGACGAGCCCTTCACCTGGATGAGGTCGCACAGGCAGCCCCCCACCTCGTAGTACCAGTTCCCCTTGGCCCTCAGGTTGAGCATCTGCCCGCCGTTGGCCTTCAGCTTCTCCCTGAACTTGCGGCCGTAGCAGCTCGGGAGGGAGATCAGGTCGACGATGTCCGCGCGGAAGAGGGGGGTTATCACCCAGAGGGGGAGGTTCAGGCGCGTGGCGGCCGGCAGGTCCGTCTGCCCGCTGGGCGACGAGGAGGAGAGGAACGAGAGGTAGGAGGCATCCTGCTTTAGGATTGTTTGGACGTGCTCGTCCTGCAAGGGGTGGGGTGACAATTTAGCGGACGAAACAGGAAAAATACGACGAGGAACGCAGGAGCAGGTGTCGATTTTACAATCCAAACACATTGCCAGTACGAGAACATTCACACAAAAGGCAGAGACAAAGGCAAAGGCAAAGGCAAAGGCAAAAGCACCAGGAGAACGAGAGAAAGAGGGGGGAAATCACGTTAGAGGAAGAAAGGGCGTGTTAGTCTCGGAAATCTTGCTCAGTAACCGCCCCTTGGTCGTCCCATCGGGCCGGTAGGCGTCCCCGTCCCCTTGGCGTCCATCCTACCACTCCGAAAATACAAGACAGTACCAACCTCCTGGAGAATTTCATCTATATCGTAGTACCCCATATTGCGCTGCTGGCGGGTTCGGGGGGGTTTTGTAACTTTTCGTCCGAGATGAGGACGCGATTTGCTTTCGAAATGAATTTTGTGTGGGAAAAAAAAGAAAGCCGAGAAAACTTGTAAACTGCCCTTCACTCACCCGATACCGAAAATAAATAACACCGCGCTCGTCAACCAACCCCTCCCCCTTTCGTTAAAAAAAAAATTCCCCCCTCCCGGTCTAAGAAAAAAAAAATCCTCCTTTTCCCTCCTCCCTCGACCTTTCTCTGCTCGGGGGGGTCAAAAGGGTGCCCTCTCACGTCCAGGTCGCACGTCCACGGTCCACGGTCCACGGTCCACGGTCCACGGTCCATGTCACCCTCCTCCCCACCTCCCCCCTCGTTGACCTCGTCCCTCTCGTGCCTGGCCCTTTCCCTCGGCGTCCCCCCGGACCACTTGGGCGGTGGCGCGGGCGCGGACGTCGTATGAAACCAGGCACAAGTCCAAGTCCGCGCACGCGGGCTCGAGGCATAGGAAACCGGGATGGAATTCGGACGTCACGCTGGGCGCGACGGACGGTGAGATCAACGCGCGGCAGGGAACCCCGGTCCGGGGTCTGCGGCAGCGCGTTCACGAGTGGCGCGTCAAGTGCGACGATTTTCAACGCGAAAACGAGTCCCTGAGGGCCGATGCCTCCGAGGCACGGGCGGACGCCGAGGCTAAAGAGACGCAGATACAAGTCCTGCTCGCGAGGGTGAGGGAACTGGAGACTCTGGTGTGCGAACGGAACGAAGGAAGAGGTGAGTCTGATGAAGGGGGCCGGGCAAATAAAACGCCGCCGCGGAGAATCGTGAAAAAAACCGACGCCGTCGACCCGCCGTCGCCGTTTTCGAACGATTGGTCCCCGCCCACCGTGCACACGTCCTCGCATGCCGTCGATGACAGCCCGCCGCGGCGCATGGCTCGGTTCAGCGCGGGCCCTGGCCCTGAAACGGCTGAAACGGAGCCGTTAGGAGGCTT
>ERZ651776.5195-NODE-5195-length-11423-cov-5.141636_pt1 | contig 11423 bp, 12 predicted proteins | sample MGYA00514761_ERZ651776 | MGnify/ENA metagenome assembly ERZ651776 | reverse complement strand
TCAAATATTCTCTACCAAATTTCGAGTTTGAATAATGGATATACATAATTCAGTCTGGGATTCATTAGATTTCTATGTTTATGGGTATGTCGATCCCCGAGACGAATCCATTAGATATATTGGTAAAGGTACAGGAAATCGAGCTATTGCCCACATGAAAGACAAGTCAGATTCAGAGAAGACAAGATGGATAAATTCACTTAAGCAAATAGGCCTGAGGCCTCGTATCGATATTCTTGCTAGAAATCTATCAGAAAAACAGTCATTAAGAATTGAGCGGACATTGATTGATACGATAGGGATAGGGGAGAATCGACTAACAAACAAAGTACGGGGGCAGGGAGTTTCAACAGGAAGGGAGCCAATAGAAGAAATTGCTTTACGCCACAATCCTCGCAAACTAGAGATTCATCATGATGTGTTGCTCGTCCGTCTAAACAAACATTTTCGTCCTGGACTCAGCAATTTACAGTTATATGACCTAACAAGAGGAGTCTGGGGAGTAAATCGTAAAAGAATACAATCTGTTGAGTTTGTACTTGCCTTAGCAAACGGATTAGTTCGAGGAGTATTCACTCCTGAATCATGGCACCCTGCGGGCTCGACTCAATACGTTCATGTTCCGAGAGATGATGTGGATTCAGATGAATTCGTTGGACGTTGGGAGTTCTTAGGCTCTCCTGCACCACATAAAATTCAAGAATTATACCTTGGGAGAGATGCTTCTTCGTCTTTCAAACATGGAAATGCAAACTCATTCGGTTACAAATCACCTGGTGATGATTAACTTTTCTAGGCTAATGATTGAAACTAATAGGGGGGCCGGAATGATTTATTATTCCTGATAATTCCCTTCATTTTCTAATCTAATTCTAAACTCAAATGATTATCTATACTATTTCCTTCATCTACTTGCCTTCCTGTAGATACACGAACGTATGCTACAGCGGAATTACCTTTTGGTTTTGGCTTACGCATACTTAAAAATCATTTTACAATAGATATAAATGATTCTAATAGGCTCTCAATATGACGTTTTTATCTATAGACTCATAGGCCTTAATCTATAGATTGTAATTTTCGTACTATGTATATATTTGAAACCATAAACCGGTTTGGAGTCTTTATGGAGGACGGTTATCATGAAGTTGACTATCCCAATGGAGATCGCTATAAAGGTGAATACAAATATGACAATAAGCATGGTCAAGGAGTCTATACATTTGCTGATGGAGAACGATATGAAGGTGAATGGAAATATGACAATAAGCATGGTCAAGGAGTCTATACATATTCTGATGGAGAACGATATGAAGGTGAATTCAAAGATGACAATAAGCATGGTCAAGGAGTCTATACATTTGCTGATGGAGAACGATATGAAGGTGAATTCAAAGATGACAATAAGAATGGTCAAGGAGTCTATACATATTCTGATGGAGAACGATATGAAGGTGAATTCAAAGATGGCAAAAGAAATGGTCAAGGAATTATATATAAATATGATACATTATTGAAAGATTCGTCTGGAAAATATGTTGAAGATAAATTTGTGGAAGGCTTGTCTGATAAATTTAATCATATTGATTATTTTGAAAATCTTGCCGAAAACGTTCTCTCATCAAAAAATAAAATTTTTCAAAGACGTAAGTTACGTAACTCATTTACTAGTGAAATAACAAAAGCAATTGAGGAATCTAGTTATTCTCCTACTAGATTAAAGCAATTACAGGAAATTGTAGATATATTAGATGAAGAAATGAATAATAATAAATCTACTGATCAAATTAAAAATGATAATAATTCCAATTTAAACGAACTTGCAAAAATAACAGGAAGAAGTTTTGAAGATATTAAAGCAGATTTAGCCGATGATGGAATACTGAATTATAGTGCAGGCAGTGATGCTAAAATAATGAAAAATGATGGTCAGATAAATTTAGATAGATATCGTAAATTACATCATTTACAAGCTGATGGAGGTATGGCAGAAGTACATACTGCAATGGACAAAGAAACTGGAGATACAGTAATTTGGAAAGAAGCGGCTACCAAGCATCACTCAGCAAAAGTATCCAATAAAGCATTATTAAATGAAATAGAAATACTCAAACAATTAGATCATCCACGTATTCCAAATCATATAGATTCTGGAACTATTAAGAATAAAGATGGTCAAACCGTACAAGTTTTGATAATGGAAAAAATAGAAGGAGATAGTTTAGATAAGGAAATGAAAATATTCACAAGGCGTAAGATAAAACAATCATTAGATGAAGTTACTAAGATAATTTCAGAGATTTGTGAGCCATTAGAATATATGGCCGACTTAAATCCACCTGTATATCACAGAGATATAAAACCGCATAATATAATGCTAAATCATGGCAATGGAGTTTCGTTAATTGATTTTGGATTGGCTAAAGGCGTGGATGCTGGAGTTGGTCTTTCTTTATCTGGAGGGATACATACTGCAGGATGGGGTCCTCCGGAAAGAGAAAATGGAGATACTGGAAGTTATACTGATGTTTACAGTTTAGGTCAACTCTTGTGGCATATGCTAACAAATGAGAGAGCAGGAATTCAATCTGAAGAGAATCGAATTACAAAGATAGAAGAAAATGGACACCAAAGATGGGTAGCCGATTTAATCAATAAGGCTGTAGTTCCAGATGATCCAAAAAAACGTATCCAATCTGTATTTGAGTTTAGAATTAGATTAGAAAATGAAGATAATTATCAGGAATAATAAATCATTCCGGACCCCTATTATTCATATCTTAACTATTGGGTAATACCTACACACCCATTCATCAAATAGGAGAAGTAATGGGTATAACCTGCAAACCCAATGATGCATATTTAGAGCATAGTAACCGTTGTACTGCAATACAGAGTATTCGCTAACCATGCGATTATGTGTAATTAAGGAAGAAACAAGAATATTCTGAAACACGTTTTGAGTATAATGCCCTAAAGGGATTAGTAATTTCTTGCTTTACTTTGCCTTGCTTGATAGATCTGCGCATAGAAAAACACATCATCTAGCTACCTTTGCGATATTTATGGAGGAACTTCTCCTAATCTCTATTGGGACCTTTATTGCTGCTGCTCTAACAGTACCTGCAGGATTTGGGCTTTCGACATTATTGACTCCATTGGTACTATTCGTTTTACCAGTCCATGAAGCGGTTGCTGTTGTAGCAATAGTTCATTGCGCCCATAATGCAGGAAAGTTTCTTTCACTTAGGGAATCAGTTGATTTTTCCGCATTTAAGAGATATGGCGTTTGGTTGGTAGTTGGGGCAATTATCGGAGCTTTACTTCAAAATCAGGTCCCGGGAGATTCTCTGCTTTTGTTAGTAGGTATATTTCTTATTATACTGCCAATTCTCTCAATTAGTGAAAGATGGACAGGATATAAAATTCCCGAGGCTAATGACCAGATAGGAGGTTTTGGTTCAGGGTTTATGGGCGGACTATCAGGTCATCAGGGAGCATTAAGAGCGATGTTTCTAACAAGACGATTACCTGATAAAATGACTTATGCAGCAACTGCTAGCGTACTTGCTCTTTGTGTTGATTTATCTAGAATACCTGTCTACATATTTTTTAGAAGTGATGAGATAGTCAATCATTTAACTCTAACATTAGTTCTTGTTATATCCGCACTGATTGGCGTCAGAGTCGGAAAAAAATGGCTAAAATCTTTAAAATCATCTCAGATTCATTTTATGGTAATGTCAGGCATAATGGGAAGCGGTATTTTCTATATTATCGAGGCTGTATACTAACCTTCTTTGACTCAATCAGACCGTACCCTTGTGCCGGGAATGATTTCATAACCTATTCAGACAAATTACCATTATGGAGGCGGGTGGAACTATCTTAACTATCACTTTAGTGGGTGCTCTAATATTCGTTGGTTCTTTTATGTGGTGGATGTATGGAAGAGAATGAAGGACGGGCAATGTTCCGCCGTATGGTTATTATTGTAGCAATCTTATTGTTAATTCTCACGCCAATTTTCCTTTATCTTTACATGGAAAGAGGGTTTGAAGATTCAATAGATTTCCTCGCCGAGCGTATCATTGGAGTAATGTTCGCAGGATTACTGGTGGGTGCCTTCGTATTGTTCGATAAACTATCCAATAAAATGTTCAATAAACAAGAGTGAACGTATCATATTCGCTAGCGATCAATTAGAGAATCAGTGCTTAGCATATCCGATAAACAGACAAATCAATGGGTGCCTGCTTAGACCCTTATGATTATAATTGTCAAATTATTGGGCTATCAGTGGGCCCTTTCAATGCCTACTCTCTTGAGCAGGAAACTCAGAGGGTTCCATTTGTTCCCTGCCTGAAGAATGCAAGAACGTCCTCGTATGTCTCATCGTCTGAAGATGGCAAGTGGTGATCCGCAGTGCTGCTGATTATGATAGTCGGCTCGGAATAAACACCAGCGAGTTCGTCCACTCCGAATATGAAAACATCATTTTCTCCCCCGAAAATAAGTGTGTCTACACTAAGGGGGGATACTTCATTGATGGTGTCATTGAGCCCGGAGTGAGTCGTTGGCAGGTATCCGTTGAAAAGGAATGCTTTCTCAAAGGACGTATTTGAGTTGGCGATGTAAACAGTCGCCATTGGGCACCCTTGTGAGTATCCAAGTATGCCATGGAAGGGACCATGCTCCTCTACTATTCCGTCGAGATACTCTATCGATATATCAGCCCAAGTCCTATCCTCATTAGGCTCTCCCTTCCCTCCAGGAGGATCAGCGTACCAGCATTGATCGCACATGCTGTCGTCGTCAGGGGCATCTGCGAAGAAGAACTCGAACTCTGGGAGGTCAGACATCAGGTCCTGCATTCCAGGCTGACCCATCAGCCCCTCTGGGCTGTCTCCACCTCCATGCAAAGCAAGTATCTTGAACTCACCAGTTGAAGTTTCTGTCTCTACCAAATCGTCTTCCGAGCTGGTGCATCCTGTAAGGGTAGCAAGGAGTATGAGTAAGAATAAACTTAGTGCAGTGGCCTTCATGACAATCCGTCCTGTACGTTCTTTATTATGCATCCGTGAATATGAGTTTCTTCTTAGATTCATGAGTTTGTTTTACTTAATTAATGGGTTTGCAGTTCGCCCTTTCAGAGGCTACTCTTTACTTGATATTAGATTGGAATTAAGAGAGTGAATTATTATTATCTAAATCGCTTTTTGAAAAATCATTCAAGAAATCCCATAGTAAACGTGTGGATTCTATACCTGTAGGGTTTTTTCGGCATGACCAAATAGTATCGTCTGGTGAATCTAATTCATAATCAGGACAGTCCTTTGCATAGGGATTATGGCCTCCATAGTACAAGGTCATCAGACGGACTTCTGCTCCGTTCTCACAATCCGAGTAGCCTCGAATATCATAATCATCTTGGACAGTAATTATTTCAGGTGTTGCCCCTTCACAATTATTCATATTTTTCCAATCCTCAAGATTTTGCATTGCTCCTTCTTCAATCCATCCGGTTTCTTGTCCAAAAGCATAGAGTAAACCTGTATTCCCATACAAAATTAAATCATCTAAAAGCCCATGTACTTCCATAAATGGTATTGGTGTATAATTGGAAGACGGAGGGGCGATCAAATAGAATGACATGCACCCAGCAGCTGCAAATAATTCACTAGCCTCGACAGCTAGCATTTGCGTCATTCCGCATCCGTTAGACCATCCAGAGACATATATCCTGTCTGTATCGATAGGTTGTGTCTCTGTCAAGTTCTCAACCAATCCTAAAAGGAAGTTCAAATCATCTATACCTTCTTGATGAGCAACTCCACAACAAATATCCCCTGCATTCCAAGAATTTTCATATCCATCTGGATAGACTACGATGAAACCTTCTTCTATTGCGATATCAGCAAAACCAGTCATATTATTGTGTTTAATCATATCTTGAGTATAACCATGAATATCTACTACAAGTGGAACAAGAGTGTCATTTTCTAGACTATCTGGAACGAGTAGTTTCCAACACCTTTCTAGAAAATCGTATTCTTGACAATGAATGGAATAAATACTATTTTCACTTGTATCTTGGTCTTCAGAAATTTCGACATATTCGCCCTCAAACCCTATACAACCAGATAGAGAGGTGAATAGTAACAGAAATACTGTCAAAGTTACACTAGTTAACTTCATTGTTTAATCCCAAAAGCATCAGTTAAAAAAGTATTTTGTAAGAAATATTTGAACTATTGTAGAATTTATTATTCCAAATAAGCAAAGGGGGGCGCTATTGTTCTATTACACCATAGGGTACCCATGCATCAACCTCATGTTAAGAGAGTATTGAAAGGAGGGCTATGAACTGAAAAACAATTCTACTTTCATGCAAATGCGCCAATAAAACTAATTATTGACAATACCGGTAATAGAACCATTGGAGGTTTAGGGATATGGTCGATAAAACCTCTCAGATTTGCACCAATAATACTACCCCAGAAAACCAACATAGCAACTCCTGTGGAAGCCATTACTGCCTTGGCGGATTCCGCATCATCTATCATGACGCTGCATATCAAATTGATTAGTCCAATTCCAGTGACTACTCCGCCAAGTATCATACGCATGGATGCTAGTTTGGCAACTTCAGCCTCTGGTATTTCTCCAAAAATATTTTTATTAAATTCCACTGGTTTAGCCATTTTTACCATACCTAGTAAAAGTAAAACTACCCCTACTATTTGCATAAATATTGCATGATTCATATAACTACTAAGATCAATTTACTGATAAATCTTCTCGAAGTATTATTTACAAAAAATCTATTTTGTTTGTTTTTTTATTCATCATCGAGATCCCTTTTATTGAAACCATTAACAAACCGATTCAGATAGATTGGAGGGGTTATCTATATGCTCGTCCTAGTTTAAATCCTATGACGTTAACCAAGTAATTCTTGGATAAATTTTCAAAATTACCAGCTTCAAACAAAGTCTGTTACTCAATACTTGATGGGAGGGGAATGACAAGAATCAAAAAGTTGAGCGCTGCTGCAATTGCATCTGATTCCTCTTTCGATGAAGAAGGAATATCGGTCATGCAAAGACATAACTCTTGATTTGTTCTCGATTCAGGTTCATCTGCATTGTACACCAGTATACTTGTGACCTGATTCACAGATATTGAGGTTGAACCATCTTCGTCAGTACTTTCTGTGACACGTTCATGGCTGATGATTTTGATAACATCTGAAGGAAGGATATATTTGTATTCTTTAGGAATTCCTTTTTCACTTTTCGCATACCTCAACTCAAGATGAGTTTCATGAATGAAAAGCCATTTATCACCTCGGAAATGTTGCCTAAGCAAAAGGAAGCCTGCGCCGCTAAATACTAACATTACTACACCCAAAAAAATAAATTCAAGACTCCCCAAAGGGCCAAATTGCGTATTTACGAAAAGAGGCGTTATTATTCCAATTGCAATGATTATGATTGCTCCAAAGAGCGGCGGTGCTCTTTCAGCAACCATGTCAACTGAATCATTTGTCATGGTTATCCGAGGGCTAGCATAGGTTGAGCTTTCTAAAATATTGAAACGGTCTCTCAATGATTCGATATTCTCTTTGCTCGCATCATCCCACCAGGCTCCTTCGCCACTCATAAGAAAAACCTAAACACCATGTTACATGAATTTTATGTCGTCAAAACTCGAAGACAACAGGCTCATGTCTCTCACCCCATTGTTTGAATTTCTTGGCCATTAAGCAAGAGTAGGGGCTGAGTTGGAAGAATTAGGGCGTAACGTTAGCAGCGACCGACTGAAAGCCCTTTGTAAATCAAAACTTATTCCAATGGGCATTCGGATAAGTCCTTGCGAAATATCTCAACTCGGTTATTCGTTAGTTGAGATATTCTTCTTTCTTTTACGATTCCATTTCTTGATTCGAGGAAGTTGCCATTTGATAATTCCAGTCCAAAAAACGATTCCTAAGACCGCAGTTGCAACAAAATTGGTCACTCCTGGCTGATCGTTCCAATATCCTGTGTCGCCACTGAATGTTATCGCACCGAAATAAAACGAAATACAAAATCCAAAGCCGAGGTGAACCCCACGAAGAATAGTATTCCAATTCCTTGCCAAGTTTATTCCTCTTTTACACTCTCTTGATGTTCTTTCAATTTAGTTTCAAATTCTTCTTGGGATAAACCATGCCAACCTATACACATTCCTGTTGGTGATCTACCGCATCCGCATTTACTCATAATATTCAGCTCCTAGTAAACATCGCACTTGACTTGAGTATTAAGGAGGAGAAGTCTCAATCTTGGCACTACAGTATCATGAGTGATACTTGCAAGTTGATATACAGGGACTACTTAGTTACATTATGCAACCAGTCACTAAAGTGAAGCCAATATGCCTTCAATCCGCAGTAAAAAACACCATTGAAATGCTTGGGAAATCTCACGTGTTAGAGATTCTCTATTTTCTGTCCAGGAGAGAAGGCCCAGTAAGATTCAATGAACTCAAGCGTGAGTTGTCGATTACTGCAACGACCCTGAGTCGAAGGTTGGACGAGTTTATTGAATTCGAACTTGTCACAAGAGAAGTTTTTGCTGAAGTTCCAGCACGTGTTGAGTATACATGTTCGATGAAAGGGAAAACACTTCGACCCGTTCTTCGGAATCTATTTGAATGGGCTGAAAGTAATAATTCCTAGGGTGATTCAGAAGTGAAAGTAATATCAAAATTCAAAGTGACCAAAGGTTACGGAGTATGGAAAAAAGAATTCGAGTCAAACGAGGCCATGAGGCTAAAAGATAACGTTAGAGTCTTAGCTTATGGTCATGAAAATGACAACGAAAGTAGCGTATACACGGTTGTCGAAATGAATTCAATTGAGGATAAGCGATTAAAGGACCCCAGTATGATCAAATTTAGAGAAAAGGCGGGGGTTGATCACGCCTCGTTGGAAATCATAGCATTGATTGAATAATGTTACTGATTAAATCTAAGTAATCGGTACCGAAGCGTGAGTTTCCCATCAGCGGGTGTACAGAGAGTGTTGCGTGGGTCTACTTTCCACGAAATCGTAAGGGTTCTTGCAAACCCCTCCGCTCATATCTAATTACTTGGCTAGTATCTAAACCGGCCTACTGAACACCCTTTATTCTCCTCAGATATGTTGAATGAGGTTTTGGATAGACCCTATTCATTCGCCCATCCTGCTGCTACATAGATAATCAACGCTATTCCTGCAACAACCAAAGCGGGCCAACCAAAGAAGATTACTGCAATTAATGCTATTCCTGCAACAATACCAGCAATTACTTTCACAACAGGATAATGAATATCTTCAGTAGAACGGAACCAGGACCATGGTCTCGCCAAAGCGATAAGCCCACATAGGAAAAGTAAGAGTGTGATCCACTTACTCAAAACCGCTCCTGACCATAGGTATTCACAGGTATTGTTGCATGTTCCACCAGAGAATCCTAATCCCGGCCCTAATGACATGAGTATCGAAATGAATCCCAAGAGCACCATGAGTGCGAACATCACAATGCTACCAATAATAATGAGGAAACCAACTAATTGCGCCGTATCATCTTCGGATTTTTCGATGATGATTTTCTCTCGTACATATGACACAGGACCTCCACCAATCGTAGAGGGCACGACCGTACTCTGCGAATCGCCCAGATTTTGAGCCAAGAAAACAGTCTTTTGAGTCTTAGTTCCCAAAGCAAATGCAAACCAAACGATCGAACTCAAACATAATAAAATCGAGATTAAACCCATGCAACAAAAAGTCTGAGTAAAACCAGGATCAACCGTATCCCCCTCATCATATTTCATACTGCCAAGAACATTTACTGCCACATAAATGAGAATGGCGATGCCAGCGAGAATTACGGGTCCAGCAAACTTCTTCAAGTTCATTCAGTCTATGCACCACTGAACCATCCTTCAATGATGCGCCGTTTCCTGGGGTCTGCGAACCCATTAGAAGCACCCAGTTGCAGTCAGTAATCGAAGCCGCATACTCACTAATAAGATTGGGAGAAGTTAAGTCGGCAGAGTATCTTCTGAAGCCATTTACTTCTGAATTGGCTGAAGTTGGGCCATCCATTAACCAAGGCTTGGCCATGACTTGGCCGACTAGTGGCCAAACTAACGGGAGGAGTGAGTTCTAAATGGTGGACGCTGAAGGTCTAATTCTCAATCATTAATGTAATACTTCTCTAGGATGTAAAGAACATATGTATTTCTATTAAATACCTTTTTTAGAGAATTTATCAAGGTTACAGTAGTGAAACCTATGCAGTTACATTACTGTTACTATCAAAACGGTGTTTTATATGCTAGATTAATTCGCAATTGGTTTATGTCCAAAATGAAAGTGCTATCGATATGCATAATGCTACTTATAGTCCCAACATCCCAAGTGTCCGCCGATGCAGATGAATCAAATCCAGGATCGGACGTGACTATCGGATTTGGTAATGTTACTAATAATACTATGGAATTCACCATGGATACCTCAGTGGATGTGTATTCATTCCAAGTAACATTGGCTTGGGAGACTGGTGCCGTTTACTGTGGCGTCTCAGGATCTGGTGGGCTCGCTGAAGAATATAGCTTGTTGGTCAGCGTCTTGTATGCTGGGTGTTTGACAACAGGATACTATTACGGTGCTCAGGGAAATTACTATATCCCCTCAGGTAGTAATGATACTCTCACATCAATCTTGTATCAGTCCAATAGCCCTGAGGTATGCATCGGGAATGCGACCTATACAGTCATGTTAGCTGATGGGGAGTTCGAAACTCGACAAGCAGACTTTGATCCCAATGATTGTATGAGTTATACTATGTATGAAAGTGAATGGCCGTATGATTCATGGTATGAACTAAATGATGGTGAAAGCGATTCTGAGGCGGAAGTATCGTATTCCAACGGAGAAGTAATTATTGGTTATGGCGATGTTACTAATGATACAATGGCACTCACTATTGAAACAAATGTGGATATATTTTCTTTCGATATATCAGTACAATCAATGTATTGCGGTGATGGATTTGGTGGTGCTGCAGAAGATGCTAACTTTTCTGTTTTAACTTCAAATGACATAGGTATGGGCGGAAGTTCAGGATGTAATATTCTCGGAAATAATCCAGGAGATAATACATCATACATTCCAGCTGGAAGCAATGAAGATTTGACATCATGGTTTTACCAAGGCAGTTCTGAAGAAATTTGTATAATGTACGCATTTTACACCAAAGAAGATGGTGGAGGTTGGTTTGAAGCAGATTTAGATGCAAATTATTGTCTTGATTATACCTTTGTTTATCCCGACAATTCATGGTATTCATGGTTTGAGTTGAATGAAGATCAGAGTAATTTAGAGATCG
>ERZ651776.5194-NODE-5194-length-11429-cov-4.166314_pt1 | contig 11429 bp, 17 predicted proteins | sample MGYA00514761_ERZ651776 | MGnify/ENA metagenome assembly ERZ651776 | reverse complement strand
CCAGAGCATCATAACAAATAACACAAAATTGCTTTGCTTTACCTACAATTTTTTCGTTCCACTCCCCATATCCCTCTTGTTCTTTATGAAATGTAATTTCTTTGCTCATTTTTTCTTCTCCATTAGTATGTCTATATGTTTACTCTCTAGACCCATTGACTCTAACATGTTAACCTCGTTTAAACGTAGTTTCTGAGATTCCCATGTGTTTAGTTTATCTATTAATGATATTGCTAATTCTTTACGACCTCTAACAATATCTTGAGTCTCATCTGTGATGCAATCTATGTCTGCGTCACTTACTAGCTCATCATCAAGCCAGTCTTTCATCTGCTGTATTATTAATTTTTCATCCATATTACAATGCTAGTATATGACATCACATCCAACGGTATTTATAAAATTAGCTTCTTTAGATGATTCAGAACTATCTCACACTATAGAAAATGCAGTAGAGTCTGCAAAGTATCCAGAAAGATTAGTATTTGGTGTTTACTTACATTACTCAACTAACGTAGCTAAACAAGAACTATTGGACTACACTGATAGACTTAGTTCACGCTCATCCTTTAGATTAGAGCTCGAAACCTTCAATAAAGCTCATTTAGGTGTAGGTAGAGCAAGATATAAGGCAGAATCTATGTATGATGGGGAAGATTATGTACTACAAGTAGATGCACATTCTTGGTTTTGTCAAGATTGGGATGAACTCTTAATAGGACTATTAACAACTCAAACAGAAAAGACTATATTAACTGGTTATGCTCCTGCTTATGTATCTAAGAATGGAATTAGAGAACCTAAAGGTAAAGGCTTCTTACTACCTATTTACAATAAAAAACAAGAACCAGTTGATTGGTTACTTAATTGGCACGCTATCACACCACCTAGTTCGCTACCTTTTATACCTACTAAATTCTGTGCAAACTTTGCTTTTGGTACAAGTGAATGGGGTAAATACTCTGGACTAAATAAAGAATCTATATTTTGGAGTGAAGAACCTTTGCAAACTAAAAATCTAAAAAATAGAGGTTTTGAAATGAAATTACCTAACGTAGATTATCCACTTATATGTCATTTATATGAAAGAGATATAGAAGGTGAGGGGGGAAAACGTTCTGACATAGGGGCTCTTATTACTGATAAAGAAAAAGAGTATTTAATTAATGTTGTAGATAAAGAAATTTATTTGTCAAACTTTTTACAACCACATTCACAGTCACTATAGTCATAAATATGACCTTTAAGTTCTGTTGATTTGGGTGCTCTGTCTGTTACTTGACTTTTCTTAAGTAATTCCCATTCTAAGTTGTATCTATTTACCATACTTTTAGGGTACTATAAAAATACATTCTCCAGGGCATTCTTCAGCTGATTCCATCACTATATCTTCTTGTCCTTCAGGAACACGAGCTAAACCATCTGCACCTTGGTCGTTTCCATCAATAGCACTAAATATTTTTAACTCACCAAAGTTGCCTACAACTTCTTGAACATATGCTAGACCATCATTTTTCATAGTAAATACGTCTGGTGCTATTTCTGCACACAGTCCATCACCTGTACATAAGTCTTGGTCTATCCAAACTTTCATCTGTTCTTCCTTGTAATCTCTCTATACCCATTAGTCATCTTACTACGTAAGTTCCAAGATTCTTTGCTATTAGATTCGTAATCTTGTTTTGAAAACTCTTCAACTTTTATTTTATGTTTACTTCTCTTGAATGGTATTACATGTAAGAAAGGTGTACCTCTTTGTAGAACTCTATCTCCTTCACTATGCCATATACTTGGAAAGTTAACTTGATGAAAACTATCTGTTTCAACAATTCCTGGTAGTAAGGTAAAGTCATCATTTCTTTCTAATAGAGGAGGTATAAACAACATTGACCAACCTGGTGGTGTATAGAAAAACCAAGGACTTGTAAATTTAACAGCTCTTCTTAAATCACCCCTCTTAAACGGGTATGTTGCAAATTGTGCTTCATTGTGAAACTCTATAGTGCTACCTATACCATTGTCTCCATGATTAGTATCAAAATGAAACTCATCACCTTGTCTTTGTATAAAGATGTCAGACCATAGTGGTATTATGTATCCTTCTGCAAAGTAGTCAACAACAGCAGGACATTTTTTAAGAGTATGTGAAGACCATTTTTTAAGTATTGGACCAAGAACAGGAAATGGCTTATGGTCTGGTCTAGGTAAGTCCATAGGTAGTTTTCTAAACCATTCAGGTATCATTTGACTTGCAGGTACTGGTGGTTCTAACTCCACTAAAGCAGGTATCTGCGTTTTAAATGTTATATTATTTCCTTTAAAACTATTCATTGAAAAACCAATGGTCAGGTTCTACGAAATGAAAAAACATTTGACCTACTTCGTTTGTTTCTGGATTAGGAAAATCTTCACGCCAATGCTCTTGGTCTTCTCCATAAAAACAAAGTGCTTCATTAGGTTCTAAGTCATATTTATTACCTTCTACAAATAAAGACCAATTATCTTTTTGATATAAGCATAGGTCAATAGTGTATGTGCAGGCATTGTTATCTTTATGAGATTGTAACTTTGCATGCTCACCTTCATAGTGAACAAACATAGAATAACTTGGTAGTAGTGTTTCTGATTTAAAGATTTCTCTAGCTACTGGTACAAGCATTTCATTATAAACATCTAAAGTTTTCCAGTCATGGTTAATAGCTCCATATCTACCGAACTCTTCGGTAAAAGGAAATTTATACTTTTGTCTATAACAAGTATCTTTTAATCTATTAAAGACAGACTCAGGGAATAACGGAGATAGTTTTACGATATCCATTTTTTCTTTGGCATAACTTTCTTAGCTCTTCTCTCTTTAGCTAATGGATAGAGCATATTTGTCTCACGTCTGTTCTTACTAGATTGTGTAATCTGATTCCAAGTTTTACTAAACGTTTCATTCCATTCAACATATTTAATTTTTACAGGCTTACTGAATAAAAGGTTAAACATTACAGTATCGTGATTTAAATTTAGTTCTCGGTTTTCTAGGTCAGTCCATTCAAAAGCCCATGAAAGTCCTCTTGACCATGCATATATAGGCATAAACCCTGGGATAGTAGATACAGGTAAGTTTTGCCCTGTATTCCTATCACTAGGTATTACGTCCATCCAAACTTCTTCATCATCAGTAAATAACATAATTGGTAAAGATATTTGCATTACTGGTTTGTCTGGATGACCCCAAGCTTCTTTCTCTTCCATAATTACATCATTAAAAGGTCCATGATGCTTAACAGCACCATAAAAACTAGCACTATGCTTATATCCGCCAAATCTATCTATTTCGTCACTAAACTGATTATCTTCTAATTTAATCTTTACATAAGACCATGGAAACTTTACTTCATACATTCTGTTACGCATAAACTGTGTAGATACACATCCATTAGGTGCTTTAATAAATTTATTTGGTGTTTCAAAGTTTATTGGTGGTGTCTCATAAGTAGTTGTCTCTTGGTTCTCTAAACCACCCCAGACCATATTAGGTCTAGGTAAAGTCCATGCTACTTCAGGCATTCCCTTATGAATAGTGCTTAACTTCTTAGACCATATATCTGTTAGTCTAGGTATTTTTTGTTTACCATGTGGTACAGGGCATTTACTCATAATATTCCATCCTTTTTCCATCTTTTTTTATTTTGCTGAGTTAACCAACGATACCAACCATTTTGTCTAGTTCTTTCGCCAGCTCTACTTTTTGCGTAATACTCTCTTTCTTCTTCGTCCATTTTGCGAGATTCAAATTCACCTAAATCCCAACCGTCTCTCTTAAAAGGTATTACTTGGATTAAAGGCATTCCTTGTCTAAAGATTCTTTCGTCTTTTCCATGATAAAGAAAAGGTATATTCATTTGATGATAACTATCAGTTTCAACAACACTAGGGAATATTTCTATTTCCCAATGTCTGTGATACCAAGGTTGTGTAATTAGCACAGACCAACCTGGTGGTGTTACTATATCCCAAGGATTAGCAAACTTTAAAGCTGTATTGAAAGAACCTGGCTGTATAGGTAAGTTACCAATAGATTGTGGTTTATGATAAGTAATAGTTTCTTCATTAGCATGTTTGTTGTACCAATTAAAACCTGTTTTATCATCATGATTGATTTTCAAGTCTAACCACAGAGGTATTATATAACCACTAAACATTATGTCTTTTACAGTAGGACATTTCTTCATTGAGTGGTCTTTATATGGAACAGTATTCCAACTGTCATCATGCTCTCTCATTTCTGACCATTCTCTTTGTAAATGCTTGTAATAAGCTGGCATGAACTCAGTAGCTCTTTGAGGGGGTGCTAAGTCTACATATTCGGGACTTGAAGTTAAGAAAAGTATTTTTTCGTCGCCTACTTTATGTTTCTTTACTTCGAGAAGTCTACTATATTCTTTTTTCTCCCACCATTTTTTCATGTTACTCCAGTAGTAAATCTGCAGTAATTACTGCTTCTAATATTGTATCACTTGTTTCCTTGTAAGAAATAGCATCTCCTACTTTCTCCCAGTGTACTAATTTGATTGTTTTTCCTAATGAATTTAAATATTCTATATCGGAAGTTACGTCTTCAAGTAAATCTGTGTCCCATCTAATCCATATTTTCATATCGGGATTATTAGCGATAGTGTCAGTAGCACCTCTTAAAACATCTACTTCAGTTCCATTTGTATTTATAAATAAAATATCTGGTGATAATCCTAAGCTGTCAACTGTTACTACTTCTACTGATTCGCTTGCGTTACCCATAGTTTTGTCTAATGCACCTCTTGACTGGTTGTTTTCAAAGTAAACTAAATCGCTAGTACCAGAACTACTACCAGCAGCTTTATTAATATTTGTACCAGTTGGAGCATTTGCTTCAAGTAAACTAAACCTAGAATCATTAGGTTCTAATGAAGTTACCGTTACGTCATTCTCAATTAATTGTTTAGTATTTAATCCGAATCCAGCTCCTATAACCAATGCGTCGTCTAATGTATTTGCATTATTGAATATCCAAAACTCTAAAGAAGAATTGATATGTCCTAGTTCTTCTACTCTTGATTCAAATTTGTCTGAGTTATTATAATCAGCAGTAATCCCGCATCTAAAACCTTTTCTAACTATAGCCAATCTTTAATCACCTCTGATTCACTTCTGCCTGATGGAAATTGATATCCTTGTTTTGTATGTTGTCCTAAAACAAAGTGATAATTATCAGGTCTTGCAAAGTTAAAATATAAACACAAACTTAGACCTGTGTTATTTTTAACATAATGTTCAAATTCTTGTCCGTTGTAAGCAATTGCCTCTTCATTTTGGACAACAATTTCTTGTCCTTGGTATTCTAACACAAGTTCATTTTCGGAGAAGTAATTATAAAGTATGGTGTGTTCAACAGGACCAGTGTCATGATGACTATTTGTTTTCCTATCTTCATACCAGCTAAGAGTTGCAAATGTAGGTAGCAAGTCATGTATTGCAAAAGTTTCTCTAGCTACATCAATAAGAGAATTGTGATACATGTTTAATTCATTACATTGCTTTACCATGTGCGAGCCATCTGGACTTTCTAGCCACTTACTGTCTTCATAGTATGGAGATTCATTATCCAACCAGTATTTCATTTCTTCTAATTTGTTACCTTTGAAGATATCGTTTAATTTAACTGCGTTCATTATCTACACCTTCCCTGTATTGCAGAGGCATGCCATCCCAATCCATAGGGTGACCTAGCCATGTTACTATTGCATATTTAGTTCCTTGAACCACAGGCATTGCTTGGTGTACATATGCGTAGTTACTAGGAAATAATACTAAAGCTGGTTTGTCTGGTTTTATCATTTCATCAAAATGTACAAAGTATGTACCTCCACCTTCATATTCAGATGGGTTTAAAAGTATTAATGCTGATAGGTATCTAGGTATATGTGGTGCGTAATCAGCGTGTGGTTTATATTCTTGTCCACCACCATATTTAAGTAATTGAAAACCTTCATCAAACAATATTGGAAATTCATATTTTTTAGTATATTCATTTACAGCTGCTTCTAGTTTAGATTGAACCATTGTGCATACTTGCTGTATATCTCGTATTAAGACATCATTACCAGCTTTTACAGCCTCTCTCATTTCTCTTGACTCAGCAGGTAAGGTAGCTATGCCTGATAAATTCATTAATAGATTACTTCTAACATCTCCACCTTTATGACCTTTACCAATAGATGCATTCTCATAACCTAAAGGTATTTGACTGTTCTCTAAAGCTTCTGCGGCTTTTATTACTTCTTCTGCTTGTGTTCCTGAAAAGAAATCTTCATAAATTTCTACTACACCCATATTACTCATCGTATTTCCCTCTTCTTTAAATCTTCTATGTCTGCACCTTCTTCTAAACTTGCAATATCGTAATGTGAAGCACATGACACAAGAAAAGCTGCTTTCCTACCATTTAGAAGAGGCGTAGTTGCATGTGACCACATATATGAGCTTGGCATAATAACTACACTACCAGCTGGTGGTTTGTAAGGGTCTACTTCAGGAAAATATCTAAAACTCAAAGCTCCTCCATCAAAATCATCATTCAAGTAAGTTAAAGCAGTTATTCTTCTAAAGTACGGTGCAGGATAGTTTTGATTTGTATTAGGATTTCTTACAGAGTGATTGTCACTATGGTAAGTCATGTGTTTAGGTGGTCTGTATGTTATATACTGCCAATTTTCCATCCAATTTACTTCCCTTGATACTTCTTCAAACATAGCAAAATAATCTGCAATTTTATCTAAAACGTTTTTTTGACAGTATTTTAAAAAAGTTTGTGAGTCTTCATGTTTAAAATCATGTTCAGGTGAAAATCTAATAGGTCCATTAGCTAAAGCTACAGAAGATTTTGCATTTTTTTGTTTAATGTCTTCTTCAGTAACAGTAGGCACCCAAGCGTCAACTTCTTTATTCATTGTATCGATGACACCTTCTGGTACATCTAAGCAGTTTTCCCACGACCAAACGCCTTTAACTACCTCTATTGGTTTTACTCTACGCCAAAGATTATTCTTCTTCACTCGGTGGTGCCTCATATATAGATATTTCTTTTGTTTGTATTTCTGTATCTTCTAATTTTAAAACTAAGTCATACCAACCAATAGGTAATCTTATATGCTCAGTATGAAAGAAACCTGCTCCTACATCATATTGAAGTATGTGAGTTGCATATTTATTTTGGGATTCTGAGGGTTTATCTAAGTTTTTAGTCCAAACTTCTAATACATATTGAGGTAAGTTTTTTCTATCAGCAAAGTCATCTACATAAGCAACTTGAAAATAGGCAGCATCGCTTTCATTTGCAGGAGCATGCAGCTCTTGAAACTCAGGTATAAATAACCAACCAGCTTCATTTGGATTTTCTACGTATTTCTCTATATTAGGAAATATCCCATGATGGACTTCGTTAGTATTATGTTCCCATTCTGATTTAAAGTCTTCAATATCAAGACTTTCGGGTACGTAGTATACTCTCCTCATCTATTCCTCCCAAATTTATTTAAGCACTAACTGCTGCGTGTGCATCAAGCGACTCTTTTAGATAGTCTATGACAACTTCATGGACTTCATTTTTAGTAGCTTTATAAGCATCTACATCAGCAAGAAAAGCGTCTTCATCAAAAGCAGCTACATCTTCGCCTAATTTAAATAAGCAGTTAGCAATAGCTTTTTCTAATGTTTGCTTAGCGTCTGCTTTTTCAATAGCTAATGCATCAGCATCTATTGATAAGTTCATATCATTTTCTCCTACGGTATAAGATTTATTTAATAAGTATAGCATTTGAACTCTAGGTATGTCGTTTTTCCAAAACTCACTCCAAGGCAAATACTTTTCTGCCCATCTTTCGGATTCTGGTATATAAACATCTTTATATTCTGACAAACTAAAGAATATTCTTATATAATCATCCTCCACTCCAACACCATCTCCACCATCTCCCTCATCTTCTTCACCTATAAATGCAGTACCTGTTGCATAAATATCTGTGTATTCACTAGATGTGTATACATATGGTGAAGTGTTTTTTATATAGAAATTGGTATGAGGAGCTATATTTGTATCAATACTCCACTGATATCCAATTTCATAACAAAAAGTACATGTTGAACCACAAGTGAGTTCTCCATACTCACAGTGTTCTTGGTTATAATCGAAATCTCCATCTTTTCTTTTTATGAAAAATGAAAATTTATAATCTGAACCTGTATCTACGTCTACGTAGTCATTACTTCCAAAAGATACTTTAGTTCTTGGGAAAAAAGGTGTTGATAAATCATCATGAGATTCTTCTGGATTAAAGTAGCCTTTGAAATACCACAAGTCGTATTCAGACTGATTTCCATCTTCTCTATCGTAATAGACTCTTACAATAGCCATGTTAAACCTTAAATGTCTTGACGGTACCTGAAGCGTATCCTGTTACGTCTGTTAATACTCCTGTTAATGGAATATCTTGTGAAACTATAAATATAACTCCACCACCAGTAGTTGTTTCACCACTAGCTTCTATTGTCCCATAACCTTGTATTTTTCTAGCACATAAAACTACTATTCCTCCACCATAATTGACACTATCTCCTGCACCACCATTTAAAGCTGTAGGTGTAGTTGAACCACCATGTTGTATAACTCCATCTACTGCAATATCAGGATGATTAAAATAATCTGCACCTTCTGTTGGAGCAGTAGCAGTTTGACCGTTACCATTTCCTCCAAGAGAATCAGTCACTGATGATAAACCTCCACCTTTTAGAGTACCAGTAGTACTAACGCCACCAACTCGCCCAATCTTTGTATCACCTTGATTAGTTGATGTTGCAGCCATAGCTAAATTATTTCTGACAAATACTTTATATCCTGCTGTATTTAAAACTATTCCAGGGTTTATTGTTAAATTGTTATAGTACATATCTCTAGTGAGAGTTGTATTAGTTGAGATAGTTATATTACCATCCATCCCCGAACCATAAATACTGTCAGGTATTACATCGAATGTTTCAAAGTCTGAAGGTACTGCACCATCACCGTATTCTGTTATTGGCATATTAAGCTCCTGGGTCTGTGTCGTCTGCGTCTATATTAAATACTGTTACTACTGTTCCTGAGCCAGACGTTCCAGCTCCACCAGTTCCAGCTGCGGCTGAGGTTGTAAATCCTGAAGGTAACGGTTTTGTACCAGTTACAAAAAGGACTGTTCCTCCACCTGCGTTATAAGCTTCTGAAGAGGCACCACCTGAACCACCAGCACCACCTGGGTGATAGTTAGTAGGGTTTGACTCATTATTGTTTTCAGTGTTATTAGCATTATTATTTCCATAGTTTGCACCATAGTTTGCACCATAGTTTGTAGGGTTGGAACCGTAGTTTGTAGGGTTAGAACCGTAGTTAGTATTTGAACCATAGTTAGTATAAGGATGTGAGTGTGCGTAGTGATAATGGTAACTACCTGTTGAGTAGTTATTTATTCTTACTGGATGCCAGTGATAATGTGTATGAGGATTAGAACCACTATAAGAATAGTTACTTGTGTACGAATAGTTATTACCTGAATATGAGTAGTTATTACCTGAATAACTATAACCGTAAGAATATCCATATGAATAGCCATAAGAGTATCCGTATGAATACCCATAGCTATAACCATATGAATAGTTATTACCTGGTGTTTGTGCGTCTGGTGCAGCTGCACCATCTGAACCTTGTACCGAAGCACTTGAATCATCTCCGTCAGCTCTTATTGTTCCATCACCAACAACAGTTTTAGCTACAACTATTACAACTCCACCACCTTCTGCTCCAGAACCAGCAGAAGCTGCATTACCATCTGCACCTCTACCACCTGGAGAACCTACAACTGCATAATTAGCCCAGTTAGTATCTGAACCATCTGTTCCTGCATTAGCATTATTATTGACAGCACCTCCTGCTCCACCTGAACCACCACCTACGAATTTATATGCTTCAGCTGCTGCATCAAACATTCTTCCAACAATTGCTGCTGATAAGTTAAACATCTCATTTTCTCCAGCAAAGAATTGATTAGCATCATGTGTTTCTTGAGTTTGTGAGCCAGATTTACCACCTAGTGTATCAGTTGCTGCTGTACCTTTAGTAAAACCACCTTTTAGAGTTCCTACTGTAGTTTTGTTAGTAAATCTTCCAATACGGGAAGTAGAGTCTGTAAATGTTAAAGTACCCCTAACGAACACACGATATCCATTTGTATCTAAAGTACAACTTGAATTAATTGATAGGTCATTGTAGAACATATCTCTAGCAAGAGTGGTGTCGGCAGTAATTGTAACATTACCATCTTGACCAAATCCGTAGATTTCGTCTCCACCAAGCCTATCTAAAAAGATTGGGTCTGGTTCGATGATTGGCATTAGGTGACCTCTACGCCAGAAACATGTATATTAACAGATGTTGCTGCTGAACATTTTGCAGCTATTGATGCTGAAGCAGGTACAACCATAGCTAAGTCAATAACTGTAGTTGTGTTTGCTTGAACAGTTGTATCACCAAAAATGATATGTTCGTCACCAGTTGTATCCCCTGTAGGAATAACTTTGATTTCTACTGTTCTATCAGTCGCTGTATAGTTCGCTAGCAAGATTTGCTTAATAATACACTTATTACTATTACTGAAAACTTCTGCTTCAGTTGCTGTAAGTGCAGTTACTTCTGCAAGTTCTGCTGCTGTATATATTGCCATTTATTCTCCTTATAGTCCCATCCACTGAAGTGCTTCTGTTGTGTGTAGCTGTTGAGCTTTCACTTTAACCATAGCACTAGCGGAATTGTCGTATAACATTACTAAATCGTTGTCTTCGTCCACATCAATTGATGTTCCGTCTGTAAGTCTTGTTGCATCTATGTTTAAATCTACTGCACCAGAACCTGCACCTCCAGATATACCTGATAATGCATCAGTTGTAACACCAACAATGTCACCAATGTCCATTGATAACCATGAGCTTGCAGTTCTAACTTGAAGACGGTCATCAGTACTGTTGTATATAAGCATACCCTCGGTAGCAGTTGTAATTGCGTCTCTTTCTGTATCTGTATATGAAGGAATTAATGGTCCGCCATCAACAGAACCAGCTATAAATTCAGATAAACCATTTGTATCTCCACCTGCTGTGGTAGCTACTCTAATAAGATGTTGTCTTGTTGCCATTATTTAGTTCCTTCTCCATGACTAAAATAGTTCTCAGGGTCGTACTTGCTATTTACAAATTCTCCCACGGACTTTTCAATCATATTATAATCTAACTCTTCTTCGGCTGTGTCTTTTAAAAAGGGTAAGGTTCTAGCAATCCAAGCACTACCCCAACCTACTGAAAAACCTGCTAAGAATGTT
>ERZ651776.5189-NODE-5189-length-11443-cov-3.353071_pt1 | contig 11443 bp, 8 predicted proteins | sample MGYA00514761_ERZ651776 | MGnify/ENA metagenome assembly ERZ651776 | reverse complement strand
TTGCCCCGTAAGCCATCATGATGCCTGCGACGATCAGGGCAGCAAGGAAAAGTATGACGGTACCTAACGTGCCTGCAGTGGCCGCTATAGCCCAGCGCATGCCCTCGATTAACTGAGGCTTAATCGCTGTGAGTGTTTCTTCTAAATTCGCGGCAGCTGATTGCCAGAATTGATAAAGGTTCTCACCAATAATCGGCCACTCTGCAACCGAGGCGCTAGGCGTAGGGACAATAATTGTGTCATTTTTGAAGTTGATATAAACGGCATGTGCGTACTCTGTGAAGGACATCCCCAAAGCCACCACGGGTACACCGACAATGACTAAGCCTAGCAAAACCATCATGGTTGAAGCACGACCTTGACTGCCGCCCATTTTATTGGCTAAACGTTGATGCAACGGGTACAGCGTGACTGCCAAGATCAATGCCCACAGCATAATTCCTGCAAACGGTGAAAAAATCCGTAGGCATGCAAAAGCGACCAATGCGATCAACCCTACGCGCACCATTGCCTGCACCAGATCTTGATTTATTTGTTGTCGCAATTCCGGATTATCAATGCTCATTGTAAATTCCTTTTCAAAATATGCGTCCTAATCAGCGTGAACACCATCACACTGATTTTGCATTGTGTCATTCACATTTCTGTATAAATTGTCGGGCTTGCATGCGCTATTATGCCCCGCTTAAAGTAAGGAAGTAACGGTACTGACAAGTTAAAAATTTTAATCGAGTCAATTGCGACCTACCGGTCTAGATGGCACCGAATTTGATACACCAGAGTCGGATAGCTTCGCGGCTAACTGTGATACCTCGTTCAGCGAGCAGATCCTCGATATCTCGATGCCTGAGGTTGAATCTGAAGTAGAGCCAGACCGCATAGGAAATGATGTCAGGTGGGAGTCGGTGACGTTTATATGTATTCATCCCCTGATTCTACCAATTTCGGTGAGTTTACTTGGCAGCACCTGTCCGGGTGCTCAGAGGGCATCGCTTGCTGACTCGACCTTCTCGATACCCATATTTTTGAGCGTAAAGCTGTAAATGTCGGCGTACTGATCCACGATTTTCTCGATGGGTGTTCCCGCTCCGTGACCGGCGTTACTGTCAATGCGAATCAGAATTGGGGAGTCCCCGGCATGATGATGTTGTAGTTGCGCTGCAAACTTATAGGAGTGAGCCGGGACCACGCGGTCATCGCGTTCGGCGGTGGTGACCAGTGTTGCGGGGTAGTCGGTCCCCGGTTTGGTGTTGTGCAAGGGGGAGTAGCTCAAAAGGTACTTAAACATCTCCTCGCTCTCTTCTGATGTTCCGTAATCATAAGCCCACCCCGCGCCGGCGGTGAAGGTGTGGTAGCGGAGCATATCCAGTACCCCGACACCCGGTAGAGAGACTTGAAAGAGATCGGGTCGCTGAGTTGTTACGGCACCGACTAATAATCCGCCGTTAGAGCGACCACTGACCGCCAGTCGCTCTTTGCGAGTGTAGCCTTTATCAATCAGGAACTCAGCGGCCGCAATGAAGTCGTCAAATACATTTTGTTTTTGGGTCTTTGTGCCGGCTAGGTGCCATCGCTTTCCGTACTCGCCACCGCCTCTAATATTGGGCACGGCGTAGATACCTCCTAATTCCAGCCAGGCGGCGACGGTGCTGCTAAACCGCGGTCGGATACTGATATCAAACCCGCCATAGCCGTAGAGTAGCGTGGGTGTGCTGCCATCCAGACGTGTGCCTTTGGCATAGGTAATGATCATTGGGATTCGGGTGCCGTCCTTGGAGTTAAAAAAGACCTGTTCGGTCTTAAAACGGTTGCCATCAAAGGGTGACTGGGAGGCACGATAAAGGGTTGTTTCACCGCTATGTGGATCGAGCGCAAAAATTGCCGGCGCAATGCGGTAATTGGTGAATGTGAAATAGAGTGCCTCTTGATCTTTCTCACCGCTAAAGCCTGACGCTGTTCCTAGATCGGGCAGTTCAATATTACGAATCATGCGACCTTTAAGGTCGAACTGTGTGACACGACTGATGGCATCGACCATGTACTCTGCAAAGAGAAATCCCGCGCCTGAATTGGCGTTAAGCACAAACTCCCCCTCGGGAATGACATCGATCCACTGACCGGGATCCGGCAATTGAGGATCGATGGCGATGACGCGGCCGTTTGGCGCATCTTTGTTAGTCTCAATCAGCAGCAGATTATCGTCACTCTCCAGCAGCGAGCCGTCTGCGGACTCATCGGCAAAGAGAACAATGAGTTGATCATTGTCCGACGACAAATCTTTCACGAACAATCGGTTTCCTGAGGTCGAGTTGGCCGCACTGATGACAAGATAGCGCCCGTCTGCGCCGACATCAGCACCTACGTATCGGTGTTTTTCCTCGTCGGACCCACCGAAGATGAGTTCATCGCTACGTTGGGGCGTGCCGAGCCTGTGAAAGTAAAGCTTGTGCTGATCTGTTTTAGCTGACAATTCACTGCCGTCTGGCTTGTCGTAACTGGAGTAGAAAAAACCGGTGTTGCTCATCCATTCGATACCAGAGAATTTGACGTCGACTAACGGCGGTTCAAGAACCGCCCCAGTTTCCACGTCGCGAATCACAATCGAGCGCCAATCGCTCCCGCCTTCGGACAGTTGGTAGGCGACTAGACTGCCGTCTTTGGAAAAACTGACGCCTGACATACTGACCGTGCCGTCGTCGCTGAATGTATTCGGATCTAAAAATACCTGCTCGGCTAAGTCTTCTGTCTCACGAAAGAGCACGCGCTGATTCTGCAAACCTGAGTTTCGGTAAAAATAGCGTGTCCCACCCTCAAAAAAAGGCGCTGTTTCGCGTTCAAAGTTGAGTAACCGGGCGACGGTTTTCTTGACGTCATCCCTGAGTGAAATCGCATCAATGAAGCTGCGCGTACTCGTGTTTTGTTGGCTTATCCAGGCTGAGGTATCGTCACTTAAGTCGTCTTCAAGCCACCGATAGGGGTCCGGAACGTCGGTTCCGAAGTAGGTGTCCATGTGGTCACCTCGACCTGTTATGGGATCAGCCTGAGCTCCAGACGATAGGTTCTGGTCGGCATCTATTGGCTGTTCGGTCTGGCCGCAGCTCGTGACAAATACGATCAAAGAGATTAGAACTAAATAAAGTTTCATGGTGCGTTCTTCCTAAAGTAGGTTTCTCGACAAGTGGATCGATAGACACGGTAACCCATCTGTACGGCCAATTCCTACACATCTGCTCCACAAAGCTGGATACCGGCTCAAGGACGGGGCTACCGGTGCAGAGTTGTTCGTGCCAGGTTTCGAAGGTGAGCGAAAAAGATCTATAAAACCAGCAACGCGAGCACTCACCGCAGGCACTGCCCGAGCTTGCATCCATGATCTCATGCCTCCACGACCACTTTCTGGACGACCAATTACTCCCGACACCCCATTTATACTTCTTATACTTTTTTCGGCTCGAGAAATGTCCCTAATGCAACGTATGTTTGCGCGGCGCCGCTCGCATGAAGCCAGCATTGCAGATGGGTGGTGATTTTTACGATAGTTTCGGAGTAGCGGGCGTGTAGGTGTTGTTATTGCGTATGTGAGTGGGAAAGGCGTTGCCGCTGCTGGCGTGTCTGCAAACGACAGCTTATCGAGATAGAACGATCGTTATAAAGCCTATGGAACAGCAAAAACTTTCTCAATTCCTCATACATTTACTCCTCAAGGAATCTCGCTAGTTGCTTGCTCCGTGCTTAGCGCTCGCCACCATCGCTTTAACATCAGCCAACAGCGCCTTCGCGTCAAAAACCACGCCGTCCTTGATGGTATAACTCACACCGCCCTTTCGGCCCAAGGTATTGGTCTCTCGATCGAGGTACATATGTCCGGTTCCATAGAGCAATTTGAAGTTAGCAATGGGATCCCCATTCACCAGCACGATATCGGCGCGCCGGCCCGGTGTAATCGAACCCGTCACATCGTCGATGCCTATTAGCTCTGCACCATTGCGGGTCGCTGCCTGAATAACTTCCAGCGGATGAAACCCGGCTTCTTGTAGCAGCTCTAGTTCGCGGATATAGGCGAAGCCAAATACTTTGTAAATGAACCCCGCGTCTGAGCCGGTCGCAACTCGACCGCCCGCATTTTTGAAATCGTTGACAAAGCGCATCCAACGATTGACATTATTTTTCCACGCCACCTCATGGCCTGTGGTCCAATCAAAATGATAAGAACCGTGTAACCGAGGGTCAGGCTGAAAAAACTGATTGAGCGCCGGCCAGGTGTACTCCTCATGCCACTCAGCGCGCCGCGCACGCATAACATCGCGATTAGCCTCGTAAATCGTAAACGTAGGAACAAGCGTAAAATCCAGTTCGACGAGTTCGTTAATGGTGTTGGCCCAAGTCTCCGTGTCGGGCCCAGCGGCTTGCAACCACAAATTGCCTGCCTCGCCAAAACGCCATTGCTCATCTGAGTAATTATAGCCTTTGGGATAATTTTGAATCGTGCGGTCTGTGAACATCGCCTCTGGAAGACCGTACCAATGCTCCATACTGTCTAAGCCTAAGCGCGCGCTATCCAAGACATTGATATCGTAAACACCATTCTGATCATGGTGATTGGCGGTACCCATTCCCAATGTCTTAGTCACCTCGTAAACAGCCGTAAGTGCTTCTTTGGTGCCACCTCGCAGCTTGACCCCTTGTGCTCCTCGAGCCTGCACTGCCTGTACCCAAGCTTGCGCTCCCTTAGCATCCGTAATGTCGGAACCCGGAAACATGGCGTAGGGGACAATGGTGGGTGCGACAATATCGTTAGACGCACTGCGCTTGGCATGCTCTACCGTCCATTGCAAACCCATCACTGAACCGACATCTCTCACCGTTGTAATGCCGTGAGCAAGCCATAGCTTAAAGACATACTCAGGAGGGGTGATCGGCCCCGCAAGACCCTGCAGTGGGTTGCCAATGTGTACGTGCGAATCGATAAAGCCCGGTAAGGCCGTCATGCCAGCGGCATCGATTCGCTGTTCACCCGGCAAAGCCTTTGGTGCGCTCGAAGTAATTGCCTTGATCAGGTTGCCTTCGACGACGATAGATACCGGCCCTCGCGGCGGCGAACCCAAGCCGTCGACAAGCATCGCATTATCAATGACTAATCGTTCATAGGGGCCCTGACCTTCGTGGCTGGCACGCATGGGGGCAATGCTGGGCAGTGTTATGCCCAGCTGCTTTGCAAGGTCTGAGCCTAACTCACCGGGCTCGCCGGCAACACAATACGCAGAGAACGTAAATAGGCAGCAAAGCACTGCAGCTCTAAACATGGGGGTATCCTCTTCTGCCAAGGCAAATTGTTTCGATGGGAATTGTCTCTAGGCGGAGACTTTAACGCGTATCACCTATTCCGTACCAGCATCGCGATCGGTACAGTTCGCTCTCATTTATGCGAACGTGTCATCGAGCATCAACCCAGTGACGCCCAATGAATATGCACGTGTCATTGAAAACAAACACGGGCAGATGATCTCACGAAGCGCTTTTTCACGCGCACCCTTTTTGTCCTCTCCAGCTTCGCAACCAAGGGCCCGATGGAAAGATACAGCGGCATAGTCCACGGTGTGATAGTTCCCGCTACACCCCTGAGTTGGCAAGTGACTTTGGGTGTATTCGAGCTGGCGAACAGGGTTTATATATTTCCTATACTTGTCCAGGCAGCAGGCTTAGACTTTACGCTGTTGGAAGTGTCGGAGTCCGCTCTTTTCCTAAGAGCCAGTGTCGAGGAGCAGGAAGGACTTTACTGTCTAGCCGTGCCAGTAACAGACGATATGGCCATGGCCAGGGGGGGCGAGAGATCTTTGGGTAGCCGAAGAAAATGGCAAACATTGCATTGAAGCGCGACGACAATACGGCGGAGGGATGGACCGAACGCCATGGCATCCGATTCAGGAACATCAGGGCCGACCTGACAGGAAAAATCAATGACGCCTCTACAATGGAAGAGTGTGTCAGTACAGAAAATACTGGAGGGGTATCTATTCCGTGGGTGATGAGGGCATGTTAAAAGCCAGAAGGGTGGCAAAAGTCGATGCTCTCGAATTCGCGCCACAGGCTTGTTTACAGTGGGAATGGGCCAGATCACCATGACGGTACACGTACAGCAATGGCAAGCACGGGGCGAGTACGTATCGGCCTCGGGACACGATTTCTTTTACATCGATGAAGGCGATCACACCAAGCCCACCTTACTCCTGATACACGGTTTTCCCACCTCCAGTTGGGATTGGGCACCGGTATGGGATGACTTGCTGCGCCAGTACCGCCTTGTGGCGATGGACATGCTCGGGTTTGGTTTTTCCGACAAGCCCAATCGGCGCGACTACACCATTCATGGTCAGGCGGACCTCGTCGAGGCGTTGATTGATCACCTGTCGCTGAACCAGTTTCACGTGCTAGCCCACGACTATGGCGATACGGTGGCGCAGGAGCTGCTGGCCCGACGCCAGGCGGGCTGCGCGCGAGGCGAGATGCTGAGCTGCTGTTTTCTCAATGGTGGCCTGTTTCCGGAAACACACGAGGCCTTGTTAACCCAGCGCCTTTTGCTAAGCCCCATCGGCCCTTTGCTCAATCGCCTGTCGGGCAAGAAACAATTTAAAAATGCATTCAACAAAGTGTTTGGCGCCGATACGCAACCCAGTGATGAAATGATAGATGCCTTCTGGTCCCTGATCAATTTACACGGCGGCAAACATATTTTTCACAATCTGATCACCTACATGCGTGATCGCATCGAGCACCGTGAACGCTGGGTAACGGCCTTGCAGAATTCTGTCATTCCTCTGGCGCTTATCAACGGCTCGGTAGACCCGGTATCCGGTGCCCACATGGTGGCTCGCTACCAGCAGTTGCAATGCCGACTCGATTACCTGAAAGAACTGCCCGCAATTGGACACTACCCCCAGGTAGAGGCGCCGATGGACGTGACCGCGAGTTACCTGGAGTTCAGGCGCGCGCTGTAAAATGACAGGCATTCTGACCATCATCGGGCTTGCGTTTGCAATTCGCGCTTGAGCGCTCATAAATTTTGTAAGGAGCGTGATGTCGCCGAGACGTTTGAGCGTCAGTCCAAAAACATCCGGCTAGGACAATTCAAGCCTCTGGCCGCTTTGAACTCCTGACTATCGGAAACTGTATGGCCGGTGGAGTATTTATCGGGGCGGGGCTAATCCACACTCTTGCAGACTCTGCATCGCTGTATGGACAACTAATGCCCGGATTAGATTTTCCCATATGGGCGGCAACAGCTGGCCTATCAGTAATGTTTTTACAAACAGTACGGCGTTAGCCGCGAGTGCTGTTGCAGGGCTACTGCTCATGGCCTTACTCGCCATTTACAGCTGAATAGCAGAGCCACTACAACACCATTCTGGCGCCGCGCTAGGGTGCACTCTACCCCCATCAAGACGGTTGTCGAGATCAGGGTTTTAGTGCACCGAAAAACCAGAGGGCCTATCAACTCTCCGCCAACTGCGCGGCTTGATGCGAATGGATTCGAAGCACAAGCCAAGGCACGCACTGGTATGAGAGTGATGATGGCGAGGATGTCTATAAACACCAACGTCTGAGCCTAACGATCGGAGACCGTGCAGGCTGGGGTGTTAAGTCTTTCCAATTGGGGTGGGCGCGCAAGGCCAACATCATTACCGGACCTTGGGTGAGTATTAAGCTTCGGAATGTCTCGGTCAGACCAGTGGATCTGCTAGCGCCCTTACTGTTGGATTGGATAGGACAAATAGTGACCCAGTCTTGCGATCCTGGTTAAAGCCGCCGGTCATTCGCTAAGTGGCTGAAGCTGCTCTTCGCTTCGCGGGCGACCAGGTTTGCCAAGAACAATGGCTGTATGTCAGACGTGCTGCGGCCGTGGCAAAGTCACCAATGCCAGAAAACTAATCACAGCAAGCCCAATAAGGTAGTAAGCAGGTGACGCCAGATCGCCGGTGCTGTGAATGAGCCAAGTGCACACCATAGGAGCCGTTCCCCCCAATAATCCCAACACTGCATTGTAGGCAATGCCGATCCCAGTATTACGAACATCTGCAGGAAACGCCTCGGCTAGCACGGCGGGCATAGGCCCTTGAATCATGCTGATTAAAACAGCAAACACCAGACCCGCTATTACCGCGCTGAGGAAGCTACCCGTATCAATCCATAGAAATAATGGATACACCACCAAAGCCATCAAACCAACGCCTGATAGCAACACTCGTCGGTAACCGAGTTTATCGCCCGCAAGACCCGCTAACGGGATCAGGCAGAGAAGAATGAACATAGTGGCGGTATTAATATCGAGCGCATGCTCAATCGGTAATGGGAGAATGCGTGTCTGATACGCGGGCATCCAAACGAAGCAAACATAAAATCCAGTGGCATAAAGGCACATAGCGGCGATCAAATGGAGGACGCCACCCATGTGTGAGCGCAAGACTCGCTTTAACGGCAAGTCATCGTCGCTGCTCGCAACCGGCTCATCCGCAAGCGCCGACCGCAACCACTGACCAAAAATAAAAATAACGAATCCCAGCAAAAAGGGGATGCGCCAGCCATAGTCCGCCATAGCCTCCGTCGTCACAAGCGAGTCAGTAATATCGACAACGACCGACCCTAACAAGATCCCTCCGACCCCTCCGAATAAGGCCCAACTGCCATATAATCCTTTGCGATTCTTAGGCGCCGCCTCGACCAGAAAAGTAATCGCAGCGATGAGTTCACCACCAACGGAAACACCCTGAATAAGACGCAGCAAAATCAACAGGACGGCCGCCGCGGCACCCCATTGGTCGTAAGTAGGCAATAGGCCAATCATCACTGTTGGAACGGCCATCATAGCAATGGACCACTTCAGAGCCATCGTTCGGCCCAGTCGGTCCGCCACATGGCCAAAGATGATCCCTCCGAGCGGTCGCATCAAGTACCCCGCAGCGAACACTCCGTATGTCTGTATCAGCGCCACCATGGGGTCCTCGTCGGGGAAAAAAAGAGGACTTATGATTGGCGCGAGAAAACCAAAAACAGCGAAGTCGTACCACTCCAATACGCTGCCCACTGCACCTGCAATCTGTGTTCTTACTCGCGACATCATGTCTTCCTCAGCTTTTTACCGCCGGCCATCGGACGGCTATCAACGCTTCCCAGACCAGTATCCCATGGCCGACAGCACCGAGAAACGCCTCGGTTGACTGATGACGATGGTCGACTCCCTCATGGCTCATCTGCGAGACAGGGAACAGAACACCCTCACCCTACCTGGCACCACCGACCCGGGCGCCACCTAAGACAAGGTGTATTGAGAAGGTGAAACCGCGCAGCGGTCAATAAGCTGGCGTGGGCCATGCGCAGCATCAAGAGGGGGTCTCCTAGGGTACATTGCCTCTTTTCGCTGGGAAGCGAATCCAAAATCATAACGCTCAATCAGCAAGGACGCTAGAAATCTCATGGCAGGGACCTTTGCGGTACCCCTTGAGGAATAGACCGATATGATTGGCATGATCAACACAGGAACCCTATTTTCAGGGCATTAAACGGGTCATTCGCGAGCTTATCCAGTTCAGTCAACAGAATCAGTGAGACCATCCCTTCTTCAACAGGCTGTCTACGTGTTCTATACTTTGACCACCAATAACATTATGAAACGGGGGCCCCGCCAATGCGATCTGCGTTAACTGCACTGCTCGTTCTCTGCTTGCTGCTGGCCGGTATCCAGCGCGCGGCAAGCGGTGACAATCAACCGACCGACACGCCAGCAACCACACCGGCCCTACCGGATGCTGATCCGGTTCTAGAGTATGTCTGGCTCTCCACCGGTGATGGGTTTTCCGACACGAAACTGACTGATCTTGCCGCCGACTGGAATCTACGCGTTGATGCGGGTGGTTATGAAATCATCACCGCGAACATCCTCATGCCCCAGTTCCCTACCGATGACTTTGATCTGGTCTGGGTGCTGCTGTGGTCGTCTCAAACAGCGCGTGATGCCGGCTGGGATCATTGGAACGCCCATCAGGCCGAAGATTGGCAGGCTTCCGTAGCGGGTGTTTTGCAATCTCCACCCACGGGTGTTTATTCTTTTTCTCCCCACTGGGGCTACACTAGTCCAGCCTTCAAGCTGAAAGCAGGGGATTCTTTTTTCTCGCAATTTCATTTTTGTGGGTGGCGCGATGGTAACGATGCCAGTCAGCAGGCGGCATTTCAGGTGCGCTACAACGAGTGGGCGTCCAACGGTGAGCCGTCGGGCACGTACGGTTATCTAACCCTCGAACCCCACTCTGCGCTGCCCTCTATCGACCTTGTCTGGCTGGATATTTTTGGCAGCGATGCGACCCGGCAGGCTGGGGCAGCGCGTTGGCAGGGGTCCGAGCTACAGTCAGTCTGGAACACCATGGTGTCCTGCGACAGCTATTCGTTTTCTAGTACAAAGATCCGGAGTTAGGCAAAGGTACTCACAAACAGCTGAAGATGCCGGTATTTATGCGGTGTAGAAAGATCTCTTATACTCCCCCCTTGAGGCATAAACGTTCTTCAGAATTGCCTCTGAAATTTTCTAAAATCTCCATAGGGGTCCGCTGGGCAACTAGCATACGGCGACTCCATTTCACCCCGGCCTGCTCTAGCTCGTATTGTTGAGAAGGCTACGCTTGCTAGCAGACAGAAGTCATCTGGAGAGACACCGCTGACAACTCAACTCGAACTGTGAACAGATCAACCCTCAGGAAATCCGCCATTGACCAAAAATCTCATTGCAAGCACCTTGGTCGTTTGAACCTTGATACTCTCAACTCTGGCATACTTGACAAGGCATTTATAACCGGCGGCGTGGTGTACGCGACTGCTAGGGGAATCCACGCTGCTGTGTCTGTAGTACAGGGAACTGAACTAGACGCTCTGGTCGCGACTATTACAATCGGTGAGATTCTTGATCCTCTAAATGACTTGGTTGAGCGGTTTTCGGCGGTCCTTCTTGCTGCTCTAGGCTCACTCGCATTACAGAAGATTCTTCTCGACATTATCTCCAGCTCCCGGTTCAGCTACCTGTTGGTGGTCATTGGAATGGCGGCATTTGCGATACCGAGCTGCCTTCTGATTTCTGGGTTATCAAAAACCCCGGCTTTGATCGCCGCGACAAATCCTATCTGGCTGCCGCCGCCCCTACCCGTAGCCTCGGGATAGATTACGCCTTCATCTGAAAACATCTTTCGATTGATGCTCAAGACGTGTTGGATTGAATTTGTCGCCGTTTTCTCTGTTCCGATATGGATTACACAGCGCTTTAGCTTTTTCATAGTTCCAGAGACCTAGAGGATATTCGAATGATGCGCATTATTGTATGCGTCACAGATAACGGATGGGCAAAGCCAAACTCATAGGTCACTCACTTATCAATCTCTCATACAGAGCAAGCGTTTCTGCGGCT
>ERZ651776.5183-NODE-5183-length-11460-cov-2.671440_pt1 | contig 11460 bp, 10 predicted proteins | sample MGYA00514761_ERZ651776 | MGnify/ENA metagenome assembly ERZ651776 | reverse complement strand
TATACTCTCATTTTTACTTGTTCTTTACTCCACATTTTTAACTAGATCAGGAATTCTTGGGGAAACATCTGTTCATGCTTTTGTTGACTTAGGTCTAAATAGTCAACTCATTACCTTCTTAGGATTCTTTTCAATTGGATCAATATTTATCTATTTATTCCATTGGAAAAATTTCCCTAAAAGTCCTTCAGAAGAAGCTTTTAGCTCAAGAGAGTTTTGGATGTTCATTGGTTCGATGACCCTATTAATTTCAGCGGCACAGATAACTTTTAGCACCAGTATTCCAGTTCTCAATAAATTCATTGGTCCCGAGGGGATTTTACCGATTCTAGTCAATCCAATGGCTCCTCCTGCTGATGCTGCCAAGCATTTCAATAGTCTCCAAATTCCACTAGCTCTTGTAATCACTAGCCTTCTAGCTATTGGTCCTTTTTTGCGCTGGAAAGAAACCCCTAATGCCTTATTCAATCGAATACTCCCATCATTTATTATTTCGATAATAATAAGTGCCTTATGTATTTGGGGGTTGGAACTCTTTAATCCTTTATACGCAGCTCTATTGTTCGTTTCCATATTCGGAGTTTTTAGTAATGCAGACTATTGGATACGCATCGTTCGTGGGCGTTGGACTACCAGCGGAATGGCACTTGCACATCTCGGGTTTTCACTAGTATTAGTGGGAGCCCTCATTAGTAATGGGAAAAAAGAGGCTATTAGTACAAATGCAACATACATACATGAAGACTTCCCCTCAAACGAAAATATTCTTTTACCACTTAATGATACAGTTTCAATGTATCCTTATTACGTTGCATGGCGAAACGAAAGAACCGAAGGCCATAACCGAGTATTTGATGTGGATTTTTACGAAACTGAACGTGCTTCAACATGGGATGACTTCAAACGTCCAGAATTAAAGCCAGCATTTACTCTAAATCCATTCATCCAAATTAACGCTAGGATGGGAAATGTTAGAGAGCCCAGCACAAAGCATTTTTGGAATAGAGACGTTTACACATACATAAGCTATGCAGATTTAAGACCGCTAAATGAGAAAAATGGAGATTGGTCAGAACCTATGGAAGCTGTTCTCGAGAGTGGAGAGGAAGTATTTCTTTTCAACGAATATCTACTTTACTGCGATACTCTAAATGTTCAAAATGCCTCGATAAACCAAAATTCAGGAGAAATAGAGCACTTAGATCTAGAATTAGATCTAATTCTGAAATCAATGAATGGCGGTGAAACAAATCTGACGCTCCCTTACCATTTGGATGGTAACGAAGCACAGACTTCGGAGATAGAACTGGAAGAAAAGGGTTTGAAATTTCGATTTGATGGTGTTGCAACTGCTGAAGGTAAATTTAATATTACAGCATGGGAAAAAAATAATGGAGATCCCCCATTCGTATTATTACAGGCATTTATATTCCCATATATAAACTTACTTTGGCTTGGATCAATATTAATGGGTATGGGAACTCTACTTGCCGTTTGGAAGCGAGTTTATCGAGCAATTAATGAAAATAAAAAGTGATACAAATCTGGGTTATCCTTGGGCGCGGACCTCTAGGTAATGCATTAAAATCAAGACTTGGAGACAAGTGTATTCAATTAGCAAGCCGAAATTGGATCAAGGACCCCATTGATTTCCCCTCTGAGGCAAAAGGTGTTTTTCTCGCTGTACCTGACGATCAAATAGTTAACTTCGCTAATGGTCTTTTGCAAAAGAATATTTCCATTCCCATTTTTCATTGTTCAGGGGTTACTCCCTTATCCTCTATTTCTTTTTATGCAAAATCAGGAGTTTGGTACCCGATGCAATCCTTTAAAGGCAAAAATATTCCATGGCATGATTTTCCTGTTTTTTGGGAAGTTCTTGACCCCTCAATGCTTCCTGTTTTAGAACAGTTTCATATGGACCTAAATATCCCAAAAGGTTTGATTCATTCAAGTGAAATGAGAAGTAAGTATCATCTAGCAGCAGTATTTGCTAATAATTTTTTAAACCATCAAATTGGGATACTTCAAGAATACTGCTCCTTGAGTGGAATAAATCCATCATTTTTTGATTCCATGATAGAAAAGTCAATTAGCAATGCGATTTCAACTAAAGCGTATAATATTCAGACGGGTCCCGCGCATCGCGGGGATCAAGTAACATTGGAAAGACATTTGGAAATGCTCCCTGAGAGAATGCAAAATATTTATAAAATTATTAGTAGTAGTATTGCTGAAATTAAAATGAGAGAAAATTGAACTACAAATTACTTTTAAAAGAAATAACCACATTTGTTTTTGATGTTGATGGCGTATTGACTGATGGGACCGTACTTGCTTTACCCAACCAAGAACCCATAAGAAGTTTTAATTCAAAAGATGGTTACGCACTTCAACTTGCAGTGAGAAAAGGTTACAAAGTTGCCATTATTACAGGTGGTAAGTCTCAAGCGGTAAAAGAAAGACTTGAAGGCTTAGGAGTTAAGGATATTTGGCTGGGCGCTTCAAATAAAATTGAAGCCTTAGAGGAATTAACCATTATGTATGGTATTGAATCAAAAAATATAGCATATATGGGTGATGATATACCAGACTATGAGGTACTGAAGCAAGTTGGATTGAGTACATGCCCAAAAGATGCAGCTCCTGAAATCAGAGGTGTTTGCAGATACATATCACCTATTAACGGTGGGAAAGGTTGCGTCAGGGATTTAATAGAGCAAGTTTTAAAAATCCAAGGTGATTGGATGAAGAAAGAAGATATAATATGGTAAACGCAAAAATACCTCTAGAATTAAAAGGGAAATTAATTCTTGGATCAAAATCCCCCAGGCGAAGTGAATTACTAAAAATATTAAATATACCTTTTGAGATAAGAACTTCAGAGGCAGATGAAGTTTCACCTCCGGGACTAAATGACATTGAAACTGTCTCTTGGGTTGCTCGGCAAAAGTCTGATGCATTATTAACAACATTAAATTCTGGAGAAATACTACTTACCGCTGATACTGAAGTTTGGATGGATGGAATTCGATACGGAAAGCCAAAAGATATAGATGATTGTCAGAAAATGCTATCAAGATTAAGTGGTCGTGAACATCGAGTTATAACCTCAGTTTGGGCAACAGATGGTAAAATATGGAATAATTGCTCTAACCTAACACTAGTGACCTTTGAGAATCTACCCTCGAAATGGATTGAATGGTATGTGGAAAATTATAAACCCTTTGACAAAGCAGGTGGTTATGGTGCTCAAGAATGGATTGGTCATATAGGCATCAAAAGCATCGAAGGATCTTACGACAATGTAAAAGGTCTTCCATTAAGAGCTGTTCTTGAAGTTTTAAATCCATGGATGATCTCTTAATCTTCCTATGAAGAAATAATTATATTGCCAAATATGAAGAAACGACCTTCACTTTTCTACTCGTTATTGCCTATTCTTTTTTTGGTCTTTGCCCTATTTATAAATGTTAGAATATTTGGAGACAGTAGTTTGGATGGTAGCAACCAATTAATACTATTGCTTGCCGCAGGATTTGCAGCGGTTTTAGCAAAATTTCAAGGAATTAATACCAATGATATTTGGAGAGGAATTCAAGGCACCCTTCAAGACAGTACTAAAGCGGTTCTTATTTTACTCATGGTGGGAGCGTTGACAGGAAGTTGGATGGTATCTGGGATTATTCCCACTCTCATCGTTTTTGGACTAAAAATTCTATCTCCGATTATTTTTTTACCAGCTAGCGTAGTGGTTTGTGCTCTTATAAGCTTAGCCACGGGATCTTCTTGGGGAACCACGGCAACAATTGGAATCGCGTTAATGGGTGTTGGTCAATCATTAGGCTTTCCTCCCACTTGGATAGCGGGGGCAGTAATCTCAGGTGCTTATTTTGGAGATAAAATGTCACCAATCTCTGATACAACCAATTTAGCACCAGCAATGGCAGGAGCAGAATTAGCCCACCACATAAGGTACATGGCATTAACAAGTGGGCCGGCAGTTATAATTACTCTAATTGTTTTCACATTTATGGGTTTAGGATTTGATAACGGGTTATTATCTGGTGATATCCAAATCCTATCGGACGAATTATCAAGCCGCTTTAATATAAGTGCCTGGCTTCTTTTGGTACCCATTCTTAGTATTGGATTAATAGCTTTAAGAATTGACGCCGTTGCAGCTATGGGTGTTGGTGCTATCCTCGGAGCTTTAACTGCATTTTTTGTGCAACCTGAAATAATCGCTGAAGTCGGTGGGAGCTCTGATATTGTTGGCCATTACAAAGGAATTTTAACTAGTCTTTATGGATCTGTAAGTCTAGAAATGAAAAATCCATTACTTAATTCTCTCTTGCGCACGAAAGGGATGAGCGGAATGTTAGGAACAATATGGTTGGTAATTTGTGCTTTGACTTTTGGTGGCGTTTTAGAGGCATCTAAATTTCTAACAAGAATAACAGAGGCATTTTTAAGTGTTGCAAATAGCAGTGCTTCATTAATTATATCTACGCTAATAACTTGTGGTTTCATAAATGTTACTGCAGCTGATCAATATTTAGCTATTGTCGTGCCTGGAAGGATGTTCAAGAAAGCATTTAGTAAAAGAGGACTTGCACCAGAGAACCTATCTAGAGCACTTGAAGACAGCGGAACTGTTACCTCAGTTTTAGTACCTTGGAATACATGTGGAGCCTACCAATCCGCAACACTAGGAGTAGCTACAGGGGATTATTTTATTTACTGTTTTTTCAATTGGCTCAGCCCGATTATCAATCTATCCTTGGCATTAAGCGGTATCAGAATTAAGAAAATCAAGGAATAAATAAACTCTACACAAATTTTTAATGCGCAGATCATTGTTTTTATCCTTACTTGAAAAAATATAAATTAGCAATATTATTATAACTCCAAGATCATGAAATATCTTTTAATACCTCTATTTATTTTAATTATAACCACTAGCTGCGATAGATTAACCAACAGAGATAGAGTAGCTTGTTGTTGTACGGAGGAGTATGATCCGGTATGTGTAGAAAGAAGAGGCATCCAAATAGAATACGATAACACCTGCTATGCTTTATGCGACGGTTATACGACAGCTGATTTTGTCACTTGTATGCCCTAATAGAAAGTATTAGCCTTTTGTCATAGTAAAGATTCAAAATATGATAATCAAAATAGTCTAATTTTAGACATATGAAAGTTCTCAGCATAGTAATACCGGCATTTAACGAGGAGTCTACTATTCAGAAAATTTTAGATAAAATTAAAAATGTAGAATTACCTCAAGATTGGGGTAAGGAAATTGTTGTTATCAATGATAATAGCAACGACAAGACTGAGGAGCTAATACTTTCATATATGAAGCAAAATGTAGAGATGATTATTTCTTATGATTATCATAAAGTTAACCGAGGGAAAGGAGCGGCTCTACACACGGGTATTTCCAAAGCAACTGGAGATTATATAATAATTCAAGATGCTGATTTAGAATATAACCCAGAAGAGTATAACGATATGCTTCGTCCTATTATCAATGGTCATGCAGATGTCGTCTACGGTTCAAGATTTCTCGGCGGTAAACCTCACAGAATTTTATTTTTTTGGCATTCTATTGGAAATAAATTTTTAACATTTTTATCTAATATGTTTACCAATCTGAATCTAACAGATATGGAAACTTGCTACAAATTATTTCGAAGAGACCTCATTCAATCGCTTGTTTTAAGGGAAAATCGTTTTGGATTTGAACCTGAGGTAACAGCAAAAATATCAAGAATAAAAAATATCCGTATTTATGAAGTGGGCATTAGTTATTACGGAAGAACCTTTGAAGAAGGTAAAAAAATTAGCTGGAAAGATGGGGTTCGAGCAATTTATTGCATTCTAAAATATGGAATATTCAGATTTAATTGATCCCAGTAATAAATTCAAATAAAGAAAGGGTCTCCATTCGGAGACCCTTTTTATACTTCGGGTTAAGTTAAAAATTCAATTTTTATTCTTCCTCTTTAACTTCTTCAAATTCCACATCAGTTACATCGTCAGATCCTCCATCAGCAGATCCACCTTCAGGGGCTCCTCCCTCTTGAGCAGCTCCCTCTTGGGCTTTATACATTTCTTCAGATGCGTTTTTCCATGCCTCATTTATAGTTTCCATAGCCACATCAATAGCACTAATTTCTTGGCTAGCATGTGCCTTCTTTAGATTTTCTAGTGCTTCTTCAATAGCAGCTTTTTTATCTCCCAGCTTATCTCCAAATTCTCCTAACTGCTTTTCCGTTTGAAATACCATCTGGTCTGCAGCATTCAATTTGTCCACTCGTTCTTTAGCATCTTTATCGGTTTCCGCATTAGCCTCAGCCTCCTGTTTCATTTTTTCGATTTCTTCCGAACTTAAACCCGAGGATGCTTCAATACGAATCTTTTGTTCCTTACCTGTGGCTTTATCCTTTGCACTAACATTCAAAATACCATTGGCATCGATATCAAATGTAACCTCAACTTGGGGAGTGCCTCTTGGAGCTGGAGGAATACCATCTAAATGAAAACGCCCGATAGTTTTATTATCCTTAGCCATTGGCCGCTCGCCTTGAAGGATATGTATTTCTACACTCGGCTGATTATCGCTAGCCGTTGAAAATACTTCAGATTTTTTTGAAGGAATAGTTGTATTCGCTTCGATTAACTTGGTCATCACAGAACCCATTGTTTCAATCCCTAGAGAGAGAGGAGTAACATCAAGAAGTAAAACATCTTTAACATCGCCTGCTAAAACTCCTCCCTGTATGGCAGCTCCAATTGCTACAACTTCATCAGGATTTACTCCTTTATTTGGCTCTTTACCGAAAAACTTGGTTACTGCATCTTGAATTGCAGGTATCCTAGTTGATCCTCCAACAAGAATTACATCATCAATATCACCAACTGATAACCCAGCATTTTTCAACGCGGACTTACAAGGAGCAATTGTTCTTTCAATTAAATCAGCAGCTAGACGCTCAAACTCAGCACGTGTTAAAGAACGAACAATATGCTTCGGCCCACTTTCGGTGGCCGTAATGTAAGGCAAGTTAATTTCTGTAGTATTAGCGCTTGATAATTCTATTTTTGCCTTTTCAGCAGCCTCTTTTAGACGCTGCAGAGCCATAGGGTCTTTGCGTAAATCTGTTCCTTCATCTTTGTTAAAGCCATCTGCAAGCCAATTAATGATACGATCATCAAAATCATCACCACCTAAGTGCGTATCTCCATCGGTAGATTTTACTTCAAAAACACCATCACCTAATTCTAAGATAGAAACGTCATGGGTTCCACCACCACAATCAAAGACAACGAGCTTCATGTCTTTATTCATTTTATCAATACCATAAGCCAAGGCAGCAGCTGTTGGCTCATTAATAATTCTACGAACTGTTAAACCAGCTATTTCTCCCGCTTCTTTGGTGGCCTGCCTTTGAGAATCATTAAAATAAGCAGGCACCGTAATAACCGCTTCAGAAACATCTGTACCAAGGTAATCTTCAGCTGTTTTTTTCATCTTTTGAAGAATCATAGCGGATACCTCTTGAGGAGTATACTTACGATCATCTATCTTCACTCTTGGAGTATCGTTGTCACCTTTAGCGATTCCATAGGGTACTCTTTTGACCTCTTTGGAAATATTTGAGTAGGACTCTCCCATGAACCTCTTTATTGAAAAAACAGTTTTTGTTGGGTTGGTGATAGCCTGACGCTTGGCAGGATCCCCCACTTTGCGCTCTCCACCTTCAACAAATCCAACAATTGAAGGTGTTGTGCGTTTGCCTTCCGCATTTGGGATTACAACTGCTTCATTTCCTTCCATAACGGAAACACACGAATTCGTAGTTCCCAAGTCGATTCCTATAATTTTACCCATAATGGTTATTTATTCGATTTGGTTGCCATATAGACAATCATTATACCAAGACCGAAACTGAGACAAATTGTCAGTTACATGTCAGAGTATCAAGAAAACTGGCCTTTGCAAACCTGAGTGGACATGTCATTCTGCCAAAAATGAGGCTATCAATTGAGGCCGATGTCAAACCGATATTGGGCCTATCTAGGCCTACCCTGCTCGCAAAAATACCCGCACCATTTTCTACATTGGTAAAAAAAGGAGGATCTTGGAGTATCGTATTCGATGGCTGAGAAACAGATATGTAAGTTGCAAGATCATCTGATCCCGCTGTGAGATGAATAGAAAAACCTCGGAAAAATCTCATATACCCTGGCTTAACTGGTATTACCTCTGACAAGAAAGTGTAATACGACTCATAACTTAGAGAAGTGCTTAAATAGCTCCCTCCATTTAACGAACTACCGATTGTGTAGGGAAGAAAATATCTAACTGAATGACGAGTGGAGTCATTTTGAGCCCCATCCGGCATCTCCATGTAAAGAAAATCAACATAGCCTTGATAAATACGAGCGTTCACGGCTTGATAAAACTCGATTTCCGCACCCTTACTTGAGGTAAAGCTAAATCTCTGAGTTCCCTGAAAATTTGGACGTTTTATCCTAAAATCTTTTACCATAGGGGTCTCTGCGCTTGCAAAAGCACTACTCAAGCTGTCTTTTTTCAACAATAATTTATATGACCAATCAAGTCGATTATCATTTAAGGTGAATTCGGGAATAACTAAACTGTATAGCCGATGTCCTTGATTGGTAAATAAACCAGAGTCCTTTGGAATATCTTGAGTTGTATTCAATGCTTTAGTCCAAAACAAATCTCCGTTATCTTTAAAAGCTTGCAGTTCCAAAACTAGATCCTTGTAATACAAACTGTCCGGATTGTTAATACCGCTGTTTGGACCATCTTGACCAAGGAAAGCTCGCCCTACTCTTACATATTGAGTATCTGAATTCGGATTTAAAGCGCCGTACACCACGGGGATATCCTGAAATGGTGCAGTCACGACAAGTGTGTTATCGCAAGATATAAAACCAACTAAAAGACTAAAAAAAACAAATACTTCTTTTAAATTCATGCGAACAAAGATACCACGCATAGCCTTTGTACTTTTGATTAAAATATCTTAAAATGTCAAAAGAAAAAAAGTTATATAAAAAAGTCACCACAAATAGTCTTTTTGAGATGAAACAACGTAATGAATCTATAGCGATGTTGACTGCCTATGACTTTAGCCTAGCAAGATTAGTTGACAAAGCAGGTATTGATATAATACTCGTGGGAGATTCTGCAAGTAATGTAATGGCAGGCCATGAGACTACTCTTCCAATTACACTAGACCATATGATTTATCATGCATCTAGTGTGATTAGAGCGGTAAAAAGAGCACTGGTTGTTGTGGATCTTCCTTTTGGAAGTTACCAAGGCAATCCAAAGGCTGCTCTTTCTTCATCAATTAGGATCATGAAAGAATCTGGAGGCCATGCTGTAAAATTGGAAGGGGGCCAAGAAATTGCAACAACTATTGAGCGAATAGTCAGCTCCGGCATTCCCGTAATGGGACATTTAGGGCTAACTCCTCAAAGTATATATAAGTTTGGAACATATGCTGTTCGTGCAAAAGAAGAAGAAGAAGCTGAACAACTTTTAAAAGATGCGAAATCATTAGAAAAAGCGGGTTGTTTTGCCATAGTCTTGGAAAAAATACCTGCAAATTTGGCTAAAAAAGTAAGTGATTCGATTCAGATACCAACTATTGGAATTGGGGCTGGTCCAGATGTCAATGGGCAAGTATTAGTATTACACGATATGCTAGGTATCAATACAGAATTTAACCCGAGATTCCTCCGTCGCTATTTAAACTTAGAAGAGTTGATACCTAATGCCGTTGAAAATTATATAACCGACGTAAAGTCTGGCACATTCCCTAATTCAGAAGAAAGCTATTGATACTGTGCAAAATCCTATTATTCTTTTTGAAGATAATCACCTTTTAATCGTTAGCAAGCCACCTAGCCTTCTTGTCCAAGGGGATATAACCAGAGATCCAACACTTAAAGACTGGGCAGAAGCAGATCTTGCTCAACGTCATAATAAACCTGGAAAAGCATTTATTGGTCTGCCGCACAGGCTGGATAGACCAAGTTCAGGGATAGTCGTATTAGCTAAAACCTCCAAAGCACTAACAAGAATCAGTAAGGCATTTGCAGATAGATCCGTTAAAAAAACTTATTGGGCTGTTGTTGAAGGAATTCCCAAAAAAATGAGTGCAAAACTTATCCATTCTTTATGGAAAGATAGTCGCCTGAAGAAAAGCTTTATTTCAAATAAAAAAGAAGCTAAAGAGGCCATATTATCATACCAAATATTGAGCTCTGGGGATAGGTATAGCTTATTAGAAGTAAATCTTGAAACGGGAAGACACCATCAAATACGATGTCAATTAGCAAAGATAGGATGTCCAATCAAAGGAGATTTAAAATATGGAGCCCATAGAAGTAACAATAACGGCGGGATCCATTTACATTCGAGACATATAGACTTCATTCATCCTGTTAATAATCAAAAAATTCGTATCACTGCACCCACACCTCAAGACGCGACATGGCATGCATGTATTGACTAAATTAGTATCTTTAAAGAAAAACAGTGACTATACCCAACAGACTTCAGCAGCAGCGTGATTTTTTCAAATCCCAACAAACCAAAAACATTCCCTACAGAATAAATAAATTAAAGGAGTTAAAAGCCCTTATAATATCCAGAGAGAAGGATATCTATGATGCACTATATAAAGATTTCAATAAATCAAAATTTGAAAGTTTTATGAGTGAGTACGGCTTGTTAGTCTCCGAATTGGATTTAATACTTAAACATTTAAAGGCCTGGTCTCGTCCAAAACGTGTCAAACCATCACTGTTAACATTTCCTGCACGAGATTACATCTATAAAGAGCCCTATGGGAGCGTTTTAGTTATCGCTCCGTGGAATTATCCTTTTTTACTATCGATTGCTCCCATGATGATGGCTGTTGCAGCAGGCAACACAGTTGTATTAAAACCAAGTGAACTAACGCATCATACATCGACATTGGTGACTGAAATAATTCAAACTGTTTTTCATGAAGATCATGTTGTATCAATTGAAGGGGGCGTATCAGTTGCCACCGAACTTTTGGAACAACGTTGGGATTATATCTTTTTTACAGGCAGTGTTCCAGTTGGAAAAATAGTGGCTAAAGCCGCAGCAAAACACTTAACACCGGTGACTCTAGAGCTTGGTGGAAAATCTCCATGTGTTGTAGACAGCACTATTGATCTAAAACTCACCGCCAAACGCATAGTATGGGGAAAACTTTTTAATGGAGGCCAAACTTGTATTTCACCCGACTATATCATTGTTCATGAGTCAGTTAAAAAAGAACTCATAGATTGTTTAAAATCAGAAATAATCAGAGCCTACGGAGAACACCCATTCGAATCAGTTGACTACCCAAAAATTATTGATAAAAAAAATAC